>Ga0206866_1047_pt1 | contig 26127 bp, 23 predicted proteins | sample Alteio_BWOrgCont_40_FD_152626 | JGI IMG/M metagenome (GOLD analysis project Ga0206866, IMG submission 152626) | Enriched cells from forest soil in Barre Woods Harvard Forest LTER site, Petersham, Massachusetts, United States -... | ecosystem: Environmental > Terrestrial > Soil > Temperate forest >... | reverse complement strand
AGTTTCTTTGTCTAACATGGGTTCTTGCTTAGTTTTCATACAAAGCCCCTATCTTAATGTAATTTATTGGTTTCTTGATTCCTGTTAGCTTATCATGCCCAAAACAGAAAACCCAACAATTTTCTAAGTAACATTAAAAAACTGAGCCGCGCTCCAACATCTAATTGTTATTTCTCTAAATAACTTATATTTTTATAATGATTATTTTTAGCCCGGTATAACAACATATTTTAAATAACGTCATTACGATCACGAGGAATTTTATGAAGATCAAGATTGTCGCATTGCTATGCACATTATCACTATCATCTGCTTTTGCAGCCAAGCCTAGCGAGCCTTTGAGCCCTGGGCAAGGCTTGAACCGCCCGCATCGCTTTCAGCAACTTCTCAATGTTACTGCTAGCGTTAATAATCCCGAACCGGTAAGTAGTAGTGCATTGATAGCAAAGAGCACGCGCGACCAAGCTATTCAAACCGATGTACCATCACTCGCAACTCCATTAGGTCGGCAGGAAGCCACAACCTTATTTACTCGCCATCTTGAATTTATAAATACAGGTCTTTTGATATCTGATCCTGCAGCAAATCCTACTTTATTTACCAACATTAAATGCCAAGGAAAAGCCAAAGAACTTAAAGCGTTAATGCAAAAAATAACTCTTCTGCCCTACGCTACTGCCCCAACGGATACTTACGACCCTGCTTATAAGATTAAATTATTTTTTCCCGTAGTTGGACTTAATAATTTAAAGGAAAAAGCTAACAAGGGAGATGGTGAAAGTAAGCGTTTGCTAGAAATACTTTATCCTTGTCTTGCCGCTCCTGTTAGGACCCCCATCAAGATAACAAAAGAAAGCACTCGATTAGAAAACATGGGTTTCTTGGAAGAAGCTTTTTATCACACGAAGCATAAAGATGAAGCTGGCTGGACAAGGAAACATCGTTGTTATCGCATTCCTAAACATGTTCATGAAGAATTAAATTGGCCTTCTCGAAATCATTTAGATCTTGACCACATTCAATCTACGCCACCACCCAAGACGCTTTCTGAAGCTTGATTATTAAATCGTATCCAATAGGCACCCTGTAAAAGACTTTATTATCGAAAAGGAAATTTATTAGAGATACGTCTGGGCGACTAGTTGCGCAACAAGATGTTCCAATAATCTCGCTCTGCTACCGTATTGCCCCAGATATCAGTAAAGCTTATAATAAACGTGGCCAAGATTCATAAGAATATTATTTTCTCGTACCCACGCCTTTTGTAGTATCTAAAACAATCGCCTGCATAAATTTTGCTAATGTCTTGATCGTCGGTTGTTTCATTTTCAAATTATTACCGATTTCTAGAATTAATAGCAAATCAAAGCTTAACTTGCTAGGCTTACCTTCACCTCTACTTTATTTAAGAGGTTTCCGAAAGCAAAAAGGATATTATGAAAAGAATTATTGATCAATATTTGCTCGAATGGAAAACAGACGAAAGTCGCAAATCTTTACTTGTCCGTGGTGCTCGCCAAATAGGCAAAACATATGCCATCCGTCAACTGGGCAAAACATACAAAAATTTTATAGAGATAAATTTTGAAAAACGACCTTGGTTGATTCCAATCTTTGATCATGATTTCGTTCCTGAACGAATCATTAAAGAGCTTTCTGAAAAATTAAAAATTACGATTGACACGAAAGATACCTTATTATTCTTTGATGAGATTCAGAATGCGCCAAAGGTAATTACAACGCTTGGTTATTTTTATGAAGAGATGCATGATTTACACGTTATAGCAGCCGGATCACGCATCGATTGTGCTATTAAAAAAGTTGGCATGCCTGTTGGTAAAATCAAATCATGTTATATGTACCTCGCTTCGTTTCTTGAATTTTTATGGGCAGTTGGCCAAGAATCTTTAGCCCAAAAGATTATGGAGGCAAACGCAGATTCACCATTAGACGAATCAATGCATCAGCAACTGTTAAAATTCATTGATCAATATATTGTAGTGGGGGGTATTCCTGAAGTAATAATGCAATGGTGTGCAACCAATAACGAGGTCCAAACAGCGCGAATGAAAAAAGAAATTATCAATTCTTATACGCATGATTTTGATACAAGTGCAAAAGAGTTTCAAATTAAATCCATTAATGATTCAATAGCACTTGCCAAATCACTTGAACATCTCGGGACTGCCAGCATTGCACATAAATTTCTTAGCAAAGAACTAGACTTAAAAGCCTTTATACTTCTTTAGAACACTCGAAACAAAACTCTCCACACAAAATTATTCTGTACATGAAAAAATCCACTCATTTCCACTCTATGCGGTTTGGGCGATTGTTAAATATTATTGGCAAGAGTAGAGGAAAAGCGGCAATAATGCAAAAATCCCCAGCGCGCGTATGCAAACTGAGGCTTATATAAAAATATCGATAATGTATTATGCAGGTAAATAAAGAACGCCAGCGCTAAGAGCAAAGGGAGTTAGTGAAGATGTTCCTTAAACTTCTACTTACAACTTACCAAAGAGTAAGTTACCATAAAGTAAGTTACTCTTTTCGCACGAACTTTCTCAAGGACATTTTTTTATGGATAAAATCAACCACTTCCCAATCTTCGCTCCTACGTCGCTACGATTGGCGGGGCCATCACTAAAGGATTGTTTACAATTTTAATTTTCTCCTACCCAGCGAAGATTGCCCCTCGTAGCGTAAGCAAAGAGTGGGCTTATTAGAGGCTTGCAACAATAAATTAACTTACGAACTGCTAAGCTTAAATCTAAAATTCATTCAGGCTAATTTTTGACGAAGGACTTTTCCTATGGATAAAATCAACCACTTTCCACTTGGTATCGCCAAAGGTGATGCATTTTGCAATCGTGTTGCTGAACGCAAACAATTACGCAATAATATCGAAAAAAATCGTCACACGATTGTAATCTCCCCCAGGCGTTATGGCAAATCAAGCCTGGTATTGTATTGCCTTGATGAAATCCAGATACCTTACGAACGCGTTGATCTTTTTGTAGCGGTTAATGCTTCAATGATCGGAGAACAAATACTCAAAGGCGTAAAAAATCTGCTTAATAAAATAAGCAACCGGCCCGAAAGCCTTATCGGCTCAATTAAAAATTATCTGCAGGGCTTAAGCTCAAAATGGATTGTAGGCACCGATGGCATCACCATTGAACTGATTCCCAATCGCGAGCATAACCCTATCAATATTATTATGGAATCGCTCAACATGCTCGAGCAAGTACTACAAAAAAAAGGCATTCAAGCGGTTTTTTTTATCGATGAATTTCAGGAAGTTGGCGTTCTTGCTCACAGTAGTGGCATAGAAGGCGCCATTCGACACGTAGCACAAGAAACTAAAATGCTGCGTTTTATATTTTCGGGGAGCAACAGACATATTTTAGCAAGCATGTTTGATGACAGATCCCGCCCTTTATATATGTTGTGCGATCGCATGACGGTGGATCGTATTGGTACATCTGATTATGCAGCTTACTTTAACAAAGTTGCAAAAAAGAGTTGGTCACAACAGTTAGATGCCCAAGTCATCGATGAAATATTCAGATTAACCGAGCGTCACCCTTATTACACTAATGTTTTATGCGACAAAATTTGGGACCATTGCCAACCCAATGCACCAACGGCGAGCATCGTAACAGATCTATGGATGGAATATATTGTGCAAGAAGAATCAAAAATAGCAAAAGAGATAAGCTCATTAAGCACTGCGCAAAAAAAAGTGTTGATCGCTGTTGCGCAAGGGCAATCGAATAAACTGTCAAGCAAGTCGCAATTGCATGCCTTTGAGATTAGTAGCGGAACGGTGATAAAAAGCTTACGAATTTTAGAAGAAGCTGATTACGTTAACAAAGATAAGGCGGGCCACTATTTTGTTGTCGATCCATTGGTCAAATCTTCTTTGGTTTTGCATTATGGAGTCCAAGCTAACTTTTGATGATAGATTATTCTTTAAAATAACTTATATTTTTATAATGATTATTTTTAGCCCGGTATAACAACATATTTTAAATAACGTCATTACGATCACGAGGAATTTTATGAAGATTAAAACTTTCGCATTGTTATGCGCATTACCATTATCATCTGTTTTTGCAGCACAACCCAGTGAACCTTCGAGCCCTAAACAAGGCCAGAACAGCTCGCACCGCTTTCAGCTATTGCTCAATATGCCAACTAGCGTTAATAATCACGAAGGTAGTAGTAGTAGTAGTAGTGCATCGGCAACCAAAAGCACGAGCGCCAACGCTGTTCAAGCTGGTGAACCATTGCTGAATGATCCAATGGTTGATGCTGTTCAAGCAAGCTTGAATATTTTAAGACAACATAACTGTATTGTTTGTGCTAGAGCCCTAACATCATTTCAGTTGTCTCTTCAACACCCTCCCAATAAAGCCATGGCAATACAGCAAGACACTATTCGATTACACGAAGTTGGTTTAGTGGAAAAGACCCAATACGTTGTTAGAGAGGATGTAATAACCGTCAAAACCAATAATTGGGAGGGGACAGGTAACCCAGGTTATGAAAACATATTACGACCAGTAATGGCGCCTTGTTTCAGCATCCCTCGAGACATTCATGCAGCCGGGAAGAAACTTTATCCAAATTCATAATCAAAAAATATTCGGAGCTTTTTAGGATGATACATTGTTATCTTCAAAATACCTTACATTTTCATGATGATTAGTTTTATCATGGTAATGGCAGATTTCAAAATATCATTACGAATATGAGGAGCTTTATGAAGATTAAGAGTTTCGCATTGCTATGCGTATTGCCATTATCATCAGCTTTTGCATCCCTGTCATACGAGGCCTTGGCGAAGTGTGAAACCCCCTGCACACCTTCTAGTCCAAACGAGCAAACATTGGCATATACGTTACAAAGAGCACGGACAGTTGCTCCTTTAAAAAATGGATCATTAATCACCATAATGACTGACTTAAGGGATGACAAAGGCTCTCTTTTAGTACGCAACGAACGAAATGTTACCATTGAGGGTGGCCAGATCGCTAGGAATCATTTCCGCATCTTATCAACGGGGCGCTTCAATAACGATGATAGTAGAACAATGGAATCATTACACCATCACGCTTGTGAAAAATATTTCGGGGACAAAGAAGATGCTCCCTTTTCACTTGAACAGCCTGACGCATCGTTTAATTTTAATGGCACCGATTTTCCTGATGCGTTTAAATCAGTGGCTGAAAAGATGCGTCGTAAAAGTATAGACGGTACGCAGAGTCGTTGATGATCACTTAAATTTTGCATTGCTTCGACATTTTTTGCGTTCCCGTGCTTGTGTTTTTAAATTGGCAACTTTTTTAGCGATTTCCTGTCGACGCTCATCATAAGCCGTTTGGTCTAGCGCGCGCAAACGAAATTTCTCATCATTTGCAGCTTTGGCATTGGTCATCAATGCTATAATGTCTTTATTTTCTGTCATTTGTGCAAGATCTAAATCATTATATGCAAGATTTAAATGCTTATAGTCGCTACTGGCATTATCATACACCCCTTCTTCAAACAATGTCTGTACCGTGCCTTTTTGTTGTGCTTCTATCGCGTTCCTAAGCGCCATGTATTTATCAGGAAAAACTGCATTAGCACGTAGCAACCCAACAATAATATTTTTTCTTACTTTCTCATTTTTTGCTCCTTCATTAACAACACTTGATAGATGAATCTTCATACCCTTTGGATGTAATGAAGGAGCAACAGCTCCATTGAGCGCAAGTGCTCTATTAAAAAGTTCTTGATGATCATGTCCTGCCGCAAAAAGTAACGGCGTCCAATTATAAAAATTTACACACGTAGGATGTATCGAGGAATTTTGTTCTATCACTGCAAGCATGCCATTACAACTTCCCTTTAAAAATGCCTCTTCAAACCTAGATTGATCTTCTAGTTGTTTGTTGATATCGGTAACAAATAGTTGCCGCACAAATAGAGGTGGGTCTTGTTGGCAGAAATAAAACAGCGTCTCTATATTTGGATGTGGTACTCGTTGCTCATCATAGATTCGCTTCATTAAGCCCAACCGCTTTAATCTATCTTCTGACAATGCAGCATCATCGTGCCTCATCGCTTGCAATGCAACACAAGAAAAAAACAGTACGAACCATGTTAAATCGTACATAGGTTTCCTATGAACCGAGTTTCCTTAAAATTTTTTGTTCTTGTTTATGCATAAGATCATAATCCGAATCGCTTTCATGATCATAACCTAGCAGATGACAAATGCCATGTACCAGCAAAACTTGCATTCGCTGCTTGAATGTTTGCTCATACTTTTGAGCATCTTTTTTTACATATTCAAGTGATATGATCAGATCGCCAATATTTTTATCTTCTTGCATTTTTGGTGTAATATTATCGCCAGCTTTTAAATCTGCGTGATAAGAAAATGATAAAATATCAGTGGGTTTATCTTTATGACGAAACTCTTTGTTGTAGCGGCGAATCGTATAGTTGGTTGTTAACAAAATGCCTAGATCAAAATCACGATAACCCAATATAGATAAAATTTCTTGCGCTTGGGTTGCAATAGTTTTTTTGTTAACTTTTATCGTACGTGTTTGATTTTTTACATTGATCATACCTTAATAACTCACCTTTGCATGCCATAATTCACCGTGTTGTTCCATACCACTTGCCTCAAGTTTCCCCACATGATAATGCACCACTTTTGCTTGCGTTATACCACGAATCAACTGATCATGCGCTTTAATACAATCACGCAGCTCTGCATTTTCTGTATAGGTGGAAAGCGACTCGATCGGTGTTTTTAGTGAAAGTTGTTTTTCTGTTTTTATTTTTCGTACCGTTGCAGTCAATGTAATGACACTTTCCATCACAGCCGCAGATTGCTCAAACACAAACAGTTGCTGAACTGTAGCAAATTTGGTTTGATGCAGCGAATCAATTTTTTCATGTTGTTTGTACAAATGCCCATAAATGTTTTCGGTCACATGTGGCATATATGGTGCATACATTTGCAATATACGCAATCCCGTAGTATACAATGTCCACCTGGTGGCATCAACCTGCTGAACATCGTATTGATGTGAGTTGAACAGTTGATTTTTAATTAATTCTAAATAGTTGTCACAAAAATCATGCCAGAAAAATCTTTCAATTTGCTGTAATGCTAATCCAAATTCATTATCTTGAAAATATTGTGTGTACGATTCAAAACACGAGCTGGCCGCATGAAGCAACCACTTATTAATATCGCCAAGTTCTGCTGGTGTTGTCTTTGGATCTGCGAGCATTGCCACATGTTCTTTGGTAAACCAAAAAGCATTCCACAGTTTCGTCACCAGACGTTGTCCAATTTTTAATTGCGATTCAGAAAATGCGGTGTCTTGTCCTAAGCTGCCTGAAGCTGTCCAAAAGCGAATAACATCAGCAGGATATGTTTTTAATAAATTTTCTGGTACCATTGGCGAGTTGTCTTTTGATTTTGATATTTTTTCTTTTGTGTCAGTCAACACGTGACCGGAAATAACAATATCTTTCCATGGAATTGTTTCGTGATGCATCCATGATTTGACAATAGTATCAAACGCCCATGTACGGATGATGTCGTGCGCTTGTGGGCGCATGCTCATAGGAATAAAGTTATTCACCTCTGGATTGTCAAAGATAGTTTTTCCTTGCTGTTCAACAGCATCCATGGTGGCGATAGGATTCTGTACACTTTGATATACCGCAAAACATATGTAGGGAGAAATTGACGAAGTGTTCCATGTATCCATAACATCAGTATCAGGAGTAATATCAGAACTACCACACTTTTCACAGGCACCTGCATACGCCGTTTCTCGTGGATCAACTGGAAGTTGGCTCACGTTGGCCAATATGACGTGATGACATTTGTTACAATGCCATACAGGAAATGGAATACCAAAAAAACGTTGGCGTGAAATACACCAATCCCAACTGAGGTTTTCTACCCAATCTCTGTACCGAAATTTCATGAATGCTGGGTACCAAGCGATTTGATCAGCAAGATCTAAAAATTTTTGTTTATGATCAAGAATGTTGACAAACCACTGTTCAAGCGCAACGAATTCAATCTCTTTTTTGCAACGTTCATGAACATTAACTGAATGGGCAATGGCAACTTGGCGGAGTAACAAATTGCTTTCGCGTAACTTTTCAATCACCTGTGTTCGAGCGTCATGCACTTTTAATCCTGCAAGAAACCCTGTTGATTCTAACCATCGGCCATCAAGACCAATTGATTTTTTGTAGGGTAATTTAAATTTTTTGTACCATTCAATATCTGTTTTGTCGCCAAAGGTGCAACACATCACAAGCCCAGTGCCCTTTTCGATAGATACTTTTTCATCTTCCAAAATAGGCACATGATGTCCAAACAAAGGCACAGTGGCTTGAGCACCGCGCAAATGTTGGTAGCGTTCATCGGCTGGATTGAACAACAATGCAACGCAAGAGGGTAGTAGTTCGGGACGCGTTGTACCAATAACTAAATCATTTCCTTTGGCATCTTTAAAAATAATATCGTTAAAAAAAGAAGGCTTTTGTGCGTCATCAAGTTCAGCCTGGGCCACGGAAGTCTGGCATGCAGTGCAGTAAAGCGCAGGTTCATGCTTGCGATAAATAAACCCTTTTTTGTAAAGGGTTATGAACGATTCTTGAGAAAGTTTGCGTGCCAAATCTGAAATGGTTGAATAACAAGAATCAAAATTAGCTGACAATCCCATGCGTTGCCACAGGTTAATAAACTGTTTTTCCGCCTCGTGTGTTTCTTCTAAGCATTGCTTGATGAACTCTGATCTTGACATGTTCTGTGGACGAATATCGCGCTTTTTTTCTACGTACCGTTCAGTTGGAAGGCCATTATCATCAAAACCAAAAGGATAAAAAACAGAAAAACCGTTCATTCTTTTATAACGAGCAATAATGTCGGTTTGCGTGTAGGAAAAAATATGCCCAATGTGCAAAGTTCCCGATACGGTGGGTGGAGGTGTGTCAATGGTATAGAGTGGCCCTGAACTGTGCGCTAAGGTATAGGTTTTTTCTAGTTCCCACTTTTGTTGTGCTTGTGCTTCGCTTGATGAGTATTCGTACTGCTTATCCATGAACTTCTCTACGTTATTTGGCTTAAAAAATTTTCAACCTTTAGGATACTAGCAAAAGAAAAATGGGTCAAAAAGAGCTGAAAAACTATTACGCTGCTTTTTGCAGCTGATGTAATAACCCTTGTGCCAATGAGCGAACATTTTCTGGAACTTTATCATTATGCGCCAAGGTCGTGAGCTCCTGTTTTGCCTCTGGTAGTCGACCAACTTTTTCATAACAAGCGGCTAATCTGAGAGCGAGTTGTGGCAATTGATCTTGCCTATCGCGTATTTTCTCATAACAAGCCAAAGCGTTATCAAATTGACTCAACTTTACATGCGCTTCGCCCTTATTGTACCATGCACGATATTCGCCAGGTTGGCTTTTGAGTAAATCTTGGTAAAGCATAATAGATTCTTCATATTTTTGCGCTAAAAAGTAGGCGTTGGCCAAGTTAAATTTTATTTCGGGAAAACTTGGATTTATTTCAAGAATTTTGGTGAAAGCTATAATTGCATCTTCATATTTTTTTAAGCCCAAACTTACTCTGCCATATGTTGCAAAGCCAACATCGGTGTCAAGGTCCGCCTTTGTGCAACTATCCTTAAAACATTGCCATGCTTTTTCTTGCTCTCCTTTTTCCATATACATTCTGCCCATATTAAAATAAGCCTTTCCATAATAAGGCCTTATTTTAAGGGCAATATGTAAGCATTCTTCAGCTTTAGCATATTCCTTTTTTTCAAGAAAGAATGAAGCCAAATTATTGTAACCTTCTGGATAGTAAGGATTGATAGTCAGACTATGCTTGAGTGTGGCAATCGCATCATCAATTTTGCCCAGATGCGAATAAGCAACGGCCAAATTATTACATGGATCTGGATATTTTTTGTCCATAGCAATAGCCTTTTTGAAATAAGGGATAGCCTTGCCATATTCATGCATCGTTTGTGAAAGCTCAACACCATAATTATTATAAGCGCGCGCTTTACCGGGCGCATTTTCAATAACGTTTTGCCAGAATTCAAGACCGGACCGCCACACTTTGTTACGACGCACCGTTTGCATGCCAACTGCGCAGGCAAGGAGGATTGTACAAGCAATAAGTCCATATTTTTGATGCGAAATAGCAGCTGTTTTTTTCCATTGATTGCATAGATACATAAACAAGTACACTAATCCTGCACCCAGCAATAAGAGCAGTCCAAATGAGGCTGTATACGTTTTATAATCAACCAAAAGTTCTGGTGATGCAATAATGCTTGAACGCGGAGCCATGCAGATGGCAAACCAAAGGACACCAAATGCTACCGGATGCGCAACGTCACGGCGCAATAGTTTATAGGTACCATACGCAACAAGTAATAATACCATGAGTGGAAATATGCAATCGGGAGATAAAAATCCTCTTACAAGCATCCAGTCGTATTCAACGCTTATATCAAAGGGCCAAACAAACATCCATAGGTAATGAAGAATAACTTTAAATTGAGAGATGAAAAAGTGCCATGGTGTAATGAGCATATCTGGATTGTGGGTAATCACATTACCAATGTTATTTTTTGCCAATGAGTTGAGCGTTAAGATTTTTGTAAAAAATGCTGGTTTTAGAAGCCATACATAGATGCCGGAAATCACCATAAACAGTCCACCATGCAATGGTAGACGTTTTTTTAATAGCTGCCAATTTCCTTGCGCCATAAAAAACCAATCAAAAAGCACCAATAAAGCAGGAGAAATAACGGCAATTTCCTTAGAACCACAAGAAAATATAGCCAAACCAAAAAGCAAAACACAGAGTGCGCATTTTAGTACAATAGAAGAAACTTGTGAAAATTTTAGTGCACACAAAAGCATGCTTAAAATAAACAGTGCCGCTAAACCTTCCAACTCACCTTGAATCACATAAGAAACGGTTTGTGTTTGAACGGGATGTAAAAGAAACAGCAATGAGCTTATGAACGCTATAAAAAATGCATTATGTTTAAAAAAGCTTTCTTTTTTAAGATGGGTTAATGCGCTTAACAATATAAAAAAGACAAGAAGTCCATTGAAGGTGTGAATTGCAACATTGCCAACGCGATACGAAAATGGATCAAACTTTCCCATGCTGTAATGAAGAGCATTCAGCCAATAACTGAGCCACCGTGTTCCGGTAAAAAATAATGTACTAAAAGTGTTAGAGCGAATGTTAAAATGTTTGGCAATGTTTGCAATGTCGTCAAACTGAAATGCATAATGAAGCGACGGATAATAGACCAACGCTGTTATTGCCGCCAAAAGAGTTGCTGGAATAAGAGTGTACAACCACGATTTTGATTCAACTACGTGCTTCATAAGATAAGATCCTTAAACTTAAAATGCGCTATTTTTTTATTTGCTAAATTTCGCTTATAGCGTACATAACACCTTGGTTGTTGACAAGTTTTGATGCACAAAAAAAATCGGATGTTAACTTTAACGTCAACATCCGATTTTTTATTTAGTTTTATATCGCTTCACGCAACTGGTTTGAGTTCCATCGAAATAAGTCTTTATCGTGTTAATTAACGCTTATCGACGAGCTAGTGCTGCGGCATGGGTTTGAACGTCATCGCCTATTCCCCATGTTCGATACCATCTGCGAATATAATACATGCCAATCAAAGCCACAGCTATGCCAACAAGACAATTAAATTCCCCGGGGCTTTCTTGCATCAACTTTCCTACGGACACGGTATTTTGTTTACCAAGGGCCCAAGAGCTCGATACCGCGTTACCCATTGATCCTAGCCAGCTTCTTGTGGTTATGCTTGCAGCTGGAGAAACTTGCGCTGAGCCTGATGTTGAGGGAGCTGGTGTTGGCTCTGTAGCCACTAGAGAAGTTGAAGCAAATAATGTTAAAAGTAAAGCTTTATGTAATGAACTCATGGAGTCCTCCATTCAGTGATAAAATTTGAGAAATAACGACCATCTAACCCTAAGTCTATACAAAAGGGGCAAGCTGGTCAAAAGGGGGGGTACCACTAAAAAGACAATGAGGGACTTTATACTTTAGGGGTATTTTGGCTACTTCCAAGGCGGTAGCCTCCAAGCGCGGTAAGCCCAAGGCCAACAAGGGTTAATACGGGGTAGAACCAAGAAGATGGTCTTTTTCTTCTGATATATATTTTATTAAAAATTTTACCGTTGCCTTGCCGCAATAATTTATACATTTCGCGCTGTGCATCGGTTTCACCTGGACCTGAAGGTGTTAGCCCCGATTTCTGTATTTCATCAAGTCGGCTATACCTATCTTGTGTTCTTCCAAGCAAATATAGCGATCCAAGGGCAAGTGCTACCCCAGTACCCATCAAAGCAACGGGATTACTCGACAAATTTGATAAGCTTGGCTGACTTGCTTGGGCAGGGATAGTTGATGCAGAGGTGACAAGCGATAATAGTAGAAATAATTTTTTCATATTTTCTCCATTGCGATAAAAACTAAAAACCATTTAAGAATTGCATATCTGTAATAATAACACAGACAACACTTAAGTCAAATGGGGTGATTCTAGCTTAGCAAAAAGACATTGGTTTGACCCATACTCATATTTACCCTATAAGGCATATTTTTGCTCGATTTCAATAAATGATATACACTAGAAATATAGTAATGAACCTGAAAACAAATACATTTCCCTAAATTAAAGGAATAAAATGATTTTTTTAGATCCTAAGAGTGATATAGCTTTTAAAAAGCTATTTAGCAATAAAGAACATACCGAAATTTTAATTAATTTTTTAAATAACACGCTTATGCGTCCTGAGGGTCAACAGATCACTAGCGTTACCATTAATGACCCTCATAATCACCCAGAGGTCATTACCGGAAAGTCCAGCATTGTAGATGTTCGTTGCACTGACAAAGATGGTACCAACTATATTTTAGAGATGCAGGTTGTTAATCAACATGACTATGCCCAACGAGCACAATATTATGTTGCCATTGCCATCTCTCGCCAGATTCAAAAAAGTGAAGACTTTATTGCCATTACTCCCGTTATATTCATCGGCATTGTAAATTTTAAAATTTTCGAAAGCCCTCATTATTTGAGTCACCATGGCATTGTTAATTTAGAAACAGGTGAACGCACCTTTAGTGCTCAAGAGTATCATTTTATAGAACTTAAAAAATTTGATAAAACAGTTGATGAATTAACCAACGACTTTGACAAATGGGTATTTTTTTTCAAGAATGCAAAAAAACTACAAAACATTCCCGCACAACTAAAAAAGCCACAGGCAATGCAAGAAGCTTTCAATATTCTTGAACGAGGAAACTGGACCAACAAAGAACTTGAATCCTATGAAAGAAGCCTTGATCTGATTCGAGAACGGAACAGCCAGATTGCAACGGCACTAAATGAGGGGATAGAAAGAGGCAAGATGGAAATAATCAAACAATTTTTGGATGTACTTGACGTTGCAACCATAGCAGAAAAAACAGGATTGAGTCTCCAAGAAATCGAAGATCTTAAGAAACAAAATAAATAAAATCTGTATGATGCGCCACCTAAAAACGGCTTGGTTTGACCCAAACTCATATTTACCCTACAATTAATGGCATACTAGTTCTTTTTTTACTCAGCGAGGATCTTTATGGTAGGCGTCAAATCAGCAGAATATGTTATCACCATGATCTCATTTTTTATGGCGTATCTTTTTGTAGTTACCTTTGTAGGTTATTTCCGTGCATGGATTGCCGACAAAATGGGAGATGATTCGGCCGTAGAGGCTGGTTACTTAACATTCAACCCACTTCCTCACATGGACATCATAGGTATGGTTTGCTTATTTTTGTTTCAAATTGGTTGGGGTAATTTTAATATGCCGCTCAATCCAAGCAACATAATCAGCGTAAACCCTATAGTTCGATGGCTTAAATTAGCTTTGGTATATTTTTCCGATACTATTGCTCATGTTACCTTGGCAACGTTTGCTATGGTCTCACTCTTGGGCATGTTTGGCCAAGGAGTTATTAATCTTTCGGTCGGCATGATGTTGCATGGGCAACTGTCGCACATGCTTTTTGCATCAAATTATCCGACAAGTCCATCTATGATGATTTCTTTGGCGTTAATTTTGATTGCATCAATTTATCTTAACGTTTTTTTGGCTGGTATTAATCTTGTGTTCAGAGGATTAGAGTTGGCGATGATGTATATCATCGAAAAATCTCCGGAATATGCTAAGTACAATAATATGGCTACAATCTTTTTGTACGCCATAATAGTTTCCATTTTTATAACACCTGAATTACGATTTTTTTTAATAATGTTAATCGCTCGATCTGGTTTATTGATTGCACATTTATTTGGCGCATTATAAGAAAGTTACCATGATAGAAAAAAATAACGCATTACTATCTTCTGGAACGGTGCACATTATTCCAGAAACTGATTTTACTAAAAAATTAGCCAGTGGCAAAAAACTACAAATCAAACTAGGCATGGATCCAACAGCTCCCGATTTACATCTGGGACACGCAGTAGTGCTTTCCAAATTAAAACAGTTTCAAGATCTTGGTCATCACGTTATTTTTTTAATTGGTGATTTTACGGCACACATTGGCGATCCAACAGGAAAATCAAAAACACGACCACCGCTTTCCTCTGAGCAAATAAAAGAAAACACCAAAACATACTTTGAACAAGTTGGTAAAATTTTGGATATTGACAAGGTGTCGGTACGATTTAATGCCGATTGGCTTGATATTCTGAGCAGCAAAGATTTAGTAAAATTATGTGCACAAGTTACCTTGGCCCGCGTCATTGAACGAGAAGATTTTGATACACGCATGAAAAACAATCAACCAATAGGTTTTCATGAATTACTCTATCCATTATTTCAAGGATACGATTCAGTGGTACTCAAAGCAGATGTCGAACTTGGTGGCACCGACCAAACATTTAATCTTTTGATGGGTCGTTTTTTGCAAGAGCAATACGGACAAGAGCCACAAGTTGTTATCACGATGCCGTTGCTTATTGGGCTTGATGGCGTACACAAAATGTCCAAATCATTGGGCAATGCAATTGGACTGGCCGAAAACGCCGACACTGCGTATGGAAAGTTAATGTCCATGTCTGACGATTTGATGTGGCACTACTTTGAAGTACTGCTTGGCAGAACAAAAGACGAGGTTGCGCAATTACAATCGCGTGTTGCGGGTGGCACACTGCATCCGATGGAATTAAAAAAAGATATGGCACAAGAAGTTATCATAAAATTCTGGTCACTTGACCAAGCATTAAAAGCGCGCGAAGCGTTTACTGCGTTGTTCCAACAAAAAGATTATTCAAAAGCACAAGAAGTTCAACTGCCATCTGGTACAGCATGTCCCTTGTGGATTGTAGAGCTTTTAAAAATAGTTGGCGCTGTCACAAGCTCATCTGAAGCACGACGTTTGATAGAAGGCAAGGCTGTGCATATTGATGACAATGTTATTACCGATTTTAAAGCGGAAATTGCTTGGCAATCAGGAACGATTATTAAGGTTGGCAAGCATCGGATTTATAAGATCTCGTAGCCATCAAGACAGGTAACTTATTAATGCTACAATAAATGTTGCTGCTACAGGCACTTTAATCGACTGAAAATCAAAAAGTTTATACATCAAGTTGCAGATAGTGATAGTAATCAGCAAGGGATACCCAATGTAAGTAATCGGTCCAGAAGTAATAGCCGACACTTGTTCAAATCCACCAACAGACAATGGGATGCTGGCAATAAGCACCATGGCCAATGCCAAAGGAAATCCGATATGCCGTTTAAAAATGACGGTTCGTACATATTCGGCAAGCACAGCACCTATGGCAATCGCCGTAGAAATACAAGCAAAAATAGTAGCAATAGCGATTATCGCCGCCCCTTGTGATGACAAAATCTTAAACGAAACTTCCCGAAACAGTTCTGCTGCATTCATGTCCATAAATCCATGACCATGAAAAGCGCCAATGGTTGCCATACCAACATACACCAACCCCAAAAGTGTTGCGCCAATAACACTTGCCTTAAGACAAATCAGAGCAAGTGTGCGTGAATTTTTTAACGTATCTGGGTGCAGCGTCTTTTTGAGTAACGTTAACACGATTGAAGCGTAAAAAAGAGCACCAATAAGATCCAGTGTTTGATAGCCCAATAGTATGTTAGACTTAAAAACATCGATGGCCGGTTGAGCATTGCATGCCGTGCTTTGAGCGCTCCATACACCTTTAAAAAATATAAAAGCCAATGATACGATAAGAACAGGACTTATTACGTTGCCAAGGATTTCGACAATTTTAGTTTTGCGGCACGTAGCCAAAAAAGTTGCGCCTAAAAAAATAAGTGAAAAAATAAAGGAAGACATTGGAGTTATGGTTTGCAAAGTCCCCCATGGAATAAATGGTGCAATCATTTCATGTGACAGGCTTACTATTCGCGGCAAACAAATGACAGGACCGAGCGTTATCATGCAACCAACAATAAAAAAATTACCTGCAATAACACCCAGCCGTTTGAAAAAAAGGTCATAATTCCCATCAAAAAGAATCATGGTAATCAATCCGAGCACAGGTAAAAATATGGCCGTAATGAAAAAACCAAGCATAGCAATAGGAGTTTGACAACCAGCTTGCATGCCAGAAAAAAGAGGGAATATTAAATTTCCAGCGCCAATAAGCATCGAAAAAATAGCTAGCCCGAGTGTTACTATATAGGTGCGAGAAACAGTATTCATGAAAAACTCCGTGCACTAGATATTATTAAGCTTTAGTCTTTCAAGAATTATACGCATATTATCCATTATATGAAACGTCATTAATGCGACAGCTTCTTTAACATCACGATTTAATACTGCTTGCGTAATTTGTATATGCTCGTTATGTTTTTGAGCGAAAATTTCTGGGCTACTGGCCATATCAACAGCACATCGCAAATAACGATCAGTTTGATACCATAAATTTTGGCGAATATGTAACAATGTTGGCCACGGACATGCAGCCACCAGCGATTCATGAAAATTGTAATTACATGTTGCCCACAAACTACTTGAGAAGCTCTCTTTTTGAACGTTTAAAAATGGTGTTAAGGCATCGAAACTTTTTTTTATTCTTTCTCTCCAAGCTCTATCGCCATGCGCAATAGATTGCTCAACTGTAGCCATTTCCACTGCCAAAAAACTGTTATATGCATCTTGAATGTATGCTTTCGTTATCGGCGTTACATAAAACTCTTGGTAATTTTTAGTTTCAACCAATCTTTGACAAACAAGCATCGATAAAACTTTTTCAATACTATCTTGCGTAGCTGACAACTCTTTTTTCAACGGTGGCATCTCAAGCAGTGTACCTGCTGGTAGCGTCCCACTCACAATAAGATTTTGCAACTGTTTATGACACAGCTCGATCGGTGACTGCTGGCTATTTTTTTTAGGCATTATTCATTCTTTCTCATAAAAATTTCTGTATCTAGCAATGGTTTAGTAAAAATAATACACTATGCAGTAGAAAAATAATATATCTTTCATCTTTTAATAAAGGAAAAAAATGACAAGTTATGCAAAATTATCGTTATTATGTGCAACTGGATTAATGATGAGTCAAATATCTCTTGCCTCAAAGCCCGCCGCTTCACCTCCAGCTGCTAATGCAGCAGCATCGTCAGCATCTGTTGCTCAAGCTGCTCCTGCAGTTCAAGGACTTGTTACTACTTCTGGATTTTCCAATATACCTAATTATCTCCGCGGAGGAGGGCCTCTATCTGCTTTTCTAGCAAAATACTTATGCCCACCCTCAAAAGAACTCCTAACAACAAAAGCAGTCTATAAAGAGGGTGATTATGTACGAGTTGTGCATGGTGTAAGCATGGCATCAAAAGGTAAAGTGCTAGGTTCTTTTGCAAGCAGAACTGGCAAATCCACGACGCAAGATGTTCTAGATGCCCTCAAGCAAAATAAGAGACATATGCTATCGATTGTTTTACTTCTTCCAAATAAACTGAAGTATGATATGAGTCTTTATACAAAAAGTGGAGAGGATCTAGAAGATAGCCTAGATGTAGAAGCCAAAGCAAAACAATTAGAAGAACATCCTTATTTACTAGATCCACATAGATTGTATGAAGTTGAAATCACAGAGAACCCAAATGAACGCGAAGGCTATTTTAACTTTATCCATGCTTCTTGTTTAGAAAAAATAAGCAAGGAAAAACATGATCGTGGTTATGATTCAGCCGATGAAAAATATCAAAACGATCCTGCGACCGTAGATTTTGATGATTCTGGTTTGTTAACTAAAACTAAAGATGGCAATAAGTAAAAAACCAAACGACGATTAATGTGACCCGAGCATAAAAACTCGGGTTTTTTTGAAAAATAATATATCTTTCATTTTTTTAATAAAAGGAAAACAATGGCAAATTACGCAAATTTATCGTTATTATGTGCGAGTGGGTTAATGATGAGTCAAGCATCTCTTGCTTCAAATCCCGCCGCTGCGCCTTCAGCTGCTCCCGCGGCTCCTTCAGCTTCTGTTGCGCCCGCCACTTGCGCTAAAGCTGCAATAACAGGTGAATGGACTGTTGTTAATTGGGTAAATAGTAAAGCAACGGGGATTGCTGCAGCAAAAATAATCTGTGCCCCACCCAAAGAACGCTTAGAAACAAAAGCAACCTATCAAGCGGGTGATTTGGTAAAAGTTGTGTATGGTTTACGCATGAGCTCAAAAGGTAGAGTGTTAGGTTCTTTTGCTAGTAGAACCGGCAAATCTCAACCCCAAGATGTTTTAGATACCCTCAAACAAAACAGCGAGCACATGACAGAAGTTTCCTTGCTTGTTCCAGACAAAGATAGACCGGCTTCATGGTTATCAGATCTAGATGTAAACACACGGTCAGAAGAATTACAAAAACATCCAGGACTATTGGATCCGCATAGATGGTATGAAGTTCAATTCAAAAAAAAAGAAGCTTATCAAAAAGATTTTTTTAAATTTAGTCATGTTTCATGTTTAAAAAAAATCGATCAGGCAAAGCATGATAAAGATGACCTTGATGATAGCGATGACGATTTGCTCGGTACCACAGGCGCAGAGATTAATGTTTTGGATGATGAAGATGGTGGATGCGATCAGCAATAAGCAGAAAGCAAAAAAGGGCAACTAATGTAATCCGAGCATAAAAAACTCGGGTTTTTTTTGAAAAATAATATATCTTTCATCTTTTTAATAAAGGAAAACAATGGCGAGCTATGCAAAATTATTATTGTTATGTGCGAGTGGATTAATGATGCATCAAGCATCATTCTCCTCAAGCCCCGCTGCTCCAGCTGCTGATGCAGCAGCTCAAGGGCCTATGATTACTCCTAAATCTCTAGGCATGACAGGCATGGTAGGACCAACGCCAAATTATATTATGTTCGTAAAACAGCTGTGCGCTCCCTCAAAAGAACGTTTAGCAACAAAGGCAACTTATCAAGCGGGTGATTTGGTACGAGTTGTGCACGGTCCACATCTGACATTAAAAGGTAAAGTGTTGGGTTCTTTTGCAGATATGACCGGCAAATCTACCGTGCAAGATGTTTTGGAAACCCTCAAGGGAAATCCGATATATATGGTGAGTATGGCCAGACTTGTTCCAAATAAAGCGAGACCTGCCAAATGGTTTTCACAAGAAACATCTGATACATGGCTTTCACAAGAAGAAGCTGGTACATATGATGGTCTGGATCTCGACACGAGAGCAGAAGTATTAGCACAACACCCAGACCTATTAGACCCTCATAGATTGTATAAAATTGACTTTAAGAAAAAAAAAGCTTTTCACGAGCGCCAATTTCAGTTCACTCATGCTTCCGGTTTAGAAAAAATAGATCAGGAAAAATATGATAAAGGTGATTTGGGTTACGATGTTTATAGCGATGACTCAGACGATGACTCTAACAAGGATAACGATTTCTTCGATACCACAGATGTAGACCTAAGTGTTTTTCCTCGTGATAGCGACACCGATAAAGACTAACATCAAAAACTGGATGCGCAATGTGACCCGAGCATAAAAACTCGGGTTTTTTATATCGAGCGATTATTAAGTAACAGTTTTTCTACTTGCAATCCCATAATGGTATCCCAGGCAGGCATAGCTTGCAATGATGTATCTTGAAAAGCGCCTTGTTGAATTTTACTTAAATTTGGTTCGATATATTTAAGAAAAAATCGGAGATAGTTATTGCTCAAACGATATAGGCGTTGCTTGCTTATTCGCTCAGTTTTAAAATGTTGCGTAACATACCCTGCAGCAATAAGCGCTTGCATCAAATCATCAAGCGATTCAGGCTGCATACCTCCCTTCAAAGCATTTCTGATTTCACTCAAGTCTTTCATGCCATTGGCCAATATGCGTACAATTTTTTTGTACATTGAACCATGATCATTAAAAAGATCATGAAAAATTTTATCGAACTCTAATGTGAAAAATCCATCCTCTTCAAAACAAAGACGCCTAATATTGTCATCTGCCAAAGCATGGGCTGATATTTGTTCCAAATACCAAGGAACACCGCCCGTTACTGCTAAGATTTTGAATATATCCTCGGTGGAACCCTTAAACCCTAACTGACGCAAAATAGTAGCACTCTCAGATAATGAGACCTCTTCCAAAGTAATTTGCAAATTAATTCGTCCAAAAAGAGCAGTGCTATTGATAATATTTTTTTCAATCCATGTCGAAACAGAACCACACAAAACAAGTACCAAATTGGGATACTGCACTAAGACAAGATCCCACCAATTTTTAAGTTTAGGAATAAAAGTTGGATCTTGGTCACCCATCCATGAAATTTCATCAAATAATATAACCGTTGGTTCATTCGTCAAGTGCTTTGAAAGATACATAAATGCATGAGTCCAATTGGTAAATTTTTCCAACGGCATTTCAAAATTTTCAGATAATCGGTCGGCAAATGTATCCAGTTGCGCTTGCCCATCAACATTGCCTATGGGCGCTAAACCAGTAAATGATAAAAAGCGTTTGTCTTTTGCAAATTCGCAGACCAAACGACTTTTTCCAATACGACGTCGCCCATTTATCACGACTAAATTTGCTTGCTTAGAACTGCTCAAATCATGTAACTTCTGGAGTTCTCTTTTTCTTCCCACAAATGTTAACATGGAAGTACCTGGTATTTTTCATTCATATTTTGATCTCTCTTCTTCCTCATAAATATTTCGATATCTAGCAATGAGTTAGTAAAAATAATATACTATGCGTTGTAAAAATAATATATCTTCCATCTTTTAATAAAGGAAAACCATGACGAATTATGCAAAATTATCGTTGTTGTGCGCGAGTGGATTAATGATACATCAAGCATCCTTTGCCTCAGCGCCAGCTCCTTCAGCTTCTGCTGCTCCAGCCGCAAAATCACCTCGAAGAGCTGCACCTTCAGCTGCGGCTCCCTCAGATCAACAATTTAATACTGTAACACAAATCGTGAGAGCAGGAGCGGGAAATGCAATTGGTGCTATTTTTGCAAAAACATCACTCGCTCCTTCAAAAGAGCGCTTAGAAACAAAGGCAACGTATCAAGCGGGTGACTTGGTGCGGGTTGTACACGGTGCAAATCTGACCTCAAAAGGCAAGGTATTAGGTTCCTTTGCAAGTAGAACTGGCAAATCTCAACCTCAAGATGTTTTGGAAACTCTCAAGCAAAATAAAAAACACATGATGGATGTTGCTATCCTTGTTCCAAATAAAGCAAGACCTGATAAATGGTTATCTGATGATCTCGATATAAATGCTAGAGCAACAGAGTTAGCAAAACATCCAGGTCTATTGGATCCACATAGATTATATGAAGTTGAATTTAAGAAAAAAGAAGCTCACAACGAAGGTAACTTTCCGTTCAGCCATGTTTCCTGTTTAGAAAAAATAGATCAGGCAAGATACGACAAGAACGATGATGATGTTTTTGATTCCGATTATGAATCGGATTGCGATGATTTATTCGATACCAAAGGTGTAGATCTTGAAGGTTTGGATTTGGATGATCGAGAATAAGCAAAAACAAAAATAGCGATCAATATAACCCGAGCGTAAAAACTCGGGTTATATTATGACCAAAATCAAACGCTAGCTACAGCAATATCGCCGCTCTCTTCAGGCATAAACCCTTCAGCTTGTGCCAAACACAGTTGTTTATACAACCCCTCTTGCGCAAGCAACTCTTTATGCGTGCCATCTTGTACAATACGCCCGTTATCAAAAACCAAGATGCGGTCCATATTGAACAACGTAGACAAACGATGCGCAATGACCAACGTTGTTTTGCCATGCATCAAATTCCCTATCGATTCTTGGATATAACTTTCAATAATCGAATCAAGTTGTGATGTCGCTTCGTCAAGAATTAAGATTGGCGCATTTTTTAATATAGCGCGCGCAATTGCAATCCGTTGTCGCTGCCCGCCCGAAAGTTTAACGCCACGTTCTCCAATGAGCGTTTCGTACCCATGCGACATCTGCATAATAAAATCATGCGCATGTGCCTTTTTTGCTGCATCAATAATTTGCGCATCGGTTGCATGTACATTGCCGTAACGAATATTTTCCATCAATGTGCGATGGAACAACACCGGCTCTTGTGGAATCATACCTATGGACGCGCGTAATGAATCTTGCGTGACGTCGGCAATATTTTGGCCATCGATGAGTATAGCGCCACTGTCAATATCGTAGAGTCTTAAAATCAAGTTCACAAACGTTGACTTTCCACTACCAGAATATCCGACCAACCCGACTTTTTGTTGTGATTGTATCGTAATTGTTTTATTTTCAAATAATGATGCGGTTCCTTTGTAAGAAAAATGCACAGAATCAAAAGTTATTTGGCCATGTTGCACCATAAGTTTTTTTGCATCAGGTTTGTCCTGAATTTCTATGGGGGACAATACTACATGGAGCCCTTGCGTAATATCACCGATGTCCTCTGCAAACTTGCCAATATCCTTTGAAAGTGACCATAAGTTTTCCACAAGCGAAATATTAAGCGATAAAATAAGCACAAAATCACCTGAATGAAGATGGCCGCCCTTGAATCCTTCGACCATTAAATATAAGCAGATTATTTGATAGACAATAAAAGAGAGCCCTTGAAATGCATACACTTTTAGTAAATACCAGTCTCTTTTTAAATCTGCGGCGATGTATTCGTCCAAAACAAATCGCACCTTTTCATGTTCAAATTTTCGTGTGGTATACAAGCGCACACTCATCATGTTAGATAAAATATCTACAAAGGAACCCATAACATATGACCGTTTGCGCGCAACTTGATCAAATAACGGTTTTGCTCGTTTGGAAAAAATAATAGAGCTAACAATAAAAATCACCACCCACGCGCCAAGCGCAACGGCGATTTTGATATCCACCAGCAAAACTGCGCCAACAGCGATCACTATAGTAAATAAATGGCCGAAAAATTTGTCGATTAATATTTTTAACAAATCGGGGATGCCACTCATTACATCTTTAATTTTTGCCGCCAAATCTCCTGAAAATTGATTTTGGAAAAGTTGGTGTGAATGGAGCATCATGCGATCCATCATGATTTGACCAATGCGACTCTTTAGCGGCTCGTTAACATTGAGCATAATGTAATCATATATTCGATGCACAATAACTACGAAAATTGCAATGCCTACATACCCAAGTGCTGGTACAATTAACATCTGGTACGCAAGCATCGGCACCGCGCATGACATACGGTCTATCATCAACTTAAGCAAAAAAGGCCGCAACCAAATATTAAGAGCTAACAGTAACGCTATAAAAAATTGTGCCACAATCCAAAAACGGAAAGGTTGTATGGCATGCATGATAAAATGAACTATGGTATTTGATTTCATAAGCATCCTCAAAAAATTGTTTTTTATTAATGCTTACAGACTACACAGATTTGTTTATGGAATTAAAGATTTTTATGTATCGCTATCGAAAGTAAAAATTTTTACTCCTAAGGAACAGACGCAGAGGGAATGATGGCCAAAGATTTAGATTCAAAACTGCCAATAAGGCCTATGGATGGCAACATTGGGTCCGAACTACTCAATTTTAAGCCAAAGGCACCTGGAAAATAATCGATACTATCTTCTACAGTAAGCAAAAAAACACGATGAGCCACAAGCTCGACAGGTGAAGCATCGGCTACTATCTTATTTCTTTGCTCTATTAGTTCTTTGATTGCAGCAATAAAGTTGCTTTTGGTTTTTATCTCCTCCTGGGAGTTAATACAACGAATTAAGCTGCTGGCTAAATTAGAGCATTCATCATGCTTGAGACGACACCGAAAAATTTGAGTTTCTAGGGGTAATGGCTTCGCAAGCGTGCCTTGTATTTTTTTGCTCATCGCTGTTAGTTCAGCTTGGCTTGGTGGCTTACTTGCTTGTGCTTGAGGCCGACTTGCCTGCAAAATATGGGCACATGATAAAAACAAAGACAGAAATATAAGGAAACACATTTTTTGTACCTCTAAAAGCATCAAACATGGTCAACTCTTCTTTTAAAGAAATAACATGCAAGTGCCGTAAACACAATAGAAAAAATAAATAGGGCACTCATACAAAACCATGCAGGAAAAAACTCAGGGAGGCCTAAAATTGTGCTATGCAAACCATAGGATCAACACAATCTTTAACCATTCTTAACTCTCCTTGAGTAGACAAGGAAGTTTTTGTTAATCCCTTAAAAAGCAAGTATAGTTGCACTATTGGTTTTATAAGTGAACCAATGTATCGCATTTTTTGCAGGATACTTAATAGGCTTTGGTTATGAGATGCTTCCGATACTTTATCAATTAATAGATCGAGCGCAGTCAGAAGCTCATCCAGAGACATTTCTTCTATTGAAGCGCTTGGCACCTTAATATCACCATCTTCTTTAATTTCGTCTGTATTTGTCACATCTTCAAAAGATTTCGCTAAACATGTGTAAGCAACACAGAGCAACATCATATATTCACGCATAAAATATGCATCCCCCAAATAATGGTAAGATTCAACCTTTTTTGACAATGATAACAATGGTTTTAAATTATTTTCCTGCTGCATTTGAACAAAGCAGTTTTTTATTTCAGGATGAAGAAAAGTGAAATCTGTGTCTAATGTGATGGAGAAGGAATTTTTTTGAAAGTATGCCATGCTATTAAATGCTTTTTCAAGACGCTTGGTATGATAAAATCTTAGCAGTACATCATCTACATGAGCATATGATACGATATCGGAAGTAGTGTTGTTATATACCTCTTGCGAGTCGCGGACGATAGCGCCATTGAAAGATTGGTTCGGCTCAATCCCAAATTGATCATGCTGTTTAAATGCTGATATCAAATAGATTTCTTCTGAAAAATCTTCTACAAAAAGCTGATCAGTTAAAAACATGTATCGAATAAAGTCTCTCCAGCTGATAACAAGCGGACTCAATTTTTGTTTAGATTTCTTTGACACTGCCCCCAATACAGGAAGACTCGACATGTAATCAGAAAGTCTCTTGACGAAATAAAATCGACGAAATACTAATTCTATAAATTCCAACTGAGACATTTCAAACTCATTATTAATAACATCTTCAACACCATGAGCTATTTTAACAGATAGGTTTTTTGTCTGTTGTGGTCGGATAAAGAAAGGCGTTATACAATTTAAATCATCCGGAATCGCGCTCAATATATCAAGCAACTCAGTTACTGAAAAATTTTTATACTGTTCGTAAGATCTATTGAATTCATACACAATATTTCGGGTATTTTTCTGTGTTGTTTGAAAAATAGTAAGCACCAGTACCAGAAGCTCTCTTGTTAAATGAAAATCGTCAAGGTGCCTATACTCAGTAAATTCATGGTATAAATCCATGATAGGAGCAAAGCTATGCATCTTCAGCATATTTTCTATACAACTAATTATCTCTGGGCTACTAAATTTAAGAATATGCGAGCCGATAAATTGTCCTTCATTA
>Ga0206866_1046_pt1 | contig 26260 bp, 23 predicted proteins | sample Alteio_BWOrgCont_40_FD_152626 | JGI IMG/M metagenome (GOLD analysis project Ga0206866, IMG submission 152626) | Enriched cells from forest soil in Barre Woods Harvard Forest LTER site, Petersham, Massachusetts, United States -... | ecosystem: Environmental > Terrestrial > Soil > Temperate forest >... | reverse complement strand
GTTAGCCGTATTGAGTGTTTCATTAACTCTATCAAGATGGTTTGGTATGCTTACTGTGCCAGTAGACCATAGCGGAGCCGCACTAGCAGAATATATAACGAGATTTCCGTCTGTCTGCAATGCGAGCGTTGATCCGGGGTTACCTTCTGTAGCCGAATCCCACAACGCTTTTCCGGAGCTATCATATTCTACTAAATTACCATCTGCCTGCATTGTCAAATGGTTTCCATCCGTACCGCTCGTATTGCTTGACCAAACAGGCTTGTAGTTGCTGTAGAGCACTACATTACCATCACTTTGCATATTCAGAGTGCTCTGTGTATCTCCTGAAAGCAAATATTGTCCCATTGTAATCGATTGTCCTGAATTAAGACCTGTATTCTGAGTGTTGGTTGTTTGTCTAGGAACAACAACATCAATAGGGAAGTAGAGACCTAAATCATTCATCCATGTCGTACCATCTGCTACAAGATTAAAGTACTCTCGGTAAGACCCAGGAGTACTTGGTGCTGTTATGGAGAATTGAAATGTTGCAGTATTGCCAGGTATAACACTCGACTGCTGCATTGCTATACGGTTTGCCGACAACCAACTTGAATTGGCAAACGAGCTTAAACGATCCTCAGGGTTATCAGTACCAAGATGAACTACAGATTGGCTCCAGGTTTGGTAGCCAGTGTTGCGAGCGTAGACGTCAAAATAGGCTTTTTGTCCCGGGGCTATACTCACTCCATCAGTAAACGGAATACTGTAGCCGCTATCTGCATATGTATTTTGACCATCATAATCCCAAGCATAGGCAGTCGTGGTTTGAGTGGAGCCAAACCAAAGCTGGAAATAATACACAAAATTATAACTTCCTGAGTAGCCGGTAACATTATGGGGTCCCACATAAGGCGTATAACAGTAAAGACTAGCGGTTGCAGCGTTAGCTAGTGTAACGGTTTCTGCTGTTCCACCTGAATCATCAAACACGACTGTACTTCCCGGATATAACCCAGTGGAATAAAAGCCTGGGGCAGCATTTGAACAAGGATAATTTGCTCCAGGTGACCAACTTAACCAAGTTGCATGTTGCATTGCTCCTTCGTAGTTATACCTTAGTGCCCACGTACCGTTATCGACCTGAGTAAAGAAGCCCACATAGTTTGAGCATGAGTTATAGCCCATGGCACAGTTTATTTGAGAAGCACTCGGAGTAGGGTCAGTCACCAGTGATTGTTCTTTTTCCATAGTCGCTAAGATGGCTCTTGGATTTACTCCGTAAGCCTGACCTGCATCATAGATTAGTTGGGCAGCCGAAAGCGTTTGACCACAATGCGTGTAGTAGGGAGCAATTGCAGGTGAACAGGCTTCTGCGTCCGAATACCCCGCCAAGCCACTCTGTAGATTGGTAAGAAAAAACTGTATATCTTGCGCACTCATAGCTGCATTATTAGTTAATGTCGGATTATCTATGAGGTTGCTGGGATTATAGTTGGGGCTAAATGCGTGTGCTTGTCCAACTGAAACAAAAAGACCTAACACAATTAATAAACATAGAGTTAACGACCCTACATTGATTAACCTAAAATGACTATGTTTAGTCAGGCTAACCATTGAAGTCCACGTTTACATTTATAATATCCTCTTCGGCACCGTCTGCGGGGTTAGCATAGTATAATTCGAGAGTGCCGCTGTTTGAATGGGATGTGAAGGTTAAATTGCCTGCAAATTTGCCATTAACAACATTTAATGTACCTTGAGCAATCACCCCAACAGTACTGTCTTTAAGGATAAAACTTACCTGGCTGACGTTTGCTAAACCACTAATTGCGTCACCTGAAGATAAGTTCTGGTTCTGAGTTGGTTGTTGAAGGGTAATATCACCGTTACTTGAGGTGGTCCACTCAGATGATGGGGGGATACTCCCTGTTGTCTGTCCATTTGTGTCCGTAACTCCACCAGAGTTTGTTGTGCCATTGTTTGTCGAAGGAGCTGTTGTGTGGGGAGTTGGCTTTGAGGGTGTCCCTGTAACTGTTGGCTTACTAACATTGTTTGATGTCTTTCTAACTGAGTAGAGCCAAGAGCCCACTAAAATAATAGCTACAACTGCTATTAAGCATATAATGACTAACTTTGCGTGTGATCTATTCTTCTTTGTTGGCATGTTTCTATTTTAAATTACCTAGCTACATTTTAACATGTTTACGTGCCAATTTGTAGTACGGGCTGTGTTATTATCCAATAAGAATGGGTCTTAAATTCCGTACCATAAAACAGAACTTTAACCTGGGGCAGATCAAGTTGCCCGCACACCTAGCTTCTATATCTGCAATAGTCTTAGTGTGGCGGGTTTGCCTAGAGTTCATAAGCCAAACACTTGCTCCGGCTATACAGCCGAGTGGTGGAGCTGAGAGCTATATTAGCGGGGTTAGATTTGGGCTTGCACGATGGATGCGCTGGGATGGTACATGGTACATGACCATTATTAATTCTGGATATCATCACCATGCATCAGCAATTATTCAACAAGAAAACATTGCATTTTATCCTGCATTTCCGATACTTGTCCGTCTAATCAATGATGTCACTCGTATACCGTACGCATATGCCGGGCTTATATTGAACTTTTTTCTAACGATAGCAACATGCTATTTTGGGTATCTTCTCTATGCCACTATGAAAAAGAAATACGGTAAACATAAAACCGACCACGGTTTCTATGTACCGGTTTTCTTTATCTTAGCGTTCCCAACTGCTTTCTTTTTTGCAGCCTTCTATTCAGAAGCACTTCTAGTGCTCGCTTTGACCGCCTCGCTTTACTTTGCGCTGAATCGACGATATTGGGCAGCGGCGCTATTCGCGGGGTTGGCAACAGGTTCAAAAATAATTGGTATTATCGCTGCGCCGACCATACTAATCTTATATATAGAACAAGAGAATGTTTTTAACCATGGTTTCATTGAAGCAATTAAAAAACGCTGGCTAACAGCCGCCGGTCTTATGATTACGAGCGTCAGTGGAATAGTGCTATATATGGCTTATCTGTGGGTAAGATTTGGTAATCCGCTCCTATCCTACGACGATAATCAAGCGCCTGGATGGGGCAGGAAAGTCGGCGGTTTTTTTATTACGAATATATCAACCTATTATCAGCATATTTTTGATCCAAAGGCATATGGCTCACACATAAACTACCTAACTAACCTAAGTTTAGCGATTGTACCTATCGTTGCTCTTCTACTAGTAGCCTACGCACTATATAAAAGGATATGGTGGATGGCATTATATGCATTCCTCATGATAATCCTGCCGCTGAGTACAGGTTCTTTGATGTCGGTCAACAGGCTGGCACTTGTACTAATGCCGTGCTTCATTGGTATTCTAGCTACTGAGTACAGCTCTACTAAGCGGTTTTATATTTGGTCAATAGTGGCTCTTATGGCTGTTGCAGAAATTGTTCTAGCCAGTTTCTTCTTGCAGGGCACGTACTTTATTGGTTAGCATCATAACAGCTAAGTTGTCTATTAAAATCAGTAAGCCTCACTTAATAGCTGATTGAACGTGCGTCCAGATATAGGCACCACTCGTTTGCTGCGGACTTCCGAGTGAGCGCGCGAATACCGCCGCTACTATTGCGGCATTAGGTTCATCTGACTGCACAATAACTGTATTAATTTCATTGTTTTTTAGATACGCATTAATTTCGGTGTTCGTTACAGTATGTGGCGCTTGCCACGGAGCAGTCGTCACGCCTTGTTCATACGTTAACCAACTTTGAATCGTTGCAGGCAGAAGGATCGAAGGGTATTCGCTTTCTTGACCGTTGGCACCAAGATTTTGTATGTACCCCCCGGCAAGTTTAAAGCTCATATTATATTTTGCTTGCCATAACATTGCCTCGTCTGTTGGAAGCTCCGGAAAAGGATACGCTAGTACTCGAGAGCCTTGACTAATAAGATTCCTTCCGCCGCTGCTCAATGCAGGAATGTCAGTTTGTTGAGAAGTATATGGCCATCGGGGCGCGAGTGTAAAAGCGACTGAAACGAACAACACGATCACCAAAACTGCGCTCAGTAATTTCTGAGCAGTAGTATGTTTTTTGAGTGACCACGCTTCTTGCCACTTCATAATGCTCAGAGCAACAAGTATTGGGATAAGCAACCACTCAGCAGAAGACAGGCGGCTTGGAAGTATGTCTTTCAGAAATGGAAGTCGATCAAGTAATGTAAATGGTAAGGTCAGAGAGGTCGTCTTTCCATAAACGACTAAGCTGGGGCCAAGAGAAAGAATCCAGAATACTAGAGCTGTAGCACCACAAATAATTATCCATTTGGTTCGTCGCCATCGTATAACTGAGACAAGTATAAAGAGCAGCAATGGTATCCCGATATAATCACCACTCTCAGGGTAATCATTGCCCGCAGTCATTTTTGCAAAATTACTGAAGTGTGCCGGGACGTAATGTTCATTTAAGGTAGGCAAAACCAAACCAAAAAGATCGGAGCGAAAAGAGTTATTTATAGGGAAATTAGATCCTGTGAAATGTTCGGGACCGCTTAACATGAACCATATTGGATACATAAGAACAACACCTACTATTACTAATGTAATGACAGATCCTTTGAGAGCGTACTGTAAGCGCTTCCTGGTTATTAGGGATCTATATGCGATAACAGTAAATACAATCCCAAGAATTATCACTAATACTGTTATTGCAAGCACCTCAGGCTCTATTAAAAACTGAGCGATAATTTCTGATGCAAGTAATACTGCATATAACCAAACTCGACCACGTTGCTCAACAAATAATTTCCAAGAAGTGAACAGGAGGAGTGGGGGTAGTGGAATAAAGCTAAGCATCATGTGGTTCGTAGCTTGCCCAACTATGTAAGGGGAGACAATATAGAGTAAACCAGCAACAAAGGACGCCAATATAGATCCAGTTAACCGTCGGACAACATAAAACATCGCACCACCTGATATTGGAAATGCCAACCACGCGAGCAAGTTAAAACTTGATATTGGACTATGCAAAATTGATAAAGGGGCAACTAACAAGCCTAGTAGGGGCATTAAGGTATTTTGTGCTAAATTTGCTCCTTGTGGGGCGTTTATCCAGTTTGTAAAGAATGGATTTTGACCATGAGAAATTGCGTATGGTAGCCACCGCAGGAACCAAACAGACTGAACCGTGTCAGCACAAGTACAGCCTGTGAGTCGATTTGAGGAGAATGGTAATACAGGCCAATATGCCGCAAAACCAATCAAGCAATATATTAATATTGAAGCAAAAATAAGAATTTGAGGATTACGTAAATAAATCGCTAAATTTTTGTATGTGCTTAATTTATTGCTTGAATGATCTTTGGTTTTTGACTTATTTTTAGTGGCAGGATGTTTCATTGACACAAATAGTTAAATAAAATTACTCAAATAACGGGTCATGTATTTGCGGCGGTAAAGACCCTAGAAAAACGCACCTTCATTACTAGGAGAATATTTTTAATAATAATTCCTCTCGGTAATTTAGAGTCACCGTGCTGACGGTCCATAAAGACTATAGGGACCTGAGCAACATTATGGCAGTTCTCCAGCGCCTTGTATTTAAGTTCTATGAGAAAACCGTAACCACCGGCTTGTAAGGTATCAAGATTGATTTTATGAAGGAGTGCGGCTGAAAAAAGATTGTAGCCGCCAGTATAATCACTGATCTTAGAGCTGAGTATAGTTTTTGTATAAATATTTCCTGCTCTACTCAGGAGTTTTCTATTCCAACTCCAGTCGGGGGTCGCTCCGCCTTTTACATAACGTGAGCCGACGACAAAATCACAATCTTCTGTTGCCTGCAAAAATTGAGGTATGTATTTGGGGTCATGAGATAGATCGGCATCCATTTGCAAGATGTAATCATAGTCCAAAGCAAGTATTGCATGAAACGCGTAAATATACGCTCTTCCTAGCCCTTCTTTTTTCTTTCGTCTAATAACCTTTACGTTAAATTTTGTGGCTTTTAATTTCTTGCCGACTTTATCCGAAATATCTGCAGTTCCGTCGGGGGAATTGTCATCAATCACAAACACAGTACAGTCAACCGAAGATTCATTCGAAAGATTTTCTTTGATCGCTGGAAGTAGTTTTTTTATATTTGCAGCTTCATTGTAGGTAGGAATAGCAATAGCTAATTTCATGAACACATCCCTAGCTTAAAATACATTATACTAAGTATACATGTTACAAAAAATATGGAGCATAAAGCTCACAAGGTTTCTTTGTGTTGGCGTCTTTAACACGCTGTTTGATCTGTCGATACTCAACTCACTAGTCTTCTTAGGACATGTCCCAGTACTCCTTGCCAATCTCATTTCGGCAAGCACAAGCATGTCTGTTTCGTATTTCTTGAATCACCACATTGTTTTTAGGAGTGGAGAAAAGCATAGTGTTAATCGATTTGTGCGCTTTTTTGTTGTAACGGGGTTTGGAATCTTAGCAATACAAACATGTGTTATCTACCTAATTACTCATTTGCTTGCTCATCAGTCGCATGCTGTAACCAGCGTGGAGACTAGTCTGCATATAACTAAGCTCAGTGTTAAGGCTTTTGAGCTGAATCTCGCTAAGCTAATCGCTGTTTTGGTTGCAATGGCATGGAACTTTATTATCTATCATTTTGTCGTGTTTAAATCCCATAGTCAGAGCCCCGATCAAGACGTCTTATTATAGAGGTGAGTTAACTTATGGCTTACTTTGAACTAAGACTTTGCTATTATAGTAACCAATGATAGTAGTAATTATTGCGGGCGGCTCAGGTACGCGTCTTTGGCCGCTGTCTACCCCGGACTATCCAAAACATCTTCTAAAGATAGATGGTGACGATTTGTCACTGCTTCAACACACCTATGAGCGTGCCAAAATGTTGACCGATAAAGTCTACATTGTCTCGGAGGCAGGACATATTGAGCACGTTAAAAATCAGCTCAAGGATTTACCTGACGATAACTTCATTGTTGAGCCAGCTCGTCGGGGCACGGCCAATTGTATCTTAGCTGCCCTCGCCTATATAGGTCAGAGACACGATCATGGTGAAGTTATTGCTTCAATTCACGCAGACCACTATATTCGAGACACAGAGGGTTTTGTGCGTAGCTTTAAGGTTGCAGAAGAAGTTTCTAGCTCAGAGAAGCGTGTTGTGCTTGTTGGAGTTGAGCCTGACCATCCTGCGACAGGTCTTGGGTATATACAGAAAGACGGTCTCATAAATGATAATTCGTCCGTCTACAATGTTCACAGTTTCAAAGAGAAGCCTGAATTTGATGTTGCAAAAGAGTATGTTGAGAGCGGAAATTATTTATGGAACTGTGGTTATTTTGTCGGATCGATTAATACGTTCAAGGACACAATGCAAGCGTATGCCCCAGAACTTTACAAGAATTACCAGGAGTTAGCTGATGCGAGCTCGGAGGCTTACGAAGGGGTCTATCTTGGCTTTGAGAGTGTTGCAATAGATTATGCTCTCATAGAAAAAGTTCCGAATCTACTCGTTGTTCCTGCTCTTTTTGACTGGATGGACCTCGGATCTTTTGTTGATCTCCACAAAGCCGTTGTGGGAGATAAGGATGGAAATTATACGTCTGGAGTTGTTGAAACCGAAGAACTCACGAATTCATTTGTACATAATCAAGAAGAAAAACCAGTTGCGGTGATTGGACTTGATAATGTGGTCGTTGTGAACACACCGGCAGGAATTCTAGTTGTTCGCAAGGATCTTTCTCAGAAAGTCGGTGAAGTTAGTAAGAAGTTTAAGAAGTAGAGGCATATGAAAAAACTGATAGCATTTGATCTTGACGGTACGCTTGCTGAGAGTAAATCGCCAGCAGACAGTCGCATGACCGAGCTTCTCGGAGAGCTTCTCGATAAGTTCCATGTGTGTGTAATATCAGGCGGCAAATTTGAACAGTTTCAAAAACAACTTCTGAGCAGTATGCAAGCTGATGCCAAGAGGTTTGAAAAATTCCACCTCATGCCTACTTGCGGTACACGATATTTCAAGTATGATCCCGAAAACGGTGACTGGCGTAAAATTTATGCCGAGGACTTTACTGATGCTCAAAAGAAAAAAATTATAGACGCTTTAAATAAAGGTTTTGACGACTTAGGCTACCGAGAGGATAAAGTCTACGGAGAGACTATTGAAGATCGGGGTAGTCAGGTTACCTTCTCTGTCTTGGGTCAAGACATTGTTGATGTTCTTGGAAAAGAAGGTCTGAGATTAAAACATGAATGGGACTCAGATAATAAGAAAAAATTAGAACTCCGTGATTATATTGCTCCCCTAATTCCTGAGTTTGAAGTGAGGGTTGGAGGGGTTACATCAATCGATGTAACAAAGAAGGGTATTGATAAAGCATACGGCATGAAGAAATTAACTGAGATTCTCGGAATAACTCAGGACGATATACTTTTCATTGGCGATCGTCTTCAAGAAGGTGGCAATGATTACCCCGTAAAAGCTATGGGTATCGATTCTTTGGAAATATCACATTGGCGTGATACCGCACTTGTTGTTGAAGCCATTATTCACGTTGCCTGAGTATAAGCTAAGAATTTTGTTATTAGTCAAAGTTTGTTCGTATCAAGTGATGATATGCTATATACACGAACTATACAGATTGACGGAAGGGATAGGTGCTTAGTGAAAATTGCAGTAGTTGGAACAGGATATGTCGGTTTAGTAACAGGTACATGTTTTGCGGAAGTTGGCAATCATGTTACGTGTGTTGATATTGATGAGAAAAAAGTCTCTGCCATGCGTAAGGGCGCAATACCAATTTATGAGCCTGGTCTTGAGGAAATATTTTTAAGAAATATAGAACAAGATCGCCTGAAGTTCAGTGTTGATCTTGAAGAAGGAGTGCAGGGCGCAGAAGTCATATTTCTGGCACTTCCTACGCCACCCAACGAAGATGGATCAGCCGATTTATCGTACATTCTTGATGTTGCTGAAAAACTCGGTCCTCTCCTAAAAAGCTACACAGTCATTATTAATAAGAGTACCGTTCCGGTTGGAACAGCTGAAAAAGTAAAAGATATAATCACCAAGAAGACGGACATAGAGTTCGACATTGCTTCAAATCCGGAGTTTTTAAGAGAGGGATGTGCTGTAGAAGATTTTATGCATCCTGATCGGATCGTTATTGGGTCTGGTTCTGAACGAGCACGTAAATTACTCGGCTCGCTCTATGAACCAATTACCAGAAGCGAAGAGGTTCCTGTATTTTGGATGGATGAGCGTTCGGCAGAGATAACCAAATACGCCGCCAACTCATTCTTAGCGGCAAAGATAAGTTTTATAAACGAGGTTGCTAATCTCTGTAAGATACTTGGAGCTGATGTTGATCTTGTCCGTGCAGGAATTGGCTCAGATAGACGCATAGGTAATCGTTTCCTCTTTCCCGGCATTGGTTATGGGGGGAGCTGTTTCCCGAAAGACGTTCAAGCGCTGCAAAAAACTGCGATCGACACTGGTTACACACTGCGAACAATCGACGCCTTGATTGAAGTAAATGAACACCAAAAACATCTGCTTTTTGAAAATGTAAAAAACTATTTTGGTGCTGACTTAGCCGGGAAAAGCTTTACGTTATGGGGATTATCGTATAAGCCACAAACAGACGATATTCGAGAGGCTCCATCAATATACTTAATTAACGATTTGATAGAATCTGGAGCTTCAGTTAGAGTATATGACCCCGAGGCTATGGAAAATATGAAGAAGCAGTACAAAGATAAATATGATGAGTCTGTACTTTATTTTGCTGATGACCCGTATAGCGCAGCGGACGGTAGTGACGCACTTTTAATAGTAACCGAATGGTCTGTCTTTCTAGAACCAGACTTTAAGCTACTTGCAGAAAAACTTAAGAGTCCTATTGTTTTTGACGGGAGAAACATATACTCACTTGAAACCATGCGTCAGCACGGATTCTTCTATGACAGCGTTGGTCGCCCGACGGTACAGTTAACCAGCTAAAAAGCTAAGGTATAAGAGATTGAATATACTTTCCATACCCTGACTTAAGTAATGGTTCAGCGAGTTTATGAAGCTGCTCATCATTAATGAATCCTTGACGCCACGCCATCTCCTCAATACAACCTATCTTTAGTCCTGTTCGTTTTTCAATAACTCTAATGTATTCGCTTGCATCATTCATTGTTTCAAATGTCCCGGTATCAAGCCACGCTGATCCGCGGCTCATAATTTGGACTTTGAGCTTCCCGCTTTGCAGGTATGCATCATTAACGGCTGTTATCTCTAATTCTCCTCGGGCACTTGGCTTAATATTTTTAGCAATATCGACGACACTATTATCGTAGAAATACAGTCCAACAATTGCATAATTTGACTTTGGTTGAGTGGGCTTCTCGTCAATTGAAACGACATGATGATTTTCGTCAAACTCAACAACTCCGTAACGTTCCGGATCGGAGACCTCGTAGGCAAAAATTATGCCACCATCTGGATCAACACAATGTTCAAGACTTTGACCAAACCCTTCACCGTAGAAGATGTTGTCTCCTAAGATTAAAGCAACTTTATCTTCACCGATAAAATCTTCACCGATTATGAATGCTTGAGCTAGTCCGTCTGGAGACGGCTGAGCTGCATATTGAAGTGAAATACCAAGATCAGATCCGTCACCCAACAGATTTTGGAACTGGTTTTGATCCTCCGGGGTGGTAATAATCAATATGTCGCGTATGCCCGCCTGCATAAGCGTAGCAAGCGGATAATATATCATCGGCTTATCATAAATAGGCATAATTTGTTTTGATATTGCCCTAGTAATAGGATAGAGCCGAGTACCTGTACCGCCTGCAAGAATGATACCCTTCATGTCTTTGACTCCTGTCTAACGTATTCTTTGAGGGCTTCACGCCAATCAACAAGTTGAAAGCCTGTTTTCTCCACCTTCTCTAATAAAAGAGTACTATGCATCGGTCGTGGTGCCCAATTTTCCTTATCACTAAAGTACTCAGCAGTGCTACATTCTTTTACGGGTATTTCAAAACCAGCGTCCTCAAAAATTTCTCGAGTAATTGCCGCCCAACTGACGGAGTCCCCAGATCAGCTTACGTTATAGGTTCCATACGGAGCGTGGGTCTCTAAAAGATGACCCATAGCCTCTACGAGTACATTCGTGAATGTTAATCGTCCAATTTGATCGTTAACAACTTGGGGCGAAATGCCTTGCTTGCCGAGACTGAGCATAGTTCTTACAAAATTTTTACCTTCACCAATAAGCCAAGAAGTTCGCAGGACATACTGTTTTGGAGTAAGACTAACTGCAATATCTCCTGCTGCCTTACTTTGACCATAAACATTCAAAGGGGAGAACTGCTCATTTTCGGCATGTACTTCTTGCCTACCATCGAATACGTAATCAGTTGATACATGAACCATCGTTATGTCGTTTTTTATTGCAGCATTGACGATATTAGCTACACCAACAGCATTGATACTCCAAGCAGCCTGTCGACCTGTATCGGTCTCAGCGCCATCAACATCAGTATATGCGGCAGCATTGAGAATGCAGTCGACATTTTGCCAATTAAAATTATCGACCGCTTGTTTGTCGGTAATATCTAACTGCGCTACATCAGTCGTTTGAGCCCGTGGATATTTTTTCCTGAGTGCTGAGCCAAGTTGACCATTGATGCCAATAATGAGTAACTTTGTTTCATCCATATTAAAAATCCATAGGTTTAACGTCCTTTAAATAGGGCGCCTGCAGGTCTTTATCGGAAACAATTGCGAGCTTCCGTTCAATAGGCCATTGAATGCCCAGACCACTATCGTACAGGTTTACACTTGCATACTGAGCTTCTGCTGACCAATGATCATTTACGAGGTATGTATAGGTGACATCATCAACTAACGTCTGATAACCATTGGCGACGCCACGCGGAACAAAGATAGCTTTATCGGGTGAGAGTTGCATTGTAAAAACCTTCCCAAATCCTTCGCCAGATCTTAGGTCCACCCACACTCCAAATACTGTACCGTTTGCGAGAGAAATAAACTTTTCCCAAGGTTCTGCATGTAGACCACGAGTAACGCCAGTAGACTTGTTGTATGAAAAATTATTCTGAACTGGTTCAAAATGGGGCAGACCAAGTGACTCCATTTTTTGTTGTTGATAATTTTCTTTGAACCAACCACGATCATCTTCATGCAGAACAAGATTAATGGTGTATAGACCAGGGATGGTTGTTTCGTGTACGGCAAGATCTTGACTCATTATTATTGCCCGGCTTCCTGGTACTTTGCTTCAGTTTCCTTTTTTTGTGGCTCCCACCATTCGCGGTTAGCAGTATACCATTCGATAGTCGCCTGAAGACCCGTACGAAAATCGGTGTGACGCGGTTCCCACCCGAGCTCGTTACGCAGCTTACTAGCATCAATCGCGTAACGCAGGTCATGACCTGGTCGGTCTAAAACATGTTCGTAATCGTGAGGGTCTTTGCCCATAAGCTCTAAAATCAATTCTACGACGGTCTTATTGTTCTTCTCGCAATTGGCGCCAATGAGATAGGTTTCGCCAATGATACCTCGTTCCAGAACAGCCAATATACCAGATGAATGATCTTCGGTATGTATCCAGTCTCGTACATTTTCTCCGTTTCCGTATAGCTTAGGTCGACGACCTTCGAGAACTTCTGTAATTTGACGAGGAATGAATTTCTCTACGTGCTCGTACGAACCATAATTATTTGAGCAGTTACTAATGGTTGCCTGAACACCAAAACTACGCACCCACGCACGTACCAGTAGATCTGAGCTCGCTTTACTACTCGAGTAGGGGCTTGAAGGGTTGTACGGCGTGTCAGGAGTAAATTTAGCCGGATCATCAAGTGCAAGATCACCATATACTTCATCTGAGGATATGTGATGTAAGCGCTTGCCATGCTTACGGACCGCTTCTAAGACTTGATATGTGCCAAGTATGTTAGCTTCAATAAACGGGCGTGGTGAACGGAGTGAGTTATCATTGTGTGTCTCGGCTGCAAAGTGTACAACTGCGTCACACTCAGCAACGGCTTTATCAATAGCTGCTTCATCACAAATATTGCCATGAATAAATTGAACACGATCTTCACTCAAACCAGCTATGTTCTTACGACTGCCTGCATAGGTTAGCGCGTCGAAAACAATAATCTGCCAAGTCGGTCTCTCGCGGTAGATATAGTGCACAAAATTGGAGCCAATAAAACCCGCTCCTCCGGTAACAAGGATCTTCATATACCCTACAGTATAGCAATTTTTGGCATACTCGAACTGATATCTATTTTGCGTTCAACTCTATGGTCCACCCGACAGGGTTTTCTGGGATTGCAACAGGAGTTCTTGGATTCTTTCTTAACTTCTCAACACCCTCGCTGTAAGCTTGGGAATAACTTACAAAGAAGAACTTATGAATGGTCCACGAATCACTTGCAATCGAGAGGGTTAATCCAAACAACATAAAGCCAGCCAGGAATACATACGATGCTCGCTTTTTAATGTATGTTTCAGCGGCGAGAGCAATAATCAACAGAAGAGAGAGTATGCCATAGAAGAAGTACCGATTACCTCCCGGTGTGACAGCCATGAACCGCAATACATTAATGCCTACAATATTGCTGCCCACCAGGGGCGCTTTCAGAGCCACCATCGTGAAGACGATTAGAAAGAATATAAAGTATCGTAGCTTTGTGCCAGCGTGCTTGATGACAACGAATAACGACAGCAGTATGAGCAAGATACAGAATATGGCAATTGGTAGCCCCTCTCTCGACTGTGCATTAAAACCATTGTAAAATCGTACAAAAAATAATGCCGGTGTAATAATTTGATTGAGTAACTCGATAAAAACATACTTCGAGCTGAGCAGCATGGTTATAGGAATTGTGGGTCGATGCGTAGCAGTTGATGCGTAGATCATGAGCTGCGTGACACTCCCGATGACACTGCATACGAGATAAAAGACCTTCTTCGTCTTATGTCGGAAGTAGTCAAAAAGTATTATCGGTAAGTAGAAGCAGGCGAATGGTAGCGTTAAGCACGCCAGTATAAAGAAAACTTTCTCTAGTAACCTAACTATGAAATGACGAGAAGGCTGTACCAGATATATGCATAAACCTATGACTCCAACCAGAAAGATTGAATTGGAAAAATTAAAGTAAAACTGTGTGAAATTAGCAATTAAACCTAAGCTAAACGCTATGAAGAGCCTCTGAAAATTACTCGTTAAAATTGAGGATCGAGCTGAAAACAAGTAATAGCACATGAGTACAAAGAGGGCAAAGCCAGTTACATTAAAAAGAAATGGTGCCCAATCAAGTGGAAAATGAATGACAAGTAATGCAAAAACCCGCTCAAAGGTATGCAAGAACTGGTTATAGGGTAAAAAAATCGAGCCCATGCCTTTGTTATGGGCATCAGCCATCCAGACTGCCCCATCCTCGGCGTACAATTGTGGATGAGCAATGTACTGCCAAGCCCTGGCTACGTAGAGAATTGACGGTAACAGCACAAAGAAAGCAGTTACGTAGGACTGCGGCATTTTCCTAACCCGATGCTGAAATTTATCAAAGAAATGTGCGTACAAATCTCTTAAGCTTGTCATCTCTTTGCGAGGTACACGTTTCATGACGCTAGGATTATTCGACAGTTACTGACTTGGCAAGATTGCGCGGTCTATCTACATCGTGACCGCGAGCAGTTGCAACATAATAAGCGAATAGCTGCATAGCGATTACTTGAAGAATAGGTTGTGTTTCTGGAGCCGTTGCAGGTATATAGATAACATCATTACATATATCTTTGATTGTTTCATTACCTTCGGTAGCAATCGCAATAATCGGTCCCTTGCGAGCCCGGATCTCCTGAATATTTGAATATGTTTTTTCTAGAAGAGGGGAGTCGGTAGCAATAGCAAATGTTGGGAAATTCTCATCTATCATTGCCAAGGGTCCATGCTTCATTTCGCCGGCAGCATAACCTTCAGCATGCATGTAAGAGATTTCTTTTAATTTTAGGGCACCTTCTAGAGCTGCTGGAAAACCGTTGTGTCTACCAATAAATAGAAAGTCTCGATAATGAGCATATTTCTCTGCAGCCGCTTTGATGGTTTCAGCTTGATCGAGTATAGCCTGTGCCTTTTCGGGCAATGCGTTCAGCTCTTCAACGAGTGGCTTAAAGCGTTTACTGCGTCCATCATTGAGGTGAAGCGCAATAAGGAGTAATACGACTACCTGAACGACAGTGGCTTTGGTGCTCGCAACTGCCTTTTCGGGACCTACGTGACAATACACCCCGGCATCGGTCATACGTGCAATAGTGCTGCCGACAGTATTAACAATACCGAGTCTCAGGACTCCATAATTTTCAACTTTCTTTAAGGCGGCAATAGTATCAGCTGTTTCGCCAGATTGAGATATTGCGAGTAGTGCAGTACTTCTTGAAAAGGGCTCATTACGATAGTTAAATTCACTGGCAAGCTGTACCTCGACGGGGATACCTGCCAGTTCTTCTATCATATATTCTCCCGCAAGCCCTGAATAATATGATCCACCCATAGCCACAATGACAATACGATCAATATATTTTAATTGTCCAAGAACATTTTCAAGACCACCAAGCTTAACTATATTTTGATCAACGACAGCCCGTCCAAGTGTGGCTGAGCGTATAGCCGCAGGGGTCTCGTAGATCTCTTTAAGCATAAAATTAGGGTAGTCTCCGAGTAAAGCCTCCTCGTTCTCATAGTCAATAAGCTCGACTTTTGGTTCAGCCTGCTTATCTTTTTGAAGGTTTCGCACCGATACGTTCGACCGTGTTATGACAGCAATATCAAAGTCCTCTAGATAAATAACTTTCTTAGTATGCTCCATAATTGCCGAAGGATCTGAAGCTAAAAAGTTTTCGTTTTCACCAACTCCTATGACAAGTGGGCTGGAAAGACGTGCGGCAAATAGTGTATCTGGCTGAGCGGTTGAAATTGCCACAATTGAATATGCCCCTCGAATATCTCTAAGGGAAGCCTCAAAAGCCTCATTGAAAGAAGGCAGCTGTTTAAGGTAGTAGTCAATTAAATTAGGAACAACCTCTGTGTCAGTCTCAGAATCAAAGTGATAGCCTGCTGCTTGGAGCTTCTCGCGAATTTCTGCAAAGTTTTCAATAATTCCGTTATGAACAACAAATATAGATTTTGCATTGTTCGTTTGCGGGTGGGCATTCGCAATAGTCACGCCTCCATGTGTTGCCCACCTTGTATGACCAATTGCTAAACTGGCGTCTACCGTTTGATTCTCAACATCTTTCTGTAGCCCACTGACTCGACCAACTTGCTTATATACATGGCTGTCACTTCCATCAACTAAAGCTATTCCAGCTGAGTCGTAGCCTCGATACTCCAATGCTTCCAGACCACGCAGAATGATCTCTTTTCCAGGTTTCTCACCGATATAGCCAACAATCCCACACATATTACTGTAACGACCTTTCAGCTAAACAATCTTTGATATAGTTTTGCATATTCTGAGCAAAATTCGTGACCGAAAATTGTTCCGCATCCATAGCAATCGCGGAATAATCCCAATTTTTGTTCGCAGCTGTCTCTAAAACCCCCATGAGACTTTTAACAGTTTGGCGATCAAAGAATAAACCGCTCTTGCCCTGCACAACGTAATCAAGAGCACCGCCCTTATTATACGCGATAACCGGAGTGCCTGCCGCCATTGCTTCGACCGCTACAATGCCAAAATCGTCCATGTTTGGCATGATGTAACCAAGTGCTGAAGCAAAGTGACCAACCATTTCTGAATCGTTCACGTTAGAAAGAAATGTTGTGCTTCGTCCACCCAGTTTTTCTAGTCGCCTGTGGTCAGGTCCATCCCCAATAACAACAAGAGGGATCTTGAGCTCATTGCAGGCAGCGATAGCTAGATCAAAGCGTTTGTAGGGGGTTTGTCGACCAGCGACAACAAAGCCGTGACGAAGCGCTGACTTGTCTCTTGTTTGAAAACGATTTGTTTCTACCGGAGGAAATATAACCGTTGACTCCCTTCGATAGTAGCGCTTAATCATCGCTTGAGTGTGAGATGAATTGGCAATAAGAAAATCAGGCTGTTTTGCAGCATGTCTATCCCAACGTTTTAGGGGACCAATAAGCGACTTAAGCCCAATTCTGGCAAGCCAATTAAGCCCGAAAGGAAAACCAGGGTTATCAAGATACTCGTCATGACGAATCCAGTAATAATGAGTAGGGGAATGGCAATAACAAATATGGACTGTCTTTGATCCTGTCTTAACACCCTTTGCCTCAGCTCCGCTTGATGATAAAACAAGGTCGTATTCACTCAAATCGAGACGACTAAATGTCCAAGCTCGAAGAAGCGGTAGAAATTTCTTTAAGCCAGTCGGTAATCTTTGTAACCATGTAGTGCGGACATCGGCGTCAACAAACCAATCAATTCTGCTTGGATCATATTGTGAGGTAAAAATGGGTGCGTCAGGATAGAGCTTATGCAGTTCGAGTACCACTCGTTCAGCTCCTCCAATTCCTGTGAGCCAATCACAAACAATAGCTACTTTCAGTTTTTTAGAACTGCTCATCCGCGAGTACCCTGATGAAATAACACCACCCAGAAAGTTTTGGCAATAATAATAATATCTCCCCAGAAGCTCCAATTTTGGACATAGTAAAGATCCAGTTTACGTCGTTCGGCAAAGCTAAGATCACTGACTCCAGAAATTTGAGCAAGTCCGGTAAGTCCTGACTTAACACTCAGGATCAAGTTCTTTTGCTTGGATTGGTCGAGCTCATATGGAACGAGTGCCCGAGGTCCGACTAAACTAATCTGACCTTTCACGACGTTAAAAAGCTGTGGTAGCTCGTCTAAGCTATAGCGTCTAAGAAAGCCGCCAATAAAACTCAGACGAGGGTCGTTAGCAAGATGATCACCGTTTTCTCGGTACTCCCGAATAAGTTCAGAACGACCCATCTTATGAAAGGCTTCTTCTGGCTCAAGCCCGCTATAAGCGGGTTTGTGAGAACGAAACTTATAGACTCGGACAGGTGTGTTAAATCGACTCAAACGCTCCTGGCTAAATACGACTGGACCGCCGTCGCTGAGTTTTACAATAAGTGCAATGATAGCCATGAAGGGTAATGCAACGAGCAGCAGTATGCCACCAAGAATAAGGTCGGTAAGTCGCTTAACAACTCGACCCCATCCAATAAGAGCGGTTTGGTGTACTGCAATAATTGGTATGGTATGGAACAGATCAACCTCCAGATTACCAACAAAAAGTTCACTATTACCTGGCACAAACCTATAGGCTACATGGTGTTCTTGAGCATAGGTTAAGATTTCGTCATTGCGCTCACCGGCAGCGTAGAGTTCCGTCTGAATAATTGTGTGCAACTGTCGGGTCCGTGGATCCTCAATTGCTTCAGTAAATGTTTCGTAAAGCCTCCCCACACTATGCTTGTGAAGTGCATGTTTGGCACCACCGATAACGCCGAGAACTCGATAGCCGGTAACCTTTGTATTTTGAAGAGCATTAATAAGTCGACCAGTAGTCTTAGTGTCGCCAATTATGAGAACGTTATTAATTCCAATCCCGTAATTAAAGAGTGTTCGACGTAAACCCCGTGCTAACGTTCGAAAGCCGAGTGCAAATATAAAGGCTAAAGCAAAGCCATATACGGTAACCAGTCGAGCAGGGAATATAGCTGTATTTGTCATGTAGCTGAAGCTAATAATGAATAAGATACCTATAAAAGAGCCGACAAGAAGACGACCAAGTTCACTGAAGCGTTTATCATAAACTCGATTATTGTAGAGTCCTAACAGACCAAAAATAAGAATCCAAAAGGGCAAAAGACTCACCAGTATAAGAATGTACGTATGGGCATGCACGCTGGCGCTGAGTCGCTCGTGATTGAGCGAGACTCTGAGAATGTATGCAACGGTAAAGGCTACGGTAACAGCGAGCGCATCACCAATTATTAAGCTGACATTAAATATGAGCGAAGCGTTATTTTTCATGAAGGCATTTCGGGTGAGCTGTCAGCTAGATAGTCTGTCTCATGTGAGACTTCATCCCTAGCGAGTAAGCTATACTAAATTGTAGCATTATGAGAGCATCGGCGCTTAAATATACGATATTGTCTTGGGTGTGCAGTTTTACCATGCTCATCATATTTTTGATGCCATTTCATGCCTTCCTTACTGTTTGGCTATCAAGTTTAGTCGGACATTACACAGCGCTGAGACTCTGGAAAGAGATACTTTTGGTAGTTTGTGTGGTTGGCGCACTGTATCTTATAGTATTTGACCACAAAATACGTACCCACACCCTATCTCGTCGACTCGTGTGGCTTATATTGATTTACTGTGCTCTAAACATCATCTGGGGTGTCGTAGCATATAAAGAAGACTCTGTGACCGCTAAAGCACTTGGCTATGGATTAATAGTTGATTTACGATTTGTTATTTTCTTTCTCGTAACGTGGTCTGTTGCGCTTCGCCTTGGACGTCTCCGTTCACACTGGCAGAAACTACTCATGTGGCCAGCGGTTGTCGTGGTAGGCTTTGGTCTCTTACAAATCTTTATTTTACCCCACGATTTTTTAAGACACTTTGGCTACGGTTCAAATACAATCTCAGTGTTTGAGACAATTAATCATAATAAGCAGTATGTACGAATCGCTTCAACGCTACGTGGTGCTAATCCTCTCGGCACCTACCTCCTTATTCCTCTAAGTCTACTCAGCCTACAATTGCTTGGCGCTAAGCGTAATTGGCGGCAGGTCCTTTTCTTCGTAGGGACCCTGATAGTGCTCTTCTTTAGTTTTTCTCGGAGTGCATGGATAGGAGCAATCTTAAGTATGGTGGTTATCGCTGCGGTTCGTCTGAAGTCAGAAAAAGCACGTAAACTCGCAGTTCTTGGCAGCGGGGTAGTAGTAATAATTGGAATTGGGCTTTTCGCAGCGCTTCATAATAACGTTCGTTTTGAGAACTTTGTGTTTCATACACAAACTCATTCAGCGGTTAAAACAACATCAGATCAAGGACACGCATTGGCACTCCGCTCAGGACTACATGATCTCACCCACGAACCATTGGGAAGAGGACCGGGAACTGCTGGTCCTGCAAGTGTCTATAATAGTCCGCACCCCGGGAGAATAGCTGAAAACTTCTATATTCAAATTGGTCAAGAGACTGGATGGATCGGACTACTTCTATTTAGCCTGATTACTTGTGGTGTTGGCTACCTACTCTGGCTTCGTCGCTCCGATCCGCTCGCGTTGACATTATTTGCAAGTCTCATTGGCATAACATTTATCAATATGTTTGCTCATGCTTGGGCTGACGACACGCTGGCATATGTTTGGTGGGGGCTAGCAGGAATCGCCATGGCAACAATTCCAAGTTCACTCAAAAGAGATGGCAAGTAAAACTAAAGTTCAGTTTCTCAAATATATGGCTGGGGGCAGTCTCTATTTTTGGGTGGGCTATGGGGTCTTTGCGCTCTGCTACTCAGTCTTGCATTTGTGGTGGCTGTGGGCAAAAGTCGCCGCAGATATTATTGGTTGGTCGCTGAATTATATTGCCCAGCGCTACTGGGCATTTAACACCGACCATCCCCATCTAAAGGAAATGCAGCATGTTACACGCTACCTCATTATAGAGAGCATCGGCTTCATACTCGATTATCTCATTATCGCTGGACTTAAATACATCGGAGTCACTCCCTACATTGGTTTCTTTATCTCGGCAGCTTTCTTCACTGTTTGGAGCTATGTTTGGTATAAGTACTGGGTCTTTCCCGCAGGTGCCAGGTAGGAAGCTTAGGAGTATTATTAAGAATATGAACGAAAACCAAACAGCAGCGAAACCTTTATTGCCAAGTAAAAAACAACGAGAGTTACTAGGTTTCATCGAAGTTTTTATTACTGAGCACGGCTATAGCCCGAGCTACCGAGAAATAATGACTGGCATGAACTATAACTCCGTCGCCACCGTTTCGGTACATGTCAGTAATCTCATTAAGCGTGGTCAGCTTCGGAAGCGAGATCGATCAGCCCGCTCAATAGAGCTTGTGAGTGTTAAGGAGCCGACTAAAATTACCACCAATCAGGTAAATCCCAATGAAGAAAAATGGCTTGTAGAAAAAGTTGAGCATGCTTTTATCCAGGTTGAAAGTCTTGGAAGCGAGAGAACGCAGCTGAGTATAGATAATCTTCACATTTTAGTTGGAGCACTGAGAATCCTTGGTCTTGAAGGGGCTGCACAAAGCTTTATTCCACGTCTTAATGGATTAAAAAGCCAACAACAGTCGCAGTAATAAATACTATATCGTTATGGTTCTGACCGTGTTAAGCTTGTAGGTACTTAACAAATAGATGCTGGAAGTGAGTGTAATTCTCCACTGTGCCGCAACGGTGAACTCTTGTTAGAGGAAGTCCGATACAGCTGTCAAAAAAGTCTCTCGAGCAGGAGCCAACGTACAGAACTATTTTAGCCCTCGCTCCTGAGCTGAGGGTATTTTAATAAACACTTATGTCAGGTACAGTTCTCGAACAACCCCAAGGTAGCGTAGATTTTGCTCTGCTTGAACAGCAGTTTACGCCAAAATCAATTGCTGACGTATTGATGTCAGACGCTATTGTCGATGTTGATACTATTCCTGAGTTTTACGATGAGCGTCAAAGAGCTCGATATCAGGCGGGGCGCATTTTAACGGAGCGCGAAGCATTACTTATTGATGGTCACGATGAACAAGTACCGGCTCTTGTCGATATACTCGGTACGGCGCGAAAGGTTGGCGAAGTCAAAAAACTCTACGGAGAGGACAGTCCCGAGTACCGAGAATCGTATACCGGTCTCGTTCTGGACTCAGAGAGAGTTATTGGTGAGGCGGAAAGAAAACTAACCTGGGAACTTTTTGGGGCAGCTCCTCAAAAGCTTGACCCAGTTACAGAGACCTATTCAGCGCACGGCGTTCAACTCCCAGAAGTTGTTGACTCTGGATTAACTCCTTTGGCGGGTCCTGAAGAGCGACCTCGTCGAGTCAATGAATATGTCGAAGAAAATGGTACATATACTCCGCTTGGACGAGCTATGAAACGACTCGGCAGCACTGCTCTAGGTAGAACAGTTACAAGTTATGAGTTTTCTGAGTGTACAGACGAAGCAATCAATGACCTTCAGAAGAATCCAAATGGAGCTCACGGCGGCTACGTCCCAGAGATTGAGAAGTTTATGACCAGAGAGGTTACCTTCCTGGCAAATGGAGACCGCATAGAGAGGCAGCTGGCGCTCTCCGGTGTATACATTACGCCAAAAGTCATCCGAACAGTTCTCGGCAAACTCGGTATGCTTAAGCCCGGCGAGAATCCCACTAAGACTGAGTTACACGGCAAGCAATTCCTTGATCCTAAGTCTCAGGGAGTACTATGGGTCGCTGAACAGCTTGATCTTGAGGCAAGCCAACAATCTGGGCAGCGCATCTTTATGGGAGAAGTAGTAACCGAGGATCACCCCATGGATTACGAGGCTATTCCAGCAGAGGCTGAGGAAAGGCGCGCAAGACTGGCTCCTAAACCACAAGAGCTGTCGGACTACCTCATTCAGCTTGAAGAAAAAGGAATCAGCAATGACGCTGCCGAAGGTATTTTGAACGCATACCTTAAGAGAATGCTCCTAGAAGTTGCTCGTCAGAATCCAGATAAAGCAGAGGTTATGTTCAATAAAGAGACTGCCGATGGCTTTAGAGTCGTTGCCGCTCTCCGTGCCCTCGGTCGTGAAAACGAAGCTCAGTCGCTCCAGACTGAAATAGAAAAAAATGCCCCCGAAGTTGTGTATTGCGGAGCTGGTAGTTGTGGCTTAGTGGCAGTGGATCCACACAGTAGAGAAGCCTTAATGGCTCACGAACTTGGACTCGACGGAGATATTCTACACGACACCGAGAGAGACTGTCCATCATGCCAAACTAAGGGTATACACTATGATGCTACTGGCAACAAAGCTTGCACGAACTGTGGGCATAACAACGTAGGTAAGTAAGAAATCAGTGCACAATGTTTAGGATAGGTTTATACGCCGGGGCATTTGACCCTGTTCATAGCGGACATATTTCCTTTGCACTTCAAGCAAAGGAGTCTGCTGAACTCGACAAGATATATTTTCTGCCAGAACGCAAGCCGCGGCTGAAGCCAAATGTCGAACATTATGGTCACCGCGTCGCAATGCTTAAGCAAGCTTTAAAGCCTTACGCGTACTTTGCAGTGCACGAGATGGTTGAGGCAAGGTTTACGGTGAGCAAGACTTTGCCGCAGCTCATCACCTCATTCTCAGATGACCAGTTGGTCTTTCTATTTGGCTCCGATGTTATACCGGGGCTCGCCTCATGGACAAACGCATCTAAACTTATCGGTGATAGAGAGTTTGTGGTTGGACTTCGAAGTAATGATGATCGAGAAACTACCAAGCGGATTATTGATAATTGGGAAGCTTTACCGAGAGCAGTAACTATTTTTGACAGTTATGCGCCGAGCGTAACATCACAAGCAATCCGAACGGCACTTGGTAACAGGCAGACCACAGCCGGTCTGTTAAAAAGTGTTGAGAGATATAGTGATCATAACTGGCTGTATGTATCGCTTCAAAGCATTGACATGACTTAGTGAGTCTTGTTAGAATGAGCTCACTTCATTGACTCGTATATTGGACTGAATACGAGATCGTGGGAGACAAAAATCATATCAAAAAAGAAAAGCTATATTCGGTGTTGCCTGGCAACGTCCATATAGTGGGGTTAGGGGTAGGAAGTGTCCGTCAAAATAAAGATTATAAACACGCCAGCAACGCGCGTAGAGGTACATATTGAACGTCCAAGATGGCGTGAATATTTATATTACTGAGAAGTTGTTGTTGAAGAAGACTTAGTAGTTGTTTTCGTCTGAGCGGTATTACCAGCGCTCGTTGGTGTTGTTGATGTTGTAGTCTGACCAGTCTTCTTAGCAATCGCAGCATTGATGAGTGTCTCGAATTGTGTAGCGCTTTCGCCGACACTTATCTGCTTACCATCAAGGAAGAACGTTGGCGTACCATCGATGCCGAGCTTGGTACCAGCAGCCATGTCAGCGTTAATAGTTCCGTTAACCTGATCGGAACTAAAGTCTTTGTTAAATTCAGCTACGTTGAGACCAAGCTGCTGAGCATATTGGTCGAAATAGGTTAAAGGATTTGTTGTACCAATCCAGGTAGACTCAGCGCCGTTTGTTTGGTAGTAAATGTCATTTTGATCGTACAAAAGATCGTGCATCTGCCAAAACTGACCCTGAAGTGAAGCTGCTTCAGCAGCTCGAGCACCAGCAAAAGCGTTAGGGTGAAGACTCACCAGTGGGAAATTACGGAATTGGAAGGTAATTTGATTTGAGTACTGCGCAACGACCTGCTTAACAACTGGGTAGTATTGACCACAGTAAGGGCACTGGTAATCTCCGTATTCTACTAACGTGACTCCATCTTGACCCTTGCCTTCAATGTGCTGACTTGGCTTCGCATTGCTTGAAGAGTTAGACCCTCCAGACGAGCCATTATTGTTAAAAGCAAAAATACCAACAAATATAAGAACGACGATAACAATAACGCCCCAGAACTGCTTGGACATAACACTCCTTTATACGAAACTTACGACCACTCTTAGTATAGTAGTATACAACATTGCTTTTCAATCTGCGGCATGCGGTATAAGCTAATGAAGTATGGCAAATATTATTATGGGCATCGTTTTCCTGTTGCTGGCGCTTCTTGGTATTGTTTTGCGAAAAACATATTTTTCACTCCCGCTTACTGAACTTAAAAGGCGGGCGGAGAAGCATGATCATCGTGCCGTACAACTTTATCGGGCAGCAGCCTATGGGAATAGTCTACGCAGCTTACTATGGCTCTACATCGGGCTTACGAGTGCCGTAAGTCTTATCTTACTCGCAAGAGAATTACCAGTCTGGCTCGGTATTTTAATCGTTGGTCCGTTGCTCTGGGTCATATTTTCTTTAGTGCCAGCAAGTCGCACAAGTTCTTTAGGATTATGGTTAACAAAAATTGCAACTCCTCTAGTTGCGTGGATACTAAACTATCTACATCCTATACTGAGTCGCGGGGCAGATTATGTCGATCGTCGCTACAGTTCTTCAAAGCATACGAAGCTGTATGAACGAGATGATCTTCTCAAATTCGTAAGCGAACAACAAAACCAGCCTGATAGTCGAATCACTCCGGAAGAATTGGAGATTGTGCAGCGTACCTTAAATTTTGATTCGTACAGAGTGAGTGATATCTTAACGCCTCGAGCGCACATAAAGACTGTACTTGCTGATGATGTTATTGGACCAGTTCTCATAGATGAACTCCATAAAAATGGACAAGATTATGTGCTTGTTCGTGAGACAAAGAAAGGACCGTTTGTTGGAACTCTGGCGTTTAATGAGCTTAGTATTAATAGCACCGGTCGGGTTCAGGACATCATGAATAAGACCGTTTACTATCTTCATGAAAGCGACTCCCTAGCAGAAGCCTTGCACGCCTTTTCGATTACCAATCATCCACTCTTCGTGATCATTAACAGTTTTGAAGAGTACGTCGGCATAATTTCCATCCAAAACATTTTGCAGACACTCCTCGGGCATATTCCGGGTGATGATTTTGACCAATATAGTGATAGTAGTGCCGTTGCTTCTCGCCATGCTCATTTTAGTAAGTCTGAAAGCTCCGATGAGACGACTGTCCATACAGAGGAAGAAGTGTTAGAATAACAGGGATATAAATTTGTGATTGCTTGTTCGGCTGTGTATGGTACCTGCGCGCAGAGACGATAGCGCGGTACTCATCCTAGCAATCATTATCAGTAGAGAGGTCTAAGATTGAGCGGAATTGTTATATGAGAATTTTAAGTAACGCAGTTAAGAATCATGAAAACGAAGTTATACACATTGAAGGTTGGCTTCATAAGAAGCGCTTGCTCGGCGGCCTAACCTTTATAAATGTCCGCGATCGACATGGGCTAACACAGGTTGTCATCCAAGATAAAAACGAAGTCGAAAAGCTACGTGGTCTACAAATTGGTACGATCTTGGCTATAGACGGAAAAGTTACTTTAGAGCCTCGTGCACCTGGTGGCGCGGAGCTACATGAGCCGACTATCACTGTTCTTGTTCCAGTG
>Ga0206866_1045_pt1 | contig 26289 bp, 21 predicted proteins | sample Alteio_BWOrgCont_40_FD_152626 | JGI IMG/M metagenome (GOLD analysis project Ga0206866, IMG submission 152626) | Enriched cells from forest soil in Barre Woods Harvard Forest LTER site, Petersham, Massachusetts, United States -... | ecosystem: Environmental > Terrestrial > Soil > Temperate forest >... | reverse complement strand
GTCGGTCGAGGTGTGCCTGCAACTGAGCAAGATGGAAAAGCCGATCGTGGGAGTGGGTTCGGTGGTGCGCATGCACGGGCGAGAAGAGATGGGGATTCACCTGGGACGCCTGACACTGGAGGAGAGCCAGCGGCTGCAGGAGCATTTGCTGCCATTGATTGCGGTGTAGCGGGGAACTCCACACCGCGAAGTCGGTATCAGTTCAGTCGAGCTGAACCTAATCAAAAAATAAATGGAAAACGCTTGACCGCTGTCACGGACGGTGTCATGGTGCCTCGATCCTTCAACGATTGCTTCCTTGGGCGTCGCCAAGGGGGTCCGACGTAGCCTCCGAAGACGAAGAAGAAGCGAAAATCCGGACAGCCTACGCGAAATCCCGGCGCCACGCGTGCAGCTTGTGACGAGAAAACATCGTCAGGTGATGAACTGATCGGGGACGATTGGTATTGAAGATGAAGGAGAGACCGCCTATGGGTTTCGCGAGAATGCGTCTGCATAGACTCCTTCCAGTGGTGGTTGGCGTGAGCCTGTTGAGCGCGGCGACGTGGGGTGCGGCGGACGGGCGCAACAAGACGAAGCCCGGGCAAGAACAGGGAAAAAAATATGCGCGGGTAACGGACGCGTCGCAGTACGTGGGGTCGGAAACTTGCAAGACCTGCCACGAAGACATGCCTGCCAAAGATTTCTACAAGAACTATGAGAATTCGCCGCATTTTGTGACCACTCTGGATACGAAGAAAGGGCCGGAATGGCATGGATGCGAGGCTTGTCACGGGCCGGGGAAAGCGCACGTGGAGGGCGGCGGGGACAAGGCAAAGATTTTCACGTTCAAGAATGCGTCGGCGGCGGAGGTCAGCGCGCGCTGCCTGGACTGCCATCAATATGGCGAAGAGCACAGCAATTACGCACGGTCGGCGCACTTGCAGAACAACGTCGGATGCACGGACTGCCACGATCCGCACCACGCGAAGGAAAGCCAGTTCTTGATGAAGGAGAGGACGCCGCAACTGTGCTACGGATGCCACCTGGAGACGAAGCAGCAGTTCACGCGGACGTTTCATCACCGGGTGAACGAAGGATTGGTGAAGTGCGTGGACTGCCACAATCCGCACGGGGGATTCCTGGGGCGGCAGCTGCGGGCGACGGCTTCGCAGGATTTAGTCTGTTTCAAGTGCCACTCGGACAAGGCGGGGCCGTTCGTTTTCGAGCACGAGGCGGTGAAGATTGAAGGTTGCGTAGCATGCCACACGCCACACGGCAGTTCGAATCCCCGGCTACTGAAACGCGCGCAGGTGAACTTGCTTTGCCTGGAATGCCATGCCTTTACAGTGGATGCAGGCCCCGCCGCCACTCCCACATTCCACAACCTGGCGCAGAAATATCAAGCTTGCACCCTCTGCCACACCGCTATCCATGGTTCCAACACGAATAAATTCTTCTTCAAGCCCTAAGGAGTGCGGCTATGCCAAATGCAAACAGGACGGGGAGGCCGGCGGCATTTGCGGGAGCTATGGGGCTGCTTTCCATAGCTCTAAGTTTGATGGCCACGCCAGTCACCCGGGCACAGCAAGACCCACAGGAGCAGAAGGGCATTGACCAGGGCAATTACAACATCAAGCAATCGATCGAATTCGGCGGGCGGTTTACGAGTATGTCCGGCGATCAGCACGCTTACGACACATTCGTGAACCTGCAACAGGGGCCACGCCTCCTAGGCTTCACGACGGAGATGAATTCGCTGAATCACCACGGCACACTTTTCGATCGACTATACTTCAGCAACTTCGGCTATGGAGGCGATCCGAATGACGTGTCGCGGCTCCGGGTAAGCAAAAACAAGTTGTACAACTTCGACGCGTTGTTCCGCAAAGACGAGAATTTCTGGGACTACTCGCTGCAAGCGAACCCGCTCAATCCGACCACGCCTTTTGCGAATGGCCCGGCCGGTTATGGACCACCGGCGTGCACAAGCTGCGTCCTGACAACGTCGCCTCATCTCTTTAATACTCGCCGTAAGCTGGGGGACTACAGCTTATTGATGTTGCCAGAATCGAAGGTCAGATTCCGCTTGGGGTATTCGAGGAACATCGTGGAGGGCCCGGCCTTCTCCTCGATTCACCAGGGAACGGAGCAAGCTCTCTTTGAAGATTACAAGGCCACGGTGAATACCTATCGGCTGGGTGTGGACTTCAAGATTCTGCCCCGGACGAACATCAGCTACGACCAGATCTGGAATTACTTTAAAGGTGATACCGGTGCCACCGATCCCTTCGAGAACCCCTTATTTAACCTTTCGAGTGGAACAGCGGTGGATCTGGGTTTGTCCTTTAATGCGGGCGCGAACCAGCCATGCGGCGGAACGTTCCTAGGGACAGGCTTCGTGAATCCAACGTGCAGCGCCTATTTCGGCTATCTAAACCACGGAAGGACGCGGACCAGCACCCCGACCGAACAACTCAGCCTGCAATCCAACTACTGGAAAAGCTGGGACCTCTCGGCGCGCGTGAGCTATTCCGGGGGCGACTCCAATGTCTTCGGCCATAACGAGACGGTCTTTGGCCGCGAGTCGCGCACTAATCTGCGGAACGACAACGTGACCGGACCTATACATAATCGCCGCGTGGCGGCGAACGCGGATTTCGGCGCCACCTGGCATATCACCGATAAGCTTAGCTTCGTGGATTCGTTCCACTATTTGAACTGGCGTGATCCTGGTGAGTTTGACGCCGGGGACTGCTCGTTCTTCAGTCCTAACCTGCTGACCACCGCGAATGTGTTCACGCCTACTGTGACGACGCCGCTGACCTGCCTCGCGCCTGCAGGTACAATCCCGGGCACTCCCGTTCACTCCACCAGTTCTTTGGCGGACATTTCGGTCATTGTGGACAGCAATTTCCTGAAGCAGGATGTGAAGACCAACCTCGCGGAATTTGAATACCAGTTCAGCCGGAAGATCGGAGCGAGACTGGGGTTCCGCTACCGTCATCGCGCCATCGACGATGATTTCTTCGAAACCAAGAACGAAATTTACTTTCCCAATAACGCCGCACGGGGCGACTGCACCCGCGTCAACCCCGCACAGCCCGTGACGCAGGCGAATTTGCCGGTCGGCTGCACGCTGAATGGAGACGGCTCGATCTCCTTCGTGACGCCGCCTTCCGGCAGCAGCTTCGCCAGCGGCTTGGGGCAAACACTCATCAATGAGTATGCTGGCGTCTTCGGGCTGTGGGCGCGGCCGACAAGCAATTGGCGCATCAGCTTCGACACCGAGTTGATGAGCGCGGACAAAGCCTTTACGCGAATTAGCCCGCGAGAATCCCAGGAATACCGCCTACGCACGACGTACAAACCGACGGGCTGGCTGAATGTGAATGGCTCGGTCACTATCTGGGAGGGGCGGGATAACGTAGAAAATGTAAACAATCTACAGCACAACCGCTCTTATGGATTTTCGGCGCTGTTCCAGCCGACCGAGAAGTACGGTTTCGAGTTGGGCTACGATTACAACGATGTCTTCTCTCAGATTCTCATCTGCTTCACGAGCAGCGCTGTGCCCGTAGGGCCTACCACCGTGAATTGCCCCGGAGTGACCGGGCTGCAACAACAGCTTTCCACTTACACGAATAAGTCAAATTACGGGTATTTTGATTTCAATGTGACCCCGGTTCACCGGCTGACCGCGCGCGTTGGCGCAAACCTGACGGGCACCAGCGGCAGCGCGCTTCTCGTCATCACGCCGACGGTGCCGTCCGGCCCGCTAAATTCCAAGTGGCTTCATCCCTTTGGTGGCGTGGATTTTCACTTCGCGAAAGATTGGACGGCGAAAGCGTATTGGGATTACTACGGCTATCACGAAGACAGCACACCCGGGCTCGTGCAGGATGTTTTCGCGCCGCGGAATTTCCGCGCAAACCTGGTAACACTTTCGGTGCGATACGCGTTCTAGAGGGACGGACACGAAAGATTTCAACTTGGCGCGACATGACATGATCTGAAAGGAGAGCAACATGCGGAAAACAACCGAAAGGAAAGGAATGATCCTTGTGGGGGTGGCACTGGCGGGGTTGAGCCTGGCGAGCTTGCCGGTGCGAGCCGACACTGCCGCTGGCCAAGCCACTTATAAGGCGAAGTGCGCGATGTGCCACGGAGCGGATGGCAAGGGCGAGACGCCGACCGGGAAGGCCATGAAGGTGAAAGATTTTGCGTCGGAAGACGTGCAGAAGATGAGCGACGCGGATCTGAGCGCGGTCATCTCAGGCGGCAAAGGGAAAATGCCCGCGTACAAAACGTTGACGCCGGAGCAGGTGAAAGACTTGGTGGCGTACGTTCGATCGATGGCGAAAAAGTGATTTGCCGGGTCGGTGCGCCAGCGAGTACAACACTCCCATGCGATTCGAAACCATGCTGATTATCGCACTGCTGCTGTTCAGCGCCGCGCTGACTGGCGTGATCGTGGCGCGGCCGGGGATCACGGCGACGCGGGGCGGGAAGATCATGGCGTTTCTGGTGCTCTTTGTGCTCCCGATTTTGTGCGGTGCCATGGGAATCTCCAGCGAACTGGAGCGCTCGAAAACGACGAAATTCTGCTTGTCTTGCCACATCATGGAGCCGTTCGGGCAAAGTTTGCGAGTGGACGACTCCTCGTATTTGGCCGCGGCGCATTTTCAGAATCATCGAGTGCCGGCGGACAGCGCCTGCTATACCTGCCATACGAACTATGCGATGTTCGGCTCAGTTCGGGCGAAGATGGCCGGGCTGCGGCACATTTACATCTATTACCTGACCACTCCACCAGCGCCGGACAAGATCAAGCTGCATGAGCCGTACAATAACCGCGAATGCTTGCACTGCCACCTAGGTGCGCGCTCGTTTGAAGAAGGCGCGGTGCACAACGCAGATCCGGACCTTTTGCCGGCGGTCAAAGCCAATAAAGTGTCGTGCATATCAAGCGGCTGCCATGAAGTGGTGCACAACGTGGCGACACTGGGCAAGACGAAGATGTGGAGGGGCCGACCGTGAAGCTCAGCGAGAATCCATTAGAGCGGCGTCTGCAAGTATCGGGGATACTGCTTATCCTGGGACTGCTGACGGAAATGGTTTGTCTTTTCTGGGCCAGGCCCTTGTCGTTTCTGGCGTTCATCAGCGTAGGAGGGGCGCTGCTGCTTCTTGGGATCTTGCTGTACCTGCTCTCGGTGCTGGCTATCCGGCATCCGCGACCGTAGATGACACGACGGAGCTTGCCGCGGGCTCTAGCAAAAAGCAAAATGCAGCTCCGAGCACGGTAATTGCGCCCAAGTATGCGAAGCCGGAAAGAAAGCTGCCAGTTGTTTTGTTGAGGTAGCCGACGATGAGCGGGGCGAAGTATGCGCCGAGGTTGCCGATGGCGTTGACGAAGCCCATGACGGAGCCAACGGTTTTTGCGGGCAAGGTTTCGGTGGGAATGGCCCAGAAGGGGCCCATAGGGCCGTAGGCTCCGACGCCGCTGAGAATGATGAAGACGAAGGCGAGAAGAAGCGAATACGGAATCACGGCTACAGCGAGAAGGATGAAGATCCCACCAAGGCCCATAGCTGCGGCGGCGTGCATGCGGCGCTCGCGAGTTTTGTCGGAATGGCGGGCGACGATCAGAAGAAAGATGGCGCCAATGATGAATGGAAATGTGTAGACGATGCCGGTATGCAGGCTGCTGAGCTTCTTGAAGTTTTCCGTGGCGCTGGGCAGCCAAAAGAGCAGACCCATCTGGCCACTGACAAAACAAAAATAAATGGCGGCAAGGACGAAAACCTGCGGGCGCATGAGTGCGCGCAAGTAGGACACGTTTTCGGAACGTTCCAGATCGCTGGATTCGGCACGCAGGGTGGCGACGAGGGACTCGCGTTCGGCTGGAGGAAGCCAGCGAGCCTCGGCGGGGTGATCCTGGATGAACGCGATCCAGATAGCCAGCCAAACAAGCGGCAGAGCACCTTCGGCGATCAGCATGACGCGCCAGCCCCAGTGGTCCAGCATCCAACCGGAAAAAGGCGAAGAAAGAATGACGGCGCAGGGGAGACAGAGCAGCCACATGGCGTTGGCGCGAGCGCGTTCGGCGCGAGAGAACCAATGGGAGAGAAGAATCAGGGTGGCAGGGAAAACTCCGCTTTCCGCCACGCCAAGAAGCAGGCGGAGAACGAGCAACTCGTGATAGGTGCGTGCAAGGCCGCAACCGACGGCGAACAGCGACCAGGCCACGAGCAGAACACTGATGAATTTTTTGGGGCTCCAATGCTTGGCGAGATGGCCGCCGGGAATCTGCAGCGCGAGATAGCCCCAGAAGAAAATGCCGGCGACCGTGCCGGCCTGCTGGGGGTCGAGATGGAGCTCGCGGCTGATGCGCGGGAGGGCGAGAGAGATGTTGGTGCGGTCGATAAAGGCGATGGTGTACATGACCAGCGCGACGGGGATGATGCGGGTCCAGCGGGACGGGGCGGCATTAGTGGGCGGTGAAGCGGGCGCGAGGTTTGCGGGGGTGACGCTTTGCGAGGCAGAATCCATCGGCTAGGTATGCGCAGGTTGCGTCATCGACTGCGGTAGAGACGAGCGGGTGGATGGTATCACGATTCGAATGGCCACAAATTGTGTGCAAGTAACAGGAGCCATAACTGAAAGGGCAGGCGTGGGCCCAGACAAATAGTGTCGTGGTCAGTGACATTTGTCGTCGGACCGGTAGCGAGCTAAGGCTACACAGCGCTGATTATAAAGGACTTACTGCATGACAGACAATGGGCCGGTACATGCTTGAGTCTACGTGGGCCTATGTGTGCGACAGCTGATGTTGTCCATTGTGCAGTTACGCCAGGAGCTTCATTGAATGAGGCGCAAACAGAAAGGGTTCTCGCTAATTGAGTTGCTGATCGTCGTCGCGATTATTTTGGTCATCGCGGCGGTGGCAATTCCGAACCTTTTGCGGTCGCGCATGAGCGCGAACGAGGCGTCGGCGGTCGCTTCCATCCGTACGATCATAACTTCAGAAATTGTTTATTCCTCAACGTACACAGTCGGATTTTCGGCAGACTTGCCATCTCTGAGCGATGGTGGCGCGCCGGCCAACTGCGTTCCGCCAGCGGTACCAGCAGCAGCGTCCGCGTGCCTGATTGACCCCCTGCTAGCGAGCGGCACCAAGAGCGGGTATTCCTTCACGTATACGCCGACCGGCGGCGGTGGTGTGAACAACACCTATAAGCTCAATTCCGACCCTGTTAATAGTGTAAGCGGACAGCGGCATTTTTATACCGACGCTACCGACGTGGTGCGAGTGAATGTCGCGGCGGCGGCTTCGGCAACCGACCCGGCACTATAATTGGCAGCTCATTGAGAGAGCGCGCGTGTGACCGCCCCGGTTTTTGGCAGCGGCTGGTCAGCGGCGCCTTCATTGCGGAAGCCGGCCCAAAAGAAAACCAGCACAACTGCCGATGCAATTGCAGGGACCATCCAAATGGAGTGCCAGTTGTGGAGGAGTGCGCCTGTGGGTGAGGACATCGCATAGAGGTCGACGATGCGGCCGCAGATCCAGGATCCGATGAACATGCCGATGCCGTAGGTGAGAAAGGTCATCAGACCTTGCGCGGCGGCGCGCAGGGCGGAGGGGGCTTTCTGGTCGACGTAGACCTGGCCCATGACAAAGAAGAAGTCGTAGCAGATGCCATGGAGGATGATTCCGCTATAGAGCATCCAGGCGAGCGGCCCGGCATTGCCATAACCGAACATGAGATAGCGAACCACCCAAGCCAACATGCCGAACATTAAGGTGCGCTTGAGGCCGAGGCGTTTGAAGAAGAAAGGCAGGGTGACCATGAAGAGCAGCTCCGACATCTGGCCCATGGTCATCTTGGCTGCGGCGTACTTCACCCCGATCTCGTTCAAAAAGGGATTAGTGAAGGCGTAGTAGAACTGCAGCGGGATGCATATCAGGAAGGAAGCCAGCGCGAAGATGGCGAAGTTGCGGTTCTTGAAGAGATTGAAGACGTCTGGAGGGAAGATATTGCTGACTTTGAAGCCATGAGCCGTGCGGAGCGGCGGTGTGTGCGGCAGGGTCAAAGCATAAAGGCCAAAGAGGATCGAACCGACAGCAGCCATGCGAATTGGGGTCGCGGTAGCTTCAGCGTTGGGAACAAGAAAGCGGCTGATAGCGCTGATGGTCAGTCCGGCGACGATCCAGCCAGCAGTGCCAAGGACACGAATCGAGCCGAAATCCTGGCTGGGGTCCTTCATCTGGCGGAAGGCGAGAGCGTTCGTGAGAGCCATGGTGGGCATGTAAAGAAGCGAATAGATGAGAAGGATCACGTACATCGGCCCGAAATGAGTTTGGGTGGAGGCGAACCAGAGGAGGACGCCGCCGACGCCGTGGAGAACGGCGAGCAGGCGTTGATTCGCAAACAGTTCATCGGCCATCAGGCCGACGAGAAAGGGTGACACAATGGCACCAATGGTGGTGGTGCCGCTGAGGATGCCGATCTGCTCGCCGGAGAAATGCAATTGCTGCCCCAGCCAGGTTCCGAGCGTGACGTACCAGGCGCCCCAAATAAAATATTCGAGGAACATCATTACCGACAGACGGATTCGCATCTGCAAGAGCACGCCATCACCTCTCGGAACACCGACTCGCAACGATTCGACAAAAACCCAGCCGAAAAGTATCTCGCTCAGCGCGCGGCGGACTGGCGGCGCGCGGGACCATTGAGCCAAAGATCGATGGGCTTTTTGACCCCAGGCGGCGGCTGGTACGGCATGGAGATTTTCCGCCCTTCGCCTGCGGAGGCGTAGCCGGCGTACAGCGCGTGCATCACCACGAGGCCGTCTTCTCCGGTGGCTTGCGGACTTTCTTTGCCGCGGGCGCAACGGGCGAAATGCGCCAGCTCCTGCGGCGTGCCGTAGTTCCAGAGCTCTTCGAATACCGGATAGGTCCAGCCTTTTGTGGACGGAGCTTTTTCCACGGCGTAGCCATAGCCGTTTTCGCTGAAGGTTGGCAAGGCGTTGCCCATGTGCAGGTTGGCGTAGGTTACGCCGGCTTCGCCGAAGACTTCGATGCGATCGTCCATGCCGCCGCGGCGCGCCCAACTGTTTTCGATGAGGCCGACGGCGCCGTTGGCAAATTCGAGGATACATAGCGAATCGTCTTCGGCTTTAGTTTTGTCGTGGTGAACGTAGGTGCCCATCTGGCAATAGACGGACTTGATGGGCGAGCGGCCGAGAAAAAAGTAGCAGAAAGCGATGCCGTGGCAGCCAAGGTCCATGAACGCGCCGCCGCCAGAACGATTCACGTCCCAAAACCAGGGGCTGTGCGGGCCGAAATGTTTTTCACTTTGCTTTACGAGATAAACTTTTCCGAAAGCGCCAGCGTCGGCCATTTCCTTGGCTTTCAGATATTTTGGCGTGAAGAAGAGCTCCTCGCCGTACATGAGGAGGACGCCGTGCTGTTTCGCGACAGCGATCATCTCTTCGCCTTCGGCGATGGTCATGGCGAGCGGTTTTTCGCAGACTATATGTTTTCCGGCGGCGGCGATGTCTTTCGTCATTTGCGCGTGGAGGCTGTTGGGCGCGGCGATTGTGACCATCTCGATGTCGCGCTCTTTGAGCATCTCGCGGTAGTCGGTGAAGACGCGCGGGATACCGAATCGCTTGGCGAGGGCGGCGGCATTGCCGGGTGTGGGAGACGCGATGGCGACGACTTCCGCCTCGTGGGGCATGATTTGGAAAGACGCGGCGTGAATGTCCGCTTGGAATTGCGAGCCGATGATGCCGACCTTTACTCTGCCTTCTGCCATAGGCCTCCGATCTCGCTGACTAATAGTTACGTCCGTATGCCACAAAAGCGGCGGCCCTTCGAAGCTCAGGGTAAACTAGAGCGCCACACTCCAAAGCTACGAAGATGCGGGACCCTGGTCGTTGCAGCCAGCAAATTCCTGCAAGATTCTGTTGCCTTTGTATTCGAGTTCGTCGTGAATGCCGATTTTCGACGTGTAGTAGCCGCGAACGGTCTGGCGTTTTAGCTCGATGAAGAAACGGACCTCGGGAAGATCGGTCATGCGGTCGTTGTCGGAAAGGACGGTGAGTACGGCGATTCTATCCTCCGCACTGGCGTCGACAAAAGATTTTCCGTGGTAGTGCTGGCTCATGACATCGACCAGGCGCAGGCCTTCGCGCCAGAGCACTTTTTGCGCGTCGTCTGGGCTTTCGCGCAGGATTTGGTCGATGTAGTCGGCAACCTTTGACGCTTTAGCGCCGCCGGAGTGGCTGTCGGCGGGAATGATGGTTTCGGACAACTCGTCGACGAGAGCATGTTGGGCAGGAGTGAAGAAGCGGGCAGCAGATTTGGCTCCGGTCGGCTTCGTCTCCGGCGTGGCTGGGGCGGCTTCCGCTTGCTGTGTTTGCGCCGCGACGGCCGGCAATGGGAGCAGCGTTGCGCCTAGAACCGTGGCGGAAGTCTTCAGCCATTGGCGGCGGTCTTGCCTGAGATCGATGGGATTTTTCGTGGACATTGTTCTCCTACAGGTTGCCTTTCTTGAATTCGTCGGCGAGATAGTCGCAGGAGCGCCAGCACAAGGACATGATGGTCCAAGTGGGATTCTGGCAACTGGCGTTGACGAAGGCACTGCCATCGACGACGAATAGATTCTTTACGTCGTGCGATTGCTGGAACTGGTTCAGAACGGAAGTTTTCGGGTCGCTGCCCATGCGCGCGGTGCCGAGCTCGTGGATGGACCAACCTTCGGTAAGCACGCGGCTGTTGACGCGCACGATTTCGAAACCAGCGGCCTCGAACATTTCCTGTGCAGTTTCCTTCATGTCCTCGGCCATGTGGTGCTCGTTGTCGCCGAATTTGTAATGGAAGCGCAGCGCGGGGATGCCCCACTTATCTTTCACGACGGGATCGAGGTCGACATAGTTTTCGTAGCGCGCCAGGACCTCGCCGAACGCGCCCATGCTGATGAAGGCCCCCTGATTCTTGCGGACTTCTTCCTTGAAGGCGGCGCCGAAACCGTGCGTGTCCGCGCCGCGCGGAAACATGGTGCTGCCGCTGCCGCCTTCAAATCCGTAGCCGCGGATGAATTTGGGATTCTTCTCCGTTAAATTGCGGAAGCGCGTAAGGTAGAAACCGCCCGGCCGGCCGTCGTCAAGCGTGGGCGGCTTGCCGACGAGATTTTTCGCGCGGCCCGCGACGCCGGGTCCCATGATGTGTTCGCAGAAATTGTGGCCGACGTGGCCGCTGGAGTTTGCCAAACCGTTGGGATGGAGGCGCGATTTCGAAAGCAAGAGAAGGCGCGCGGACTCCAACGTGGAGGCAGCGAGGATCACAACTTTTGCGCGGACGGCGTAGTCCTTCATGGTCTGGTTGTCGATGAAGTGCACGCCGCTGGCTTTGCCCGTTTGCGGGTCAACCGTGATTTCCCGCACCACGGCGTTAGTACGCAGGGCAAGATTTCCGGTATCCATCGCGGGGTAGATCAAGCCGGTGGGAGAGTCGAAGGCGGCATGAATGTCGCAGCCGCCTTTGCGTTCGCAAGCGCCGCGGCCGTAACAGCGGCTGCGATATTTGTTGTGCTTGAGGCCGTCGGTGGTGACGCCGGCGCGATATTGGGTTAGGACGCGGCCCATTTTGGCGAGACTTTCTTTCAGAGTGACTTCGGCGCAGTTCAGCTTGGTGGGACGCTGAAAAATGCTGTCGGGAAGGTAAGGGAGATTTTCTTTAACGCCGGTGATGCCGAGATATAGGTCGACCTTGTCGTAGTATGGCGCGATGTCACTGTAGCTGATGGGCCAGTCTTCGCCGTAACCGTCGCGGCTCTTGGCCTTGAAATCGTAGTCGGAGAGGCGAAGAGCAAGGCGTCCCCAGATATTAGTTTTTCCGCCAAGACAGCGTGCGCGGACCCAGGCGTAGTTGGTGCCGGTGAAGGGATTCTCGCGCTCGTCGACCACGATATTTTTCATGTAGTCGGTGTTGCCGACATAGCTTTTGAGATGCTTGGCTTTTTCAAAGCCGGGGCCATAGGGAGGATTGCGGATGGTGTATTCGTTGAAGGTGAGGGAGTGCTGGTCCGGCGGGAGCGAGCCGCGATAGGGATTGTCGTAAGGCCACTCCATGGAGCGGAGTTCCTTCTCGATGGGGAGTCTCTTTCCGGCCTCGAGCAGGAGCACTTGCAAGCCGTGGGTCGTTAGCACGTGTGCGGCCATACCGCCTGCGGCGCCGGATCCGATGACGATCGCGTCATAGGTTTTGGTCAGGTTTATCTCGGACTCCGCCATGAGAAAACTCTCCTTGCACTAAGCAGACTGGACTCGGTCGCTTTGCTTTGCGGCTTTGCGAAGGTCGATTATGCCAAAGGCCAAGCCGATAAGGGTTGCAAAGTATCGCCAGGCGCGATGGCATTCAACAATGGACCGGCGAGTTTGTCCAGTGTCAACGTCGCCTGGTAAGGTTCGCTACCTTTACCTACCGGATTCTTGTTATGAGTTTGCCGCGACGAACGGAAATATCGCTGATACCCGTCGTGTCGGAGTCCCACATCCCAAAACGTGCCGCCCGCCTCAGAGAGCAGCTTTTATCGAGATGCCGTGGGTGGATTACAGCGCGGAAGAGACCGAAGTGCCTGCGGCAGCGAATACGCCGGCCATCTCGGCTTGCGCAAAGGAAAGGAAGCACTGCACCACTACGGGGTCAAATTGCGTGCCGCTGGCCAGAATCAGCCGGCGCACCGCCTCTTCAAACGGCAGGCCCTTCCGATACGGCCGCGAAGAGACCATGGCATCGAATGCGTCGATCACGCAGACGATTCGCGAAACGATTGGAATTTCCGTTTCCTTTAACCCGGCAGGATAGCCCTTCCCGTCAAAGGATTCATGGTGATGCAGAATGTCCAGCGCCGCACGTTCGAATCCCGGTAGCATGCGCAGTACCGCCCAGCCGTACTCCGGATGCTTCTTCATCAACGCATACTCATCCGGTTCTAATTTTCCAGGCTTGCGCAGGATAGCGTCCGGGACCCCAACCTTCCCGATGTCATGAAGCAGCGCGGCAATCTCCAAGTTCTGCAGGACCGGCTCTTCCAGACCAAGCTCCTGCCCGACCCGCATGCCCCACTCCGCCAGTCGTGTGCTATGCACTCCGGTATTAAGATCTTTGAGGTCGAGGAGTTGGTTGAACGCGCAGATGACCGAGCCGCGCAACGCGGAAATTTGCTCTTCCGCTTGCTTGACTCTCAGGGAGTCCGGGGCTGAGTGAAGTGTAGTGTCCATGGCCAGGACCGGAGTTCACTCAGCCCATGTCGGGGCTATAAACAAAGGAGGAAGCACGAGCCTGATGAGCTGCCTGATGAGCTGGATGTCGAGCTTGAGCTGCTAGAGCTATTCACCCAGGCAGAAATCGCCTGGTATGCATCCAAGCGTCCATGGTTGAGGTCGGGGGTAAGCAATCGGCCGTGCGAAAGAGCGCTAGCCGCTTGGGATTGGTTCAACCCCGTTTTCGCATTGAGGAGCAGCGCCGCGGTGCCTGCCGCGAGTGGAGAACTGAAGGAAGTTCCCGACGCAGCGGCATAACCACCGCCGGGGAACGTGCTGATCACGTATTCGCCAGGGGCTGCGATCCAGACATCCGCGGAGCCATAGTTCGAGAACGAGGACCGCGCGTCCCAATCGGTTGTCGAGGCGATTCCCATCACGTAGCCGTTCAACGCCGCGGGATAAACGCGGGCGCTGGTGCTTTCATTACCGGCTGCGGCCACCAAGACTACGTTGGCGTGGTACGCGTGAGAGACCGCCTGCGACAGCGCCGGCGAAGGCGTGGAGATATCGAAGCTCATATTGACGACATTTGCGTTGTGCTGCACCGCGTAGTACAGCGCCGCGATGATGTTCGACAAATACCCGGTCCCGCTTGAGGAGAACGCCTTCAGCGGCAGGATTCTCGCGTGGGGCGCCACCAGATGCACGACTCCCGAAGTCATGGTGCCGTGGCCAAATGCTCCGCAGGGTGGCCCGTCAAGAATTGCGGCGGATTGTTGATCGAGGATGGCCGCGCTCTGTTGTTGCACGGCACCGGACGGCTGGCTTGTGGTACTTCCGCACGAAGTTCCGCCTTGCAGATCCAGCCATTCCGAAGCTCCCGGCTGGTTGCGCGTAAAGTCGTATCCCGGCAGCAGGACGGGAGCGAGAACGGGATGGTTGACGTCCACACCTGTATCGATTAGGGCTACGATTCCCGACCCGCTGACTCCAAAGCCCCTTTGGGCATCAATTAAGCGAATGATCTGCCCGGCTGGTTGTGCCGCGTATCCGTGGGTCACCACAGTGCCGAAATAGTTTACTGGCGTCCTATCGGTCAGGCCGTAGGGAGCGTTATTGATAGGCAGATACGGAATCGGCAGCGCATGGTCCGCCTCAATGCTCTGAATTCCCAGCAGTGCCTCCAAGAAATTCACAAGGCCACCTACCAGAGCCTGCAGGATGTTGCCGGTGGTCGTCACCAGATACGTCTGGCCAATAGGCCCGTCAAGCGAGCCTTGCACCTGGCAGTTTGCCGATAAACACAGGTTTAGCACCGAGTTGAGCCCGCCAGTTGTGCGAACTATATAGCGTTGCTGCGCTGCGGCAGGCTTCGATGCCGCCAACGTCAGCACTGCGATGATCACCGCCGAGACTAATTTGCGTTTCATAGATTTGACCCTTTTGGGTTCTCCAGTAGAGGGAATAACTCGTCTAAATCGGCTTTGGTGTGTAATCCAAGTTTTCCTTGCGTCACCGAGGCCGCCAATAGTACGAGCGTCCCGACCAACCCGAACGACCGAACCATTTAGTACCAGTACTGTCTTGTCGAGCTACCTAACACGTTTATATCGCTCTGCCTTGACCGAGCCGCAATGAGTAATTTCACCCAATCTGGCATACCTAATTCACCTGATCTGGCAGACGTCCAAGTGCGTCCCGCAGCGATATAATCACCGCTTTCTCATTCTCCCCGGGGAGCTTCAGCTCCAGATCGCTGCTCGACATGATTTCCTCCCGGAACTCTCCAAACTCGTTTGTCACCGTGTGCACCACGTGCCCGCGCAGGTTTGAAATGACCAGCGGTACATCTCGCCCAGGGGCATCCGGATTTCGCAAATCCAGCAATTGCCCGGTCACGACAAGTTTGTTTGCCCCAGGTTTCGCTTCAATCTGCAAGTCAACCTGATAGGGCTCTGCGCGATAGAGCATTTGCCTCATTCCCGAGCCCGATGATCGGGCTCCTTGAACCAACGGCTGCAGAAAGCTGTCGAACAGAACCTCCACCAGCCCGGGCAAGCCCGCCGGCTTGCCATGCAGCCGCGCGCCCGTAAACCCTGCCTTTACAATGCGTACAGCCTGCTCCGGCGGCTGGGATTCCGCTCCTGATTTCGCCGTCTGCCGGACCTTCTGCCACAGTGACAATGTCTTGTTGCATCGCGGGCAACCTTCCCCAAGGTGCTGGTCCATCTCTTTCCGCTTCTTTATCGCGACCAACTCGTTCGCGAAATCGATCCATTCCTCTGTCGTAAAATGCTTCATTGCCGTTCCCCCCCAACCTTTCGTGTCGTCTGCTCCCCAGCAGGCGGTGGCGAGTTTTTCGCCTCATGACATAAGGGAAGGTTAAGCTCGAAAAAATATAGGGAGAATTGCGGAGGCAAGGTCAGGTAAGTAGCTTATTTTCTGTGACTTTCCCGGCCAGTACAAACGGCGCCCAAAAGTAGGGATGCGGATTTTGCGCTCTCAAGCTAAGCATCGCCGCTCGCAAGGAGCCGGCCATGTCCCCCGAGGCGATGTAGCCGCGGTAGAACTCCTGCATGAGTTCCGCGGTGCTCAGGTCATGCACATCCCAAAGCGACAGCAGCAGCGAGCTGGCGCCAGCGCAAAACAGCCCGCGCTGCAGGCCAAGCAGCTCGTCCCCGTCCGCCACGAAGTTCATCCCCGTGGCGCAGCCGCTTAGCGTGACTAGCTTCGCTCCCAGCCGCATTTGATAGAGGTCGTACAAGTTCAAATACCCGTCGCCCATCTTGATCCCGGAAAACATCGGGTTGTCCTGGCGATAGATTCCGTGCGTCGCCACGTGCAGCAATCCGGTCTCCGGCCCCCGCTCCCGCAGCACTTGCGCGGTAGCCTGTGTGCCCACAAAGAGCTCCGTTTGTGGAAGCAGCGCTGCGACGGACTGCACTTCGCTCAAAATGTGCGGCGCGCGCTCATCCGGAATCCCCAAGACTAGCGAGCTGCGGCTGTCGCTCGCCGTCTTTTGCTGGCACAAGCCGAAGACCGTCGCGCTCGGCGCGTAAGAGACCGTGTACGCATCGCACAGGTACTCCTCGCCGTTGCGCAGCGCGTGAAACGGCAAGAAGTGCAGCGGCCCATGCGGCACGAAGACCACGTGCTTGCAGGCAAGCCGTGCACGGATCGGCTCGATCAGCTCGCGGTATAGCCGCTCCAGGTGCCCCAGCGTCGCGCGCAGCAGCGGTTGCGCAAACCGCTCCGTATAAGCCGCGCCCATGCGAAATTTGGCAAACTGAAAGCGCAACAAGTGCAGCAGGTTCGTAACCCGCGTGGTCACGCTGACCGGAACAATCTCAAAGCTTCCACCACTGACCACCGCCACCAGCAGCCGGTCCCCCGTCGAGTAATACTCCACCAGCACCGTGCTGGGCGGCAGGCACGCCTGCAGCTTCGCCACGGAAAAATCCGGCGGCGCCTCCAGTGTTGCGTTTTCCCTTTCCTGAGCGGGCAATTCCCGCAGTGCCCGCAGCAGCTCGTTCTCGTGCGATTGCGCTTCCTGCTGCAATCGCTCGATGCGTTCTCGCGACTTCTCCTCCGGCCGAAGCTGTTCCAATTCAATCCGGTGGTAATACCAGTTCAATTCCTCGCGCAAGTCGCGAATCTTGCGCACAAATTCGCTCTGCCCCGCTTCTCCCATCGGCAAGCTTTGCCCGCTTTGAAAAATCATCTCGATCATGCTGCGCGACTTCGCGGCCTCAATGCACGAAAACGCCTCGTGGGCCGAAACCTCGTTGTTCGCTGGATCGAGATAGAGCTCCAGCATCGCCTCGTATACGTGCATGCGATTCTTCACAAAGGCGATCTTTAACTCCTCGCTTTGCAACCGCGTCCGCAACGCCTCTAGCGCTTTGCGGGCTTCCTGGTAAGCGGCATACGCAGCAATACGATCCCCACGATTCGCGGCAATTTGCCCTAGCAGCAGGTGCGTCTGGTAAACCAACACTGGCGCTTGCGAATTTGAAAGCTTCGCAACCGCGGCGCTCGTCTCCGCTTCCGCCACCGCCAAATCACCGACTTGGAGCGCAATCCGCGCCAGCAAAAGCCGGGCTAACAGCGCTTTCCCGGGCAATGGCGTCCCGTCAAAAAACTCTGCGGCCCCTGTGCACAGCCTGCGCGCCTCGAAATATCTTCCTTCATGAAACAAGAGGAGCCCCTGGTACAGATCCAGCAGCCACGGCCACACGAGATTCTGTTCCCGTGAAAACATTTCCCGCGCCTTTGCAAACCGCTCAAGCGCTTGGACCGTCTTGCCCTGCTGCCCGTAAGCGATGGCTTCATTCGCCAGCGTTTTCGCCGCTTCGTAGCCCATCCCCAGCTTCTCGAAGCGCAAGAATCCCTCGTGCGCCATCTCCCGCGCTTCTTCGCTTAAGTTCAGCTCCAGGTAAATATCCGAAAGGTCCAAATGGCATAGCGCGAAGCGGTACACGTCGCCACTCGTTTCGCAGGCGCGCCGCGTGGTGAGAAGCATTTCAATGGCGCGGCTATATTCGCCACGGAAATAATAGAGATAGGCAATGTTGTAGTCGGCCTGATCGCGAAGGCGGGGCAGGTCATGACGCATGCAAAGGTCACGCGATTTCTGGTAGCAGTCCAAAGAACGAGGGAAATCGTTCAAGTTGATCAGGCACATCGCCATGTTGTGGAGCGTGACAGCAACGTGCTCCCAGTCTTCGAAGGCAGACAGCGCCTTGTAGGCGCGCTCATAGTGAGCGAGAGCCTCCTCGAAACGATCCTGCCGATGGAAGATGTTTCCGACGTTGTTGTCGAGACTGGCCAGACGCCGCTCTTCTCCAAACTGCGTGAAGATTTGCCGCGCGCGTTCGGAGGCCGTAAATGCCCGGTCATATTCTCCCAGGAGGATTAGTGGCTGGATGGAATTGCTCAGCGTCCGCGCCGCCTCCTTCCAAATTTTTAAGGATTCATAGATCTTGAAGGCCTGGTCGTGGTGTTCGACAGCTCCAAGGTTATCGTCGGAGGCGAAGAGAGCGTTGGCCTTGGCCCGCAGCGCGAGCGCGATGTCTTCCTTGCCGCGAAGTTTGCGGGCGATCAGGAGAGCGGCCTCGGCAACACGAAGGGCTGCTTGAGTATCCGTACGAATCTTGTCAACGACAGCGGGGGCTAGCAGTTTGACGATATGCGAGCGAACCAGGGAGGTATTGCGAGCGAGAAATTTGCGGCGAGCCGCCTCCGTCTCCAGAGACCCGAGCTCGCCAATCAGGTTTTCCTCGGAGATTCGGCGTCGCGGATGGGTCAGAGAGCTTCGTGGGGACATCAGAGGAAACCCAGGACATCCAGTTGCCGGCGCAGGCGATCCATGCACTTCTGCCGAGTAAACCCGATCGAGCCAACCGCCAAGCCCAACTCCTTGGCGACGTCGGCATAGGATCGCGCGGGCGTCTCAAAAAAGAGGAGTTCGACCAAGCGGCGGCATTGTGGGGACAGGGCACTCATCGCCTCCCGCAGCATTTGCTCTTCCTGAGTCTGCTGGATCACGCTCTCCGCGATCGGCGGTGTTTCGGGTTCAGGCAAATCAGGCTTGGCGTCGCGGCTGACCATGCGCTGCTGCTGCCGCTTCCACCGGTAACACTCATGATGCGCCACTTGCATCAACCATTTCGGGAGCGCGCGCGGCTCACGCAGCGTTGGCAGGCGTACCAGCAACTCCGCACAGGTCGCTTGGAACACGTCCGCTGCCTCCTGCGAGGGCAAACCGTACTTTACCGGAATCGAATAAATCAGAGCTTTGTACTTGTCGATCAACCGCGACCAAGCTTCTTCATTCCCCTGCAGGCACTCTTTGACCAGTCGCGTATCGTTCCATGTTGGCGCTGCTGACTTCCCTGCCGCCACGCGTACGGGACTCATCGCCGCGCATTCTCCGCTCCGTTTCGCTGATATAGTTGGTCGACGTTCCACAGCACGTACGGCTCGAGCACCGCCGGACGAAAATTCCCAATACTCTTTTTGGCGCCCACCAAAATGTCCGGGCTGGCCAGAAAAACCATGGGCTGGTGCTCCCCTAGGATTTCCTGCACGCGGTCATAGGACTTCTTGCGCTGCGCGGCATTCGTGGCCGTCAACTGTTGCTCCATCAAGAGGTCGATCTCCGCTTCCCAATCCGTAGCCGGATGCTTTTGCGAAAGATTCCACAGGTGCATGCCGCCGCTAGAAAGCCACACGTTCAGGTCCGAGTTGGGATCTGCATCAAAGCTCACGATGCCCAGCACACACGCGTCGTATTCCTTCGTTTGCGTGATGCGATCGATCAGCGAGCGCAGCTCCAGCGGCACGACTTGCACGCGCATGCCAAGCTGTTTCAAGTCGTCTTGAATCAAGGCCGCCATCTTCGCACGGTCCGCATTGGACGAGCTGGTGACGATTGAAAACTCCACAGGTCTTCCGACGGCGTCGAGCAGCTGAGGCTCTGCACTTTCGCCCTTCGCCATTCGGAAGCCCGCCTCTGCCAGCAATTGACGTGATTTATCGAGCGACCGCGTAGGATGTGCAATGCTCGCATCCGCCCATCGCGGATTTCCAGGCGTGACTGGTCCCCAAAGCGCCGCGCCGCGCCCTTGATACACCAGCCGCACGATCGCTTCTCGATCTATTGCCAGCGATACTGCCTGCCGGAATTTCTCAGAGCGAAACCAGCTCTGCTTGCGCGCCATGTCCGCCGGTGCCTTCTCTCCCAGCTCGTTCAAATTAAAAAACAAAAAGTTGTATTCCAGCCCCGGCCCGGCATCCGCCATCGTGTAATCGCGCGCTTGCCGCGACAGCACCGAAAAATTCTCCGCACCCAGCCGGCTGATTATGTCCGTTTCGCCGGACTGGAATCGAAGCACCTGCGCGTCGGCGCTCGGAACAAACAGAAACACAATCTCGTCCAAATATGGCAGTCGATTCCCTTGCTCGTCCGTCTTCCAGTAGTACGGATTCCGCTCCAAAACCAGCCGCTGCCCTGTAACATACTCCTTCAAGCGAAATGCCCCGAGCCCTGCCCACTGATTCGCCGGCGTCCCCAATCCACCGGCTTGCGCCAGCTTCCCTTCGCGGTATGGCGTTTCGAGCAAATGCCGCGGAAGGATCGCCAGCCCGTCGAACAGTCTCTCCCCCACGCCGTACGGCTTGGCCAACGTAAACGCGACCGTCTGGGCATCCACCTTGCGCACCGCGATTGGCTTCCCACCCACAATCAGCAAATCCCGCTGTGTCGCGTGAACCGCTTCGTCAAGGTACACGCGAAGTGTGAACAGCACGTCTTCAATGTCCACCGGCCGCCCGTCCGAAAACTTCAGCCCCTGCCGCAGCGTCAGCGTGTATTGCAAGCCATCCGCTGACATCTTCCACGATTTTGCCAATGCCGGCTCCGTCAGCTGCGTCGCTCGATTGATATGCACCAGGTCTGCCTGCATCGCGCCGATGACCTCGCGCGAAGTTGCGTCCGCCGCAATCAACGGATTCAGCGTTTTCGGCTCCGAGCGCAGCGCAATCACAATGCGCCCGCCTGGCCGCCCGATCTCTCCCGCAACACGCAGCAGTTCTTCCTTGGCATTCGCATATGTTGGAAACGATCCCGCCGCCTGGATGGCCAGAAAGCAGCTCGAAATTGCAGCAAGCACCGTGCCTATATGCCCTAATCTGGCTCTTCGCTCGCTCACGTTAGACCCCGGCGCACACCTCATTCTATCTTGGATGTCGCGTAGCTTCCCTGCAATAGACTCTCAAGCAGCAGGTATCCGAGAAAGAACGGCACCATTGCCAACGCCGGCAAGTACATCCACCAGTACGAGACCAGCACGTTGTAGTGCTGCAAGCTGGACAACATGTTCCCCCAACTCGCAACCGGCTCCGGCACACCCAGCCCCAAAAACGACAGCGTCATCTCCGCTAGCACGAACTGGGGCACTAGAATCGCCGCCTGCGTCAGCACAACGCTCGCTGTCTCCGGCACGATGTGCCGCCGCAATAAGTAGGCGTCCGACGCTCCAAATCCCCGCGCCGACCGGACAAAGTCGCGCTCCTTCGCGCTCAGCACAATTCCCCGGACCATTCGCGCCGGACGCGCCCACCCAACCGCTGCGATCACTATCACCACCAACAGAAACGCCTTTAGCGGAGGCACCGTCAGCGGCAAAAACGCGCGCATGGCGAATAGCAGATAAATCCACGGCAGCGCCAAAAAAAGCTCCGCCACTCTCATCAACACTTCGTCTTTCCATCCACCCCAAAATCCCGCCACCGTCCCGATGCATAAACCAATCGAAAGCGTGAGCCCCGCTCCAATCAAACCCGCAAGCAACGACACTTGTCCGCCGAACAAAATCCGTGACAGCAAGTCCCGACCATATCCGTCGCTGCCAAGCAGGTACATTTGCACATCGCCGCCACCAAGCAGATGGATTCGCAATGGAAACACACCGAGCACGTGATAGGGCGCGCCGCTGACAAAGAACTCCACGGGAATTGCTCTCGATCTGTTCTCTTCGTACTGATCGAAGGTGCCTGCTTGCAGCTCCTGCGCGTAGAAAAACGGCAGCAAATGAAAACCGCCCCGCGCGTCCACGAAATGCAGTGGCATCGGCGGCGCGTAAGGATGCTCGCGGTCCTGCGCAGTAGGGTCATACGGCGCAAAAAATCCCGCGCAGGCCACGCCTAAATGAAGCGCCCCGAGTCCCGCCACGCAAAGCAGCAATCGCGAGCGTGTGCTCATCGCCTCGATGCCTCCGCCCTAATTCGCGGATCCACCCAGAACAGCAGCAAGTCCGCTACAAAATTTCCCGCCACTAGAAACAGCGTCGACAACAGCACGCCTCCGATCACCACGTACAAGTCCCGAGCCAGAATTGCTTCCAGCAGAAACGGACCAAGGCCCGGCCAGCTCATTACCACTTCCACCAGCAGTGACGCGCTCAACAGTGTGCCGAGACTGAATCCAAAAAGCGCAATCAGGGGATGCGCGGCCGCAGGAAGCACGTAGCGGTAGAGCAATCGCCCGCGCGAGATTCCATGACCCTCTGCCGCTCGCAAAAACGGTGCTTCGAGAGCTTCCGCCACCGCCGCCCGCACATGCCGCAGCAAGACCGGCAGCGCGGATGCCACGAGTACAGTCACCGGCAGCACCATGTGCCAAGCTACATCGCGAACTCTGTGCGCCGCGGAGAATCCACCGAAGCCGACCGAAACCAGCCCGCCCGTTGGCAGCCACCCGCTACGAACCGCCAGCACCAGCAGCCCCAGCGCCAGAGTCAAATCCGGAATAATCAGCAACACTGCTGTCGCCCAGCTAAGTGCGACGTCCGCCGGCCGTCCAAGCTTCTCCGCGCTCCATACACCAAGCGGCAGCGCCAGCATCCACGTCAGGACTGTTGCGGTCCCGGTAAGCAGCAAAGTGTTTCGTGCCCGTGTCCAAAGCAGCGGCCCCACCGCCGTGTTATACGCAAACGAAAGTCCCAAATCTCCGTGGAGAACGGAGCGCGCCCACCGCAGGTAGCGCACCACCATTGGCCGGTCCAGTTGATAGTCCGCGCGCAGCGCGGTCAATCGTTCAGCGGAAATCTGCGGATTCAACCGCATGTCGTCAAAATAATTGCCGGGAGCGAACGTGGTAAAGAAAAACGCCAGCACCGAAACGCCAAACAGCAGAAACACCGCGTGCGCGATTCTTCGCAGGAGAAAGCGTGTCATCGCTGGCTCACCTCTCCCAACGTTTCGGGTTTAAGAGGTGACGCCCCAACCAAGCTCCGCATCTCTGAACGGCGTAGACCCTGCAAAATCTTCGCCGCCCCTTGCTCGACGATCTTCCCTTCGCTCATCACCGCGATCTCATCAGCCAGATGCGCCGCCATTCTCAAATCGTGCGTGATGAATAGATACGCCAGTCCATACGCTCGCTGCATTTCTACGAGCAGGTTGGCGATCTGCGCCTGAATCGAACAGTCGAGAGCCGACAGCACTTCGTCGAGGATAAGGAGCTTCGGCTCGAGAATCAGTGCGCGTGCAATCGCCACTCGCTGCCGCTGCCCGCCGCTCAAATCCCGCGCTCGTCGGTCCAAATACTCAGCGGCAAGCCCCACGCGTTCCAATGCTTGCGCAGCCCGCGCATCGCCTTCGCGCCTCGAGACTCGATTCTGGACGAGTAGAGGCTCCGCGACAATCTCCTCAACTGTCCACCGCGGGTTCAGCGAATTCGCCGGATCCTGAAACACCAACTGTATCCGCGGCCGCACCTCCCGCAACTCCTTCTCCCCGAGCGCGGCCAGATCTCGCCCCTCAAACCAGATCCGCCCCGAAGCAACTCGTTCCAAACCCGCTAGGCACAGCGCCAAGCTGCTCTTTCCCGAGCCCGACTCTCCCACTAGCGCCAGTGTAGTCCCTGGCAAAATCGAAAATGAGATCGAATTGACCGCCGTAAAATCCGCCACGCGACTCCAGAGCCCTCGGCGTGTATGCCGCTTTACTAAGTCTTCGACTCGGATTATTGGCTCCATGGCGTTTCCGGCACCTCAGGCGGGAAACTTCAAGCACGCAACTTCATGGCGATTGGCCAGCATCGCTGCCGCTGGGTCGCGAATTTGGCAGATTTCCATCCGGTCTTCGCAACGCGGCTCAAAAACACACCCGCGCGAAAGCACTGCCAAGCTCGGCGCCGCTCCCCCAATCACCGGCAGCAGCGCATTGCGCCGCACCGCTCCTCCGCCGTCGACCTGCGGCAAGCATCTCAGCAGTGCCTGCGTGTAAGGATGCTGCGGCGAGGAGAGCACCGCGTGTGTCGGGCCCACCTCCGCAACCTTGCCCGCGTACAACACGAGCACACGGTCGGCAAATCCGGAGAGCAGCGCCGGATTGTGTGTGATGAAAACAAACGCAATCCCCAGTTCGTCGCGCAGCGACAGGAACAGCGTCAGAATCTCCCGTTGTGTCGAAGAATCCAGTGAAGCCGTCGGTTCATCCGCAACTATGAGCGCTGGCTTGCAAGCGATGGCTTGCGCGATCAGCGCCCGCTGTTGTTGCCCGCCGCTCAGTTCATGAGGGTAGGAAGAAAAAATGCGCTCGGCATCGTTCAAGAACACCTTCGCCAGAATGTCGCGCGCTCGCACACTGCGCTCACGTTTGTTCAAGCCACCATGCGCGCGCAAGACCTCGCAGATCTGCATCCCGATCCGAATTGTAGGGTGCAGCGCCAGGGACGGCTCCTGAAAAACAATGGCCACACCGCTCCCACGCACTTGGCGAAGTTGCACCGCACTCATTCGAACGACATCCGCACCCTTCAGCAAAATTTCTCCCCGCGTGATGCGCCCATTCCCCGGCAGCAACCGTAACAAACTCGCAGCCAGTGTGCTCTTCCCGGACCCCGACTCGCCTAGCACGGCCAAAATCTCGCCCGCAGCGACGGCAAAACTCACTGTATTCAGGGCGTGCCACACCCCGCCGTCCCGCTGCCCATACGCAACGCGAAGATCCCGCACCTCGAGAATCTGCCTCAAATCCGTCTCTTTCTCCGCCAATCATTCATGTTGAGCCCGCGCCGCCCACCCGACAAGCCAAACGTGCCCGCCCAGCACACGAAAGGTAAGCACACATGAACTGCCTTATTCACACATCGCATGGAAGGGAAACGCCGCACCGTGGACTACATCAGCGGCACCGATTTTGAGCCGGGTTTTCGTTTCGGAACGTCAGATAAGGCTAAGTTATTGAAAACAAGTGGTGAGCCGGGCAGGACTCGAACCTGCAACCCGCTGATTAAGAGACCGTCCAAAGATGAATGAGATTGAGTACGACGGTTCGCTATGGTGTTGGATTTCCGCATAGATAGCGGCCATTCTCACATGCGCCCGATTGACACCGTTTGCTATGGTTTTCTATCGAGGGTGGGCACAAAATTGGGCACAGTCGTAGAACACCAACAAGTGATCGCGTTGTCCGCGAAGGGAACGTAGTCGCCCGCCGAACCACAAACAATTCGGAGGGGCACTTGTCCGGTTTGCGCGTTAACCAGGCATGTTGTACCGGGCAGGCATGAACCGATAGCTTCCTGAACCACGCAGCAATCGCTTTGACCCCGTTCTCGCTACGAGGCAGACTGTTGCGAAGCTAGTGTTCCCTGTGGATGAAAATGTGCTCTCCGAGACCGTCTGATCCGCCGGACATTCCATCGGGCAAATCGGGTCGTCGATAAAAAGAGGAAAACACAAATGACCAACCCGAGAGGGATTATCCACCAGCCCAGCAACTCTGTATCGGATGGTGCTGGCCAGATGAAACCCAGCCCAGTCAGCATTTGACTCTTCAGGTCCCACCAAAGCCCAACATGATCCGGATAGAAGGGCTTCGCAATGGCGCACACGAAGAACCCGATGGCGATCCCGTAACCCAACAGGCTAACCAAGAACGCAGCAAGCGCCCAAACGCTGTTTATCGCCAAGCGGAACAGAGTTCGCATGACGAACCAGGGCGAGCGGCTGATCTCTGCCTTCGCCATCAGGTTCTCCGTCAAGTACATCGCCGCGATGGTTTCTGGCGGGCCTAATCTATCGAGCGCCTCGCGGGTGGTGGCGTCAGTGATCGGTGCATTCCTGGAACTTATGCTGTCCAGAATGTGACTTCTCAACTCAGCGAGGATCTCAGAGACCTGGGCGCTCGGCAACTTCCCCAACTTATCTCTTATCTGCAGCAGGTATATTTCAATGGAATCGACAGGCCTTTTATCGGATTTCATTTCAGCGAGTCTCCCTTAACAGCGGACTGACTAGGTTCGCTAGATTTGAAGAAAACTCCGACCACATCTTGGCCATCGCCGCCGCGCGACGCCGCCCGGCCAATGTAAGCCGGTAATATTTCCTCGGGTGCCCGGCTTCGGATTCAACCCACTCCGAGTCCAATACACCTTCTGACTTCAAGCGGCTGAGTAGGGGATATATTGTTCCCTCCGAAACGATGAGGTTGGAGGATGCCTCCAGGCGTCGGAGAATTTCGAGC
>Ga0206866_1044_pt1 | contig 26345 bp, 19 predicted proteins | sample Alteio_BWOrgCont_40_FD_152626 | JGI IMG/M metagenome (GOLD analysis project Ga0206866, IMG submission 152626) | Enriched cells from forest soil in Barre Woods Harvard Forest LTER site, Petersham, Massachusetts, United States -... | ecosystem: Environmental > Terrestrial > Soil > Temperate forest >... | reverse complement strand
GCTCGCAGGCGGCTGATCTCCATCTGCTCGGCGGTTACCTTCGACCGGCTCTCGGCACCCTTCAGCGTGCCTTCCCGATGAGCCTTGACCCAATTGAACAACGTCTGCTCTACCAGACCCAACGTTCGCGATGCCGCCGCTATACTCTGGCCCGACTCAACAAGCCGAACCGCCTCTTGCTTGAACTCAAGCGTGTACCGCGCTCGCGTCGCCTTCTCATCTGCATCCCCTTCGCTGATTGTCAGCTAAGGGATATGTTTCGCGGGGGCAAGATCACCCGCAACTAAGAATCCTTCCCTCAACTAATCCGAAGCTTGTTGCGAAATTTCGTAACTTTGCGAAGCATCGCAATTAGCTTATGGTGCAAGTACTTTATTTTCAGTGTTTTATGATTGGCGCTGTGATTGCCTTGATACGGTGTGACACGGCCTGGAACGAGAGGGAGGAGTTGTCTTAATGGTGCTGAAAATCGTATGGCGAAACCCTGTTGAACGTGCTGTGATCCTTTCAAACAATGGCGTGCTTCACGATCCTTTGCCGACAACCGAGGCTGAGGTTGTCTTCAATCTCCCAAACGACTTTGAATGGCTCAGAATGCGCGCTGATTCTGCAGACCCTGCAAGCCGTCGGCTGGGTGATCGACGGCGCGAAAGGCGCAGCGGCTAGACTTGGCTTAAAACGCACCACGTTAATCAACCGGGTGCCGAGGATGGGGATTTCCAGGCCTCCTTCCAGAGGAGACATGACGTGATTGGGTCTGCAGCGTAGGAGGTGGGCTCGACGCTGCATGCTTGGGGCGGACGAACGGACGAGGTCAGGAATACCGGCACCAACTAGCTACGTAAATTGTCCGAAGTCAACCGTAGCGCACCTCTTGAAATCGAGGATGCGACGCTGCCGAATGTCGTACTCGACATCAACGAACTCTGCGGCATTGTCGATAACGGCTCCGCTTTCCGGCGGGATCACAAGGGGGAACAGTGAGAACACACCTTAGGAAGCCAAAGATTTCAGACCGCGGCAATATTCTCATCTTTGATAGGGGTGTTGGTCTGGATCTGCGAAACGAACCGCAGCGGCCTGCACCACGGCAACTGATAGAGGCAGAGAGGATGTCAGCAATTGGCATCATGGCATGCTCAATATCCCACGATATGCGTCACTCGCTCACGGCGATCTATGCGAATGCCGAGCTCCTTGAGCGCCACGATATATGTGCGAGCGTGCGGGATGATCTGCTGCTCGAAATTCAAGAGGCAGTGCTCGCGATGACCGAGCGCATTGATTCACTGCTGCAATTCGGTAGTAATGGACGGAACAATCCGCTGGTCCATGAGCGCGTTTCCTTGGTTGTTGAGAAAGCCGTTGCGGCAGTGAAGTTTCATCCAGACGGGCGGAACGTATTCATCACAGTCGGCGAGTTCCCGCCCGCGAAGGCCGTTATCGATGTGAGAAATCTTGAAAGCGCCATATATAATTTGCTGCTCAATGCCTGCCAAGCTGCGGCACGCTCAACTCAGGTGCCTGAGGTGAAGATCCACCTTGCGGAAGTCGATGAACGGATCTACGTCACAATTCTGGACAATGGTCCGGGCATACCTGACTCTGTTCGGACGACCTTATTCGATCCGTTCGTGACCGCAGGAAAACCCAACGGAACAGGCCTTGGGCTCACCCTGGCTCGTCGAGTAGCTGAAGAACACGGTGGTAGCGTCTGCCTCGAGAAATCGAATCGAGAGAGGACTGTATTCACGCTGAGCCTAACGAAGAACAGATTTTTACCTTTAGAAGACCTGAAGAATGGTAGAGCCGGCTTCGAGATCTGCGGCAATAGATCCGCGAACTGCTCATAAATAATGAACGACCGAGATGGGGGCTCATGAAATGTCGGGAGACGGAAATATCCAGCAATCAGGAGGGCCCATGCCTTGTTTACCGTGCGGAGTGCATTGCGAGAGTAAAGCGTGCAAGGATAAGACGCAGTTCGAAAACAACATTCAGGAATTGCTGCAATAGCTGAGTTCCTGGTCTGGCGAAAACCGTGATGGGGACCGAATCCGATGTTGCTGCCAGATGACGCAACTTGGAGTAATCCCGAATTGCCTGTGAAGTCCTTGTTCAGACCAATCCACGTAATGCCCAGAAAGTCGGGCGGGGTTTTCGGTAACTTCACGTCTCTCGACCGCTTGGGATCCAGAGACCGTCTTGCGGGAAGCGTTAGAGATGTTGTGGGCGAGTGGTCGGCAAGAAGTGTCAAGGGCGCTGTTCGGATGTGGCGCGCCCCCAGTTGGACCGGCTAAAGGCATAGCCGGTGCCGCTTGAAACCTATTTCTCACATCGTGGGTTATCGTGAATATCGATGACGATAAACCGCGATCCATTCCAGAAAGCGCTCAATACCTCTAACTTGTTCCTCGTTAGAATCCAGAGTCAATGCGAGGCTGTTCCAATCCATGCTGCTTGCCCGTCTCGGGGTAGTCGTTCTCTTCTCGTGTTGTGCTGCTCCGAGGCATATCGCCACTCGAGCCCGGACCCGCTGGATGGCCTTTGTGGCAGCTTCATATTTCATGTCTAGGGTCATGGCAACTTCTGCGGGGGTCGCGCCTGATTGGAGCAACATAAGAATGCTCCGATCGCGTCCACGAAGCCTGGACTTCAATTGTTCAAAAAGTATTGCTCGGTCAACCTCTCCATGAAATCCTTCCTGCATTCCGGCAATCCTTTCGAGTTCGCGATCCAGGCCAACTGCTAATTCGCTTGCTCGTTTGGTCTTGAGCCAGCGTCGGACGGTTTCGTGCAGTGCCGTGTGTGCATAGCGTCGAACGGAGCCTCGCAAATTCTTATTTGCGATGTTCTTCGCCAAGCGTTCGGCCCAATTTGCAAGAAGCGCCGGGTCGACACGGGGGAATTCTCGCACCGCCCAGTAGTGTGCGGCCTCGACGGCAGACTGTATGGCCGGTGACAGAGGATCGTTGTTCTCGTCGACGAGATGCAGTCGTTGCCGCTTCATGCGAGAAAAACTCCCACAAAAGGCGGCCAGGAGACCGATTACTCGACGGCAATCTCAACCGCATTATTCCGCGGACTTCGATCTGAATGCCGAAATCATCACCTGGGCCAGTACTGAGTTCACGCAGATATAAGGCGGAAACGACATTTTGATATGAAGCTTTGGGTTGGAACGTTTTATCCGCGTATATCTTCCACACCCGTAAGCAATGTTGCTGCCTATCGATCGGACGGCCACAACATCTCATCCCTTTGAAGCAAACAGAACCGAGTTGACCTTTTCCCCGTTCTTCACATCTCTGAGGAAGCAGCATAGCAGCACAAGCGAATAAATCGGTGAAAAGCGATGGGCATCCGTATGTTCCTCTAGAACACCTGACATCACTCGTGGATCCAATCCTCCGGCAGCTTATCGCAGGTCTCTCTAGGTGCCCAATCCGTGCTGACCGGCGCATCGGAATCCGCTTCATCCAGCAATAAGTCCGCCTTCGCTGGCAGATTAACCGGCCGTTCGCACTCCTCCCAAAAAAGTGCCTCTACTTATATATGGCTGTGGAAAACTGTGGAATCGGACATCTAGTCTGGGAAAATTTTAAGAAAATCTGTATTCCGCTTTACGTTGGGATGTAGCTGGACCCATTTCTGGGAAAAAATGCGGAATCGGACACGGCTGACAAAATCCCCCAAAAATCCCCCAAGGGCGTCCGCGTTTGGCGATTTCCACAACCCTTATATATAGAGGGCCTTTTCAACCTTTTGTAGGCTCCCTTGCTCGAGGCGTATATGGCTGCCATTCAATCGCTCCCAGGGCTTCCCTCCCGATGGGTAGACGAGAATTGTTGTGTTACGCGCATTCAGGGCAAATGGGCATTCAGGATTCTCACCCAGCTCGAGCATGGCCCAACTCAGTTAAGCCGGCTACATAGCACGCTTCCTCCGGGGTCTAGGAAAAAGCTGACACAATATTTGCGCGAGTTGGAGAGGGCCAGCCTAATCGTCGCCGTCGATCGGAGCGACAGAATGTCACAAGCCAGGTATTCCTTATCAGATCCACTCGGCATCGCTGCAGTGCACCTCATCAACGCTTTGGCGGAATCGACCGAGGAGGCATCAGAGCCAGAGCCTAAGCATCGAGCACGGCTGAATACTCGACGCGGGTTTAGCCCTCACCCATAACCGAAGGCGGAGGCTCAATCGATTGGGCAGATGCCTTGAAGCCTCTAGCCGCTTGGTTGTCTGAGGGCGCTGCGATTCACCATAAACTGTGACGCGATCTCATCGAGCAGGTACTCAAGAGAGGAGCCCTCAGCGCCAGCGTCGCGGAGAGCCCGATCGATCGCGATGAACAGGTCTTCCTTGTTCGAACAACCTTCCGCGACGGCCTGCTGCATGGCCTGGTTGATTGCCGCGTAGAGATTCTCATCGCTTCCCAGAACTCCTGTTCCAGCAGGAATCGATAGTGCGCCCCCTTGCTGCACGCCGAGCTTTCGGCCGAGATAAGCTATCAATTCCCTGACCATTTCCGGAGACGCGCCAGCATTATTCAGCTCAACTTCGCACAGGGACAAGAATCGGGATGGATCCGGGGGGCATGTGTCGCCCACGGTTGCGAGAATCTCGACCATCCGATCTCTGGTCATGCCGAAGAGATCCGCGCTAACCGAGATCCCGTCGGTTAACTCCTCCGCGTCGAAAGGAACGACGCGAACCCCGAGCGCGGCGACTTCCTGCGCGATCTGCCAGCGGTGGAGGCCACACTTTCGCAGGGCGTCGCAATAACAGTCGGCGTGACGAATGGCGCGTTCGCTTAATCCCTCCAGTTTAAGTACGATTTCAGTTGCAGAGCGCCAGGCCTGGGCGTGCCCCTGTTGATCTCCTCGCCAATCACAACGTAACGCGAGCTGATTCAGCTCGTACCGTACCTCCTCACTCGCGTATCCATGAGCCTCGACTGCAGCGGCGATCCTCTGTTTGAAGTCGGCAATCTCCTTCTGCCACTCCTCCTCGCTGAGCGCCTCATAAAGTTCCCGCCCTTTCATCGCAAATGCGCGAAGCTCAAGATCGCCGGTATATTTTGGGGACTGGAAATCCAAATGGTAGGCGTGGGAGATGTAACGCGCGGTCAGATCCGTTTGCGCTTTCGCATCCCGTCGATAAAGGCTGTAAAGTACGTTCCTTGCTGCTTCCCACCATGCACGCGGCTGGTCGTTTGGAGTTGCAGCAGTCTGCACAAGAACGTGAATGTCGAAGCTTTGAGATTCCGGATGGAACCGGATCAGCGAAAGCTGGTCGAGCGTTCCGAGAGCATTCTCACGAAGGTCAGCATCCGAGGCCACTGCCTGCATCACATTTGGATACATGGTTGCGGGTCTGTCGAACACTTCGACGGGAATCGCCTTGGGAGAGAAGAATGAAGCGAAAGCCAGAACCGAGCGACACCCCGGCGCATCAGCTTCTGCTGTGGTGATCGCCATCTCGAATGTCGCGGCGACCGAAGGGCTCCCCAGATTGCTGGGGGGTGGCTGCTCCAGCAGCGATTCCAGGCGTTCGAGGATACGAGCTCCGGTTACGGTTCGCTTGTATCTCATAAAGCCGCCCAGATGAGAGAGCGCGAGAGGCAGATAGCCAACTTTTTCAGCGAGCTCTCGGAGCCCGTCGTCGGTGATATCAGGACGATTGCCTTCATTCCGTAAATAAGCAATCGCCTCTTTCTCCGTGAACTCGGCAGTCGGGACGGTCACGACATCCCGCGACCACGAACTGAGCCTGCTGGTCACCAATACATTTGCGCCACTGGATGGCAGCCATTTGTTGAGTAGAGGCTCACTCTCAATCGCATCGAACAAAAGCAGCCATGGGCGGTCAGAAAAAGCCGGAAAGAGCCGGGAGACGACGATCTTCGCTGCCTCTTCCGAGTCTGACGACAGGTCTATTCCATTGATGAATTCCCGTCCCAGCCTGAGGAGATCTGCTTTGAGCGCGTGTTCATTGGAACCGTCGATTCTCCACACGCCCGAGTACTTTTCACGGCGAGTCCAGCAGTACTCCTGTGCAAGGCTCGACTTTCCAGCTCCAGCAATTCCACACAGAACAGCTACCGGAGCGTGCGCGTTACCGGTCGACAGAAATGCCGAATCCAAAGCTTCCAGCTCTGCGACGCGGCCAGTGAAATTTTGAACGGGGCGAATCTCCGGATGCGTGATGGTACCGGCAGCGCGAGTAAGTGAGGATATCAGTTGCCGCGCTTCAGGATTGCGGCGCGTGCTCACGCCGGCAAGGACAACCTCCCTGAGAGAGGATTCGGACTCGAGGACAGGAACAAGATCGGTGTAGGCGAGAAGGCTCAGCAGGCCCTGCGGCTGACATTTGTCGACGCGAAACAGCAAGAGACGCTGTCCCCAGTTTTTTGGATCCTCCGCGAATATTGCACGCCATTCCGCGCCGCAAAATTCACTTCGGAGATACGCGTGCGAGAGCAGCGTGATGACGCGATGCGACTGCTGCAGAGCCGCGTCCATCATGGAGACAAAGTCTTTGTGCCCGAAATCCCAATCCTGGAGGATGACGCGATAGCCGGCTTCGGTCAGAATTCGGGCTATGAAAATTGCGATCGACTTATCGGGCCCCGATCGACTGATGAAGAAATCGAAGCGGCGATCTCCGGATGTCATTTGAACGAATTTTACGCGGCCCGGTTCGACTCAGTGTGAATGAGGCGGAATCGAATGCCGGCGGGGAGAATATCCTATGGCGTGGCCGCTTTCCAGGCTCTCTCCCAATTCCCGGAAGTGCAGTACAAAAACTGTTCGCCGTTCTTGTCGGTCTTCTCCACCTGAAGGCCATATTGCGCATAAGCCTCGTTTGTGACGCCAAGGTCACAAAAGCTCAGGACTCTCGTCATCGGCTTTTGGTGAAGAAATGAACTGGTTCAACAGACCTTAGGGTTTCTGCCCCTAAGGGAAAAATTGATCGAACAATCAACCCCACTTTAACCCCACGGTAAGAATGACCATGCGTTCCAAGTCGTTCTTTTTAGGTGCCAGCCGCTCCGTGTGATGCCTTTTAATTACAATGATTTAACGACTCATAACCCAAAGGTCGCTGGTTCAAATCCAGCCCACACAACCAAAACACCTTAGCTCGGTCGGCGACATCGATGAATGGAATTCTGCTCATTCTGGGTAGACTGGCGCTTCCATCTTCCGCGCCATGGATCACTAGCACTTGCCGATCCAATTCGCTTCCCTTTGTCACCTCGACCTTTATGCGGTTGGTCTTTCCCGGCCGCCAGCCAGCGATACCCGACTAAGTAGTGACCGGAATTGATGCGAGCCACGGAGCGGCTTATAAGGGGGGAATACCTTAGAGGTAGGCCAAAATGCATCTCTGGCATCATAGGCATATTCGAGCCATTGCATGGCTTTCGTATGTTCTGAAAGGCCAATGTAGACGAATCGGCAATCTTCACACTTCAATTGTTTCCTCATGGTCTGAACTCCGGAGCGCCAACAACTCCCTGGCTTCAACTGTGCTCGATTGGTGTCCGGCTCAATGGCGCTGAAACAGTTCTCGACCAAACCAGTCAGCTGGTTGCTGGCGTGACAGGCCTGGTCCTACGCCCCCGCCTTTTTCTCGATCTTAGCCCACGTGTCCTTCAGCGGCAGGGTCCGGTTGAACACCAGCTTCTCCGCAGTAGAATCCGGGTCGAGGCAGAAGTATCCCACCCGTTCGAACTGGTACGGCGCGCCCACCTTCGCCTCGGCCAGCGAAAGCTCCAGCTTCGCATCCGCCACTATTTCCAGAGAGTTGGGATTCACATTGTCCAGAAAGCTCCCGCCATCCGGCACGTCCTGCGGACTTGGATTCGAAAACAGCTTGTCGTAAAGCCGCACCTCGGCGGAAATTACATGCGCCGCCGACACCCAGTGCATCGTCGACTTCACCTTCCTCCCATCCGGAGAATTCCCGCCCCGGCTGGCAGGATCGTACGTGCAATGCACTTCCACCACATTCCCGTCCGCATCCTTCGCCACGCTGTGCGCGACGACAAAATACGCATTGCGCAGCCGCACTTCCTTGCCTGGCGACAGCCGATAATACTTCGGCGGGGGCACCTCGCGAAAATCTTCCCGTTCGATGTAGAGCTCACGCGAAAACGGCACCTGCCGCGTCCCGGCCAACGAATCCTCCGGGTTGTTCGCCACCTCCACGTACTCCGTCTGTCCCTCCGGGTAGTTGTCAATTACCAGCTTCAGCGGCCGCAGCACCGCCATCCCCCGCGTCGCGCGCTTGTTCAGGTCATCGCGCTGAAAGTGCTCCAGCATCTCGAAATCGATAATGCCGTTGGTTCGCGTCGCCCCCAGTGAGGCCACAAAAGCCCGAATTCCCTCCGGCGTAAACCCACGTCTTCGAATCCCCGACAGCGTCGGCATCCGCGGATCGTCCCATCCGTACACCCGCCCTTCCTGCACCAGTTGCAGCAGCTTGCGTTTGGACAGCAGCGTATAGGTCAGATTCAGCCGGTCGAACTCGATCTGCTGCGAGGGAAAAATCCCAAGTTGCTCGACGAACCACCGATACAGCGGCTGATGATCCGCAAACTCCAGCGTGCACATCGAGTGCGTCACATTCTCAATCGAGTCCGACTGTCCGTGTGCGTAGTCGTACATCGGGTAGATGCACCACTCGTTGCCGGTTCGGTGATGCTCCGCATGCACAATGCGGTACATGATCGGGTCGCGCATGTTGATGTTCGGCGACGCCATATCGATCTTCGCCCGCAGTACGCGGCTTCCGTCCGGAAACTCACCGGCCTTCATCCGCATGAACAGGTCCAGATTCTCCTCGACCGTACGGTTGCGCCAGGGGCTATCCCTGCCCGGTTCCGTCAGCGTCCCGCGATACTGCCGGATCTCGTCCGCCGACAAGTCATCCACGTACGCCTTGCCCGCATGGATGAGCTGAATCGCCCACTCATAAAGCTGGCCGAAGTAGTCGGACGCATAGCAGAGCTGCTCCCAGTCGAACCCCAGCCAGCGGACGTCCTTCTGGATCGAATCAACGTACTCCTGCTCTTCCTTCTCAGGATTGGTGTCGTCGAAGCGCAGGTTCGTCTTCCCCCCGAACTCATCCGCCAGCCCGAAGTCCAGACAGATGGCTTTAGCGTGCCCGATGTGCAGGTAACCGTTCGGCTCGGGTGGAAACCGCGTTTGCACCACCGCATCGCCAAACTTCTTCGTGCGCACATCCTCCGCGATCCTATCGCGAAGGAAGTTCGGTGTACTGGGGATTTCGAGCGTTTCCACATTCGAGTCTGGATTGTCTGCCATGCTCCTATTGTTCCACGGCAGGGTTCTGGTGCAAACTCGCGTAGACGAGGTGGACCCGCGTTCTAACGTCAGTCGAAAGATCTCAGACGGCGAGAACCGCTGCCCAGATTTCAGGGGCAGTTGTTGGTCTCCCAATCAGCTTTCCGATTTTGAATTGATCCTTCTTAATCTTTTCCGCAAGCTCAATGCCCATGATCGTTACCGCCGCAGTATCGAATCGCTTGAATCCAAGCATCGGGCGGATCCGCTGTTTAATCCGGCGATGGTCCTGTTCGACGACATTGTTCAGGTATTTACTGGATCGAATCCGGACTCGACGCGGCACAGTTCCAATCGATTTCAGTTCGGCGATTGCTCTATGTGATGCCGCGTATGCGTCAAGTGTGACAACTCGCGATGTGCCGTTGTTCTTTATTGCGTTGCGAAAGAAGCGTTTCGCTGCGGCAACATCTCGCCGCTCGCTCAATAGGAAATCGATGTGCGACCCTGCTTATCAACTGCTCTATACAAATACGTCCACCGACCCTTCACCTTTATATAGGTCTCGTCACAACGCCAGGAACCACCGACTGGTCGGGAGAACTCGCGCCAGCGCTTTTCAAAATCAGGCCCGTAGCGTTGCACTCAGCGCAGGATCGTCGTATTTGCCAACACAATCCCGCGCTCACTCATCATCTGGACTAGATCACGCGAGCTCAATTTGAAGCTGAGATACCAGCGCACGCACAGTACGATGACATCTTGGTCGAAATGTCGTTTTTTGAATAGGTCCCGCGCGGGTGCCGGTTCGGTCATCCCGGCCATTATTCTCTATCCCACCAAAATACATCTAGAGTTTGCACCAGAGCCTCAGCGACTGGTTCGTCTTGTGATAGAAAAAGAGATGATTTTTATGAGGAAATTGACACATGCCTTAACGCCTGCGCTAGTGATCGCGTTGTTAGGCGGGCTCCCTGTGGACGGATCGCAGAACGCCAGGGCAGAGAATAATGGTCTCGAGCGCACACCTGTTCTCGGCTGGAGTAGTTGGAGCTTCCTCCGCGAGCATCCCACGGCAGCGAAGATCGAAGCCCAAGCGCGCGCACTGCAGGAGTCCGGCTTGCAGAAAATCGGTTACGAATACGTAAACCTTGACGACTTTTGGTACCAGTGCCCGGGCAGTCAGGGTCCTAACGTCGGGCCTTATGGCCGCTGGGTGACTGACTCATCGGGATTCCCGGCCCATGGAGATGCGGATGGAATAAAGGTAGTCGCTGACTATATCCATAGTCTCGGGCTGAAATTCGGAATATACGTTACACCGGGTATTTCCAAGCAGGCGGTAAGCAAGAACACACCGATTAAAGGCACGCCGTATACGGCTGGCCAGATTGCGGAGCCGTCTATAGCGGAGAACAACTACAACTGCAAGGGCATGGTCGGCATTAACTATGATAAGCCCGGAGCTCAAGAGTTTATCAATTCATGGGTAGATATGCTCGCGACATGGGGCGTCGATTACATCAAAATCGACGGCATGAAGAACAGCAACGTCGCTGACATTAAGGCATGGTCAGAAGCAATACAGCAAAGCGGGCGACCGATGATCCTTGATGTCACCCAGGGGAGGTTTACACACGCCATCGCCCCGACGTTGATGAAATACGCGAATCAATGGGAATTCGCGCCCGACGTCGAATGCTACGGCTGCGAGAAGGGCGGTAGCAGTTACCCGCTGACAAGCTGGAAAAATGTCGAGAAACGCTTCAACTATGTTGCCGAATGGCAGTCTTACGCTGGTCCAGGAGGCTTCAACGACTATGACTCCATCGAGGTAGGGAATGGCAGCAACGACGGACTTACCCCAGTCGAACGTCAGACTCAGTTGAGCCTGTGGGCCCTCGGATCGTCACCCTTCATCCTCGGCATCGACCTCACTCACCTCGACCAACTGGACCTCCAGTATATTAAGAACACCGTTGTCCTCGCTGTTGACCAAGATTCGATCGCGGCCAAGAGGGTTGTCAATATCAGCACCCAACAGGTGTTCACGAAGAAGGAAGCAAACGGAGACGCAATTGTCGGTTTGTTCAACACCGGCAGTGAGGCGCAGACAGTCTCCATAAGAGCGTCTGCCGCGGGGCTTCCTGAGAATGAAGGCGGCTATTCGCTGGCAAACCTGTGGACAGGCAAGATGAAGAAAACAGGTAGCACCATCAGTGCCACTGTTCAATCGCATGGGGTCGTCCTATACCGCGTCAGGGTACTTTGATATCTGTCGACTTGGAGCGACACAGATCCTCCGTCCGGTGCTACGGCTGGCGCCGATTTACAGCTCCGCGATCCCTGACAGTAAGAAGGAAGGGACGCTGCGCAAGCGCTATCGACACCGACCGGTGCAGTACCTGAACAACATTCTCGAACAGGATCATCGAGCCATTAAACGTCGCATGAACGCCAAGCAGGGCTTCCGAGAATTCCAAGCGGCTCGGCGAACGATTCAAGGCTACGAAGCAGTCCACATGATCCGCAAGGGGCAAGTTCGATGGGTGGCAGGAGATGACCTTCTTCGTCAGATTCAGTTCTTCGACAGCCTTTTCGATTTGGCAGCTAGAACGCACGACAGACGCTCGGCGACAAACTTGTCTGCATTTGAAACTTGCAACACTACCGTCTTGATGAAGAGAAAACGCAGCGCTGCCGCGCGGCCTTCGATGGTTCCGGGAGAATGCTTGCGCTCGCGAAACAGATACGCCTGGTACTGACGGATATGCTCCGGGCCGAGACGTTCGGGTGAACGATGGAAGTACTTCGCAAAGTCTTCCACCGTGTAGATGTAGGTACGTGCTGTGCTCTGAGAGTAGTTGCGACGCTGGAGTTCATCCAGCATCAACTGCCGAAGATGGGTCATCGCAAACCTCCTGTGACACGCGGCTTACACAGCCACAATGCCCGGAGAAAGCCCCTGCAGCAGCGCCCGCCGCGCCAACGGCTTAGTTCAAACGCGCTTCGCTTTACCTATAGTCCATATGGGATTGCAGGACACGCGATATTCTGACATTTGTTCGGGTATGGCCGTATCAGCTAGCTGCGGTTAACTGCGTGTCCTGAGCTTTTGATACTGCACAGGACTCACAGGAGCCAAATCCCTCCCCTCCCATTCTCGATGCCGTGTTCCAGGGCATGCCGGCCTTCTTCGGTCATGTTGTAGCCACAGCGCTCGGCAAGTTCGACAATCTTTCGTGTATCCGTGAAGGTCAGCTTTTGGGGGAGAGCGGTTTTGAGGTCCGGTTCCAGGAACTGGCACTGCCAGCCGTTCCGCAGCATGAAATACATGTACACACTAAGGAGCTCGCCATTGGGCGGAGAGCAGCGGCGCCAGTATTTCTCTCCAGCGAAATGTGGAGCGGGCAATGGGGACTTGCAGCTGCAGCAGATCTTGCCTGCCAGTCGCATACGGGTTGTTGAGGATCGTTCGCCACCCATGCCAGCAGTAGAGGCGAACAATAGGCGAATATCCGCTGTGCATTTCTGATCCGCGAGTTCGAAGCTAAAACAAAAACTCACGTCCAATTCACGTCCAATAACGGGTGCCAAGGGTATCTTAAACGGCCTTCAGAGAGCCATCCGTGGCCTGTATTGTCAATGAGTTACCGAGAGTTAAAATCCTTTCACGGCGATGACCACTCAGAGAAAACTGATCGGCCCTTGGCCTTAACGTGTGATACACATTCTGTCGTTCCTGAATGGAACAGATGATCTCCGGCTCGATGAGAGGGTTAGCCCATCGCCAACCTACGACTTGATGGCGGTCCAATTAGAACCTCGTCTTTCGTTGTCCTGATCCTCCGGGCTATGCTCTTGGGGCTGTCCTTACGATCTTCCGATGAGGATGCCCGTGATAAACACGAGTGCTCCGCCAAGTCCAACTTGCAGAGCCGCGGAGAACACTGGCGTATCCATGAACCGGTGTCGCACCCATGTGATGATCCCGAGCTCGACAAGGACGACGAGGATTGCAATCCCCAGGGCTATCTGAAATTCCGGGACCAGGAACGGCAGGGTGTGGCCAATGCCTCCCAGCGTCGTCATGGCGCCACAAATCAGACCACGTGCCCACGGGTGGCCGCGGCCGGTAAGACTCCCGTCATCGGATAACGCCTCCGCAAAGCCCATGCTGATGCCGGCTCCCAGCGACGCAGCCAGCCCAACCAGGAAGGCGTCCCAGCTATTCTTCGTGGCCAGGGCCGCAGCAAATACGGGAGCCAAAGTCGACACTGAGCCATCCATCAATCCAGCCAAGCCGGGTTGCACGATTTGCAGCACAAACAGCCGCCGCCGCGCCTTGTCCTCATCTTCCTTCACGTCTGGACGCAGCTTCTCTTCGGTCAGTTCCTGGGCGCGATCTTCGTGTGAGCGTTCCTCCTGTGCGAGGTCATCCAGAAGCTGGCGAATGCTGGCGTCCTGGGCACGCGCCGCGGCTCGTTCATAGAACCTGCGAGTTTCAACTTCAATTGCGCTCGCCTGCTTGCGAACGGTGTCGAGTCCCAGTGGACGCACCAGCCACACGGGCGTACGCTGGACAAATCCCTTAACGTCCTGGCGGCGAATGAGCGGTATGTGCTCGCCGAACTTCTGTTGATAGAGTTCGATCAGACGGCGCCGGTGTTCCGACTCCTCGTGTCGCATGCTGTCGAACACGGCAGCCGATCCGGAATAATTCTCGCGCAGTCCCTCGAAAAAGTCCGCATACACGCGCTCGTCTTCCTCTTCCAGAGAAATGGCCAGTGCCAGTATCTCGCGTTCCGACAACTCGTTGAAGTTCTTCATGGCGTGTGATTATCCTCCCGACGCGGTGGTTCGTTTCGAAAATCGAAGGCTTAACAGTCCATTGGCCCCATTAGAAAATGATGCACTTCATGTGCTAAATCCGGGACTACCTTCATCTGATTACTCCATTTGCTGCTCCACGATGGACCAACTCAGAGTTGAGACGTCATCCTCAATCGAGAGGCGCATGACCACTTGTTCAATCGCTTCGTTATTACGGCCCGCGGTCGTCATCTCGGCACGGATGTGATCTTGATTGTGTTCGTCATCCTGTTCCCCGTGGATGGACTGCAGAGTAACAGGCAGTTGGGTAATGGTAGAAAGCAACAAACTGCGTATGTGGCCGGCAGCGGAGAGTTTGCAGGCAAGCTTGACTTCATAGAGGGTCTCGACAGGAGCAGCCTCGGGGATGGCAGGGTGGAGACGATAGGCAAGCGGACGAAGCCCCATGTTCGCCAGGAGAACGGCGACCGCGAGCACAAGCGCCAGGTTCAATGCACCAAGTCCGGAGAGCGCACCGATCGCGGCGGAACACCAGATCGTCGCGGCCGTGTTCAGGCCGCGCACGTTGCCGCCTTCCTTGAAGATCACTCCCGCACCCAGGAAGCCCACTCCGGACACAACATAGGAGACAATACGCCCGCGTGCGGAAGGGTCATTATCGAAGAGGAAACCACACATTACAAAAGCCGCGGCCCCGGCAGCCACCAGAGCATTGGTGCGGGTGCCGACCATGCGTTGCCGCCATTGCCGCTCCAAGCCCACCGTTGCGCCCATCAAAATCGCAGCTAACAAGTGCAGGCTGAATGGAACAGTGTTGATTCCGATCACGCTAGTCTCCATCTACCTTCTGTGGGGTATCGGATGCGCTTCTGCGCCTCCGATGGTTGTTAGAAGCGGAACTTTGCCGCGATCTGACCGATTCGAGGATCGGCTGCACGCAGAACATGACCGAAAGAGGCATCGCCGATATTTCCGTCGACCGATCCATTCAGGTAGAACTGCGCGTGGTTGAAGACGTTGAACATCTCCAAACGCAGCTCAAGTGAACGAGATTCAGAGAAGCTGGTCACCTTGTGCAACGCCATATCGTAGTTATCAATGCCCGGCTCATAAAACATCCTGCGCTTGGAGTTGCCTTCTGTCCCGAGCGCATTGGGCGTGAATGCGGCCGTGTTGAAATATGGTCTGCCGTTTCGGGGGTTGTGATTGATTTTGTACCCAGTGCCGTCGTAATTGGGCATGTCGATGCTGATCGAGTTCACGCCATTGTTCTGCACCTGTACGAGGTAGTTGTCGCTTGAACTTGCAAAGGTGACAGGTAGCCCTGAGGCAAAGCGGGTGATTCCGGAGAGTGCCCAGCCGCTGGTGAACCGGTTAGGGTGGAGGAAGCGATCCAGAGGCAGGTCGTAGTTGTAGCTGACGACGAAGTCATGCTTCAGGTCGAACGCTGAGATGCCATCGAGCCGATGATAGTTATACGGATCGACCTGTTCCTGGATGCTCGATGTCTGATCATAAGATTTGGAGTAGGTATAGCTAGCGAGGAAGGACAACGGTCCGGTGGTGCGCTTGAAAGTGACCTCAAGCCCGTTGTACTTCGAGTTCCCCATGTTTTCATAGTAGGCATCAGTCCCGATCGTGTTGGGAAAGGGGCTGCGCGTTCCGTTGACAACCGTACCGTCCGCGCGCGTATAGACCAGGTTCTCCCCAAAGGGGCCGCAAGTCGGAGAGCCTGGAGCCACTTCCGATGGTTGACTCACGCTGAGGCAGAGAGCGGGATTACCCGGGTTCGCTCCAACGACTGTCAAGAGGTGCCGCCCGAGCGAACCTATATAACCGACGCTGAAGACAGTATTGGCGCCAATCTGACGCTCGATGCTGAGGTTGTACTGCATTGCATAACCGGTCTTGTTTTTGTAGTACACGCTGCCCGCACCGCTGATGGGGAAATAGCGGCTCCAATCGACAGAGTTATCCGGATTAGTTGGCGAAACCTTATAGGACGGCACCTTTACCGGGAACTGCTGGAGGTATTGCGTGCCGGAGAGTGCACCCATGAAAGGCGTCTCCATGACTGGCGCCTCCGGGCTGGTGTAAGTTAGGCCATAAGGCGGATTGCCGGTTGGATAAGCAACCGTGAGGCCCTGCGGTGACGTGAAAAAGCGCCCTCCGCCCAAACGGATGCTGGTCTTCCCGGGCCCCCCGGTGATCTTGCTGACGAAGCCGTCCGACGTCGAAGGCGAATAGGCCAGACCAAAACGCGGAGAGAAGTTGTTGAGTGGTGTGGGCGCAATGCCAGCTGGAATGTGTCCGCCACCAGGGAGTGGGTCGCCGGGGACCAGGTAGCCGAGAGGCGCACCCGGGAAGGTCGTGGACTGCACTCCCTGCACGAACGTAGTCGTCTGACGATACTTTTCTGCCCACGGTGTGACGTAATCCCAGCGCAAGCCGTAGTTCAAAGTAAGGCTGGGACGCACACGGAAACTGTCCTGCGCAAAGAGATCGCCATCCGCGGCCGACTCGTAAAAGGTTGGAGAGGATTGTTGAGAATAGAAGTCAGGAAGACCGAGCAGGAAGTCTGCGAAGCCATTACCGGTCGTCTGGTTTCCTGAACCGAAAAATGAGAAAGTGCCATTGGCAACGAGGTTCGGGTCCTGCTTGACCTTGTACCAGATGTATCGCCCCCCAGCCTTGAGGGTGTGGTTGCCTATGGTGCGGGAAACACTGTCACCCAAGTCATAGGTGTCATTGACTTGAGCAAGGGAAAACGGATTGGTCCCGACCGAAAAGCCGTTGAAATAGAGCTCCTCGACGCCCGCTTGCGCAGGAAAGCCCTGGACAATTCCTTCGCCCCTGGCCTGGATGCCCTGGTCCTGCAGAGTAACGCCAACGCCACCTTTTGGTTCACCAATCTTGTTATCGAGACGTGTAATGCCGAAGCGCGCCTCGTTCACGGTGTTTGCTCCAAACGTATGGATGTTGCTGAAGATCAACACCTGATCAACACCACTGGATGTCGCATCATAAGCGAAGCCATTGCCGGGAAGCGTAGCGCCGCCAAGACCGCTGGGATACGGGTTGTCCAGGTTGTAGAGATCATTGAAGTAGTAAATGGATGAAGTGCCGAAACGATTAGAGTTGAAGTCGACACGGCCAGCTGTCTTGTTGTCATTGATGCGGCTGTCATACGCTCCGCTTGAGAACGTATTTAAACCGATGTTCGGTTCGGGAATGTACTGCAGCATGCGCTGTGACGCGGTTCCCCATGCGCGTTGAGGAATCACGCCGCTGGGAAACACTTGTGAAAACGGCTCGCCCTGCGTGACCTGGTAGCCGAGCCGCTGAGTCAGAGTTTGTGCGAGGTATGGCCCGTTGACGGTTCCGGTAAACGCAGATCCCGAGCCGAAGTTGCCGCTTCGGTTCAGCAGCGAAGGCACTGTAACGAAGCCTGTCTCGATACCCTGGATGTAGCGCTGCCCCTGGTAGTCCGCGAAGAAGAATATTTTATCCTTGCGGATTGGGCCTCCGAGGGTGCCACCGTATTGATTTTGATGAAAGACCGCGCGCTCAGGAGAGAAATAGTTCCGCGCATCGAGATTGGTATTGCGGAAGAATTCAAAGAGGTTGCCATGAAAGGCGCTGGTACCAGACTTCGTTACCACGTTGATAATGCCGCCGGTGAAGCTCCCGTATACAGCGTCAACGTTACTGGAGAGAATCCGGAACTCGGCAATGGAGTCGAGGTTAGGGATGATGCCGGCCTGCTGGCCGATCGTTTCCTGAACGCTCGCGCCATTCAGGTAGTACGCGTTGTCAGATTCGCGTTGACCATGGATCGAGAACTGGCCCGTGTTGGCCTCGCCCGCAGCTGGCACTGTACCGAAGCCGCCCCCGGAACTGCTGTTGCCAGCCCCGCTCGTCGTCACCGGCGTGACCCCCGCCTGCACGGCGAGAAGATCGGTGTAGCTGCGACCGTTGAGCGGAATGTCGACTACCTGTTTGCTCGCGATCGTCTGGCCGATCTGCGTGTCCGTGGTGTGGACCTCGGCGCTTCCTTCCGTCACCATGACAGTTTGAGCGGCCTGTGCGACCTGTAGCGTCACGTCGATGGTCAGCGAAGTATTCACATCGATCTTGATTTCGCCGGTCTGCTTATACGGCGTGAAGCCGTTTGCAGTGACATCAAGTTCGTATTGCCCAATCGACACAACGGGGAAGTTGAAGATGCCCTCTCCATTGCTCGTGGTGGTTTGGGTCACGCCCGTTGCGGTGTTGGTCAGGCTAACGCTGCTTCCCGAAATAACAGCTCCGGTTCCATCCTTCACTGATCCGGCAATTCTGCCGCTGCCAGTCTGGGCGAGAGCGGTGTGGCTCATGAACAGCGCGAGCACGAGAAGCGCAGCAAGTACGCCAAGTGGCACCAGCACTGTATCTCGCAGCGCTCGCCATCCGCGAGGTGGTTGCAGGCCGTCTTCTGCGCGCGCGTTCGAGGAATATACCCAGGCATCGTCGATTAAGTTCCGGTGGTTCATCGTCGTCTCCGATGTAGCGTGTCTGGTCGGTTGAGCAGACACACCACGAGTGTTCTGGGCAGACCTCTCGTATGGTCCGCCAGTGGACTCGTGCATTCGCCGTGAGTTGCGAATGCTGTCTATTGCTGGGAGCTCGTTACGGAGATGAGCTCGTTCTTGTGCTGTAGTCCTTCCGGTGACAAGCGCCAGCCGTGTTGCCTGAGCTGGCGTGGTCTACCGGAAGTTGCCTCCGGCTCGCGGAGGCTCGTTTATTTCGGCTTCTTCCATCGAGTGCCTCCTTTTTAGAGTTTGAAGTGCTTGAGCGCGCCAGCGAGATCAAGCACGGGATAGAGCAACATTACGGTCATCAGCATCAGATAGCCCCGCAGGACCCTGAGAGACAGGCGAACGCTTGGCGTCATGGCAATCTGGCCAAGTCCTTCGCTTGAACACTTCTGCTCCGGCACGTCTTTGAGGGGGTGGACAACGTTGTAGTAGTGCGGTTTATAAGAGCTCTGCATGGTTGCCATCAATCACCTCGCGCACTCATTTGAATAGGTTCGGAAGCATCACCTGCGCGGCCAGCAGCAGCGACAGGGCAAAGAGGACGACGATGATCGTCCAGTTGATGTAGTTATTCCACGGACGGTTAACCCAGCGATCACCGAGGAGCGCGTCATCGTTGAGCAGAAGCTGAAGAAAGATAATTGCCGAGGGCAAAATCAGCCCGGCAAAGACTTGCACGCTGATGATGACCAACTGCAGCGGCACATGCGGAATCAGAACAAAAGCCGCAGCAGCGCCTACGCAGGCAATGTATGTCGCATAGAACCCCGGTGCTTCCCACAGCTTCTTGTGAAGGGAGTGCTCCCAGCCTCTCACCTCGCCGTAAGCCCACGCACTCGCGAGAGAGATGGCTGTCGTTCCCAACACGGCAGCATTGACCATCAGCAACAGCACGCCGTTGCGGACGAACTTTCCTGCCAGTGGACCGAGAGCAAGTGCAAGCTGTGCGGGGTCCTGGAAGACGACTTTGTGTTGAAAGCCGTAGTTTCCGACCAGCATCATGGCGCCCGCCACAAACACGGTGAAGGTTGCTCCGATGAGCGTGTCTAGCCGCGCCCACTTCAAATCTACGAAGCGCAGCCGCTTTTCTGCCACGCAGCTTTGCTGGAAAAAGAGCTGCCACGGCGCGATCGTCGTGCCCACAATGGCAATGACCAGAAAGACGAGGCTGCTGGTAATGCTCCCCGCCGGAATCCCAGGGTTCACCGTAGAACGGGCAACGGCAGCCCAGTCGGGTTGCACGACGTAGGCCAGCGCGAACCAGGTCAGATCGATCAGACAGAGTGCTATGACGATACGTTCCCAGCGCAGATAGCTTCCGGTGACGACCATTAGTGTGAGTCCCAACGCCGACACCGGCACCGATACGTACGGGCTGATTCCGAGCGCGCTAAGTGCCAGGGAGATCGCGGCGGACTCGGTGATCAGCGTAAGGAAGTTGACTACCAGCAGGTCGATGAGCGAGAAGCGTCCCCACCACTTGCCGAAGCGCTCATAGATCATGGCCGCGTGGCCCTTGCCGGTTGCGATCCCTAACCGGGCCACCATCTCCTGCACGAAGTAGCAGACGGGCAAAAGAACTATCAGCGTCCAGAGCAGGTGAAGGCCATACTGGCCGCCCGCCTGCATATAAGTGGAAACCGCTCCCGCGTCGTTGTCCGCCTCCATCACAATCAGCCCCGGACCAAAGACCATCAGGAAGGTGAGCACATGCTTCTGCCAGCTATGGCGGACGACGAGGCCACTGGCTGGTGGCCTCGTAATCACTTCGAGTTCAGCTTCCTCTACGCGCACAGACGCAATCCCCCTGCGTCGTCAGTTGGGGAGAATTCCGCTGTGGAGGTCGCGAGGGAAGAGTGTGGATCTGTCCACACGCAGGCAAGAGGTGTTCTTGGATCGCCCGTGGGCACCCAGGCACATGTCATGCGGGCGGTTTTCCGGGTCATCAAAAGGATGTTGTTCATGGTTCCTCCTTTGGCGGTCCGTGCAGGCGCGACCGCGTCCGGCGCCGGCGCGCGGATCGGGACGGCAGCACGAATCTTCGGTTCGGGAGGGGTGAGTCGGGGTTCTGGGAACCGCTGGCTCACGCGCTCAAATCACAGGTCGTATGCTGTGATGAGCGGTGAGAGGATCGTCCAAAGCTAGGCTACGGGCGGCCTTCTGAGCGCTCATCGCAACACAAGGAAGAGCTTCCAGTACTTGGAGGTTCTTGTGCGGGTTCTTTGCTCATAAGGTTGTTTTGTTTCTCCGGCGCGGATCGCAATCCCGCCTTCCACTTTGTACCATATCCCCCTAGGGTATGGTCAAGGGGAATCATGTCGTGTTTTCTGGAACACGCGAGGCCTGCTAATGGCACGCATTAAGCCGACAGGCTTCATTCTTAGTGCTTCCCTCCTGGTAATGGTGCTGCCGGCGCAGGGTTTTCCTCAAGCTCAGGACCTCGCGGTTGGTGTGGGTTTTGTATTTCCGCCCCACAATCTGCCGCCCGACGAGCAGGAGACCATCCTGGGGCAAATGAATCAGGCCGGAGTCCGGGTGGTTCGCTGTTCCCTCTCGAACGACGATAAGGGAGTGGAATTCGCACAGCGTGTCTATGCCAACGGAATCAAGATCGTATGGATGGTCGGTCTGACTCCGGCCTGGGGCACGCCATGGCCCCACGCCCCCAAAGGATTCAATGGACTGTGGAAGGGCTATCCTCTCTCCACAATCGATGCCAAGCGTTTCCGTGCGAATTTTGAACAGATGCTCGCCAAACTGGAAGCCAAGGGCATCGTTCTCGAAGCCTTCGAGCTTGGGAACGAAATCAACTGGGCCGGCTTCAATGCAGACTTTTCCCTTCCCGGCGAGGGAAGAGTCCTCGGCCTGGATGATCTGACCAGCGATCCCGAAGGAAGGCGAGTGGCCATCGGATACCTAAAATACATCGAGCTTCTCAAAGCGTTGAAGGAGATTCGCGATGGCTCAAAGCTGAATCGGCAGACGCCAATTATTACGGCGGGACTGGCTGACCTGGGAGGCTCGGACTGGACCCGGCAAAGAAAAGCCGACGTCGTCGGCATCTCCGCCACAATCGAGTTCATGCGTGCGCACGGCGTCGACGAGCTTGTAGATGGTTATGGTCTTCACAGTTACCCCACCTCCAGCGAACCCGGCACGAGCGCTGGAGCGACCAAACGGCGCGCCCACATTGAGAAGAATGGCGAGGCGGAGTGCCAGGCTCCCGGAAAAGCCGGCGGGAAACCCTGCTGGATTACGGAGTGGGGAGCCGGCGGCGCAAATCGCACCTGTCCCGTCGTGGATACAGATAAAGTAAAGCTGGTTCGCGAGCTGAGGGACGATTACGCCGAGCTTGCGCGCCAGGGCCGATTGAAGGGCCTGATCTTCTACGTGTGGCACGGTGACTGGCATTCGGCTCAGGAGAGCCCGGCGAGCGCCTTCCGCTGCGGCGCTCTTACAAAGAGCGGCCGACTGACGATTGGGCCAATGTAACTGTCCTGCTCTCCGCCAACCTCTATCTGCGAAGCACTATCGATACGGCGCTATAGATTTGTAACCAATGGACGGCAATCTATCTGTCTGGGCATTCAAAGGCCACACAGGCCGATTGGCACGCGTCTTTTGTGCCTATGAAGAACGCGGAGCCAGAATGCCTTTCACGCAAGGGTAACGGATCGCGCCTAGTCTGAAGAGCAGATTCGGTTAGCGTCCCGCAACTTGCTTAGGGCGGCCAGGGTCTTAGCGAATGCGGTTGTATTGTTGGCTCGCCTTCGGTTGCGAATCCCGAAAAGCGATGTCGCCTACCGAGATTTATGAAACGATCCCTACCTGGAAGAGCGTGAGACATGAAAGTTTTTCAACTATATAGTCTTCTTCTGTGCATTTCCCTTGGTTGCGCTTGGAATGCCAACGCTCAATCAGTTGCCGCGGATGAAAATCTTGCAAGCGTCGATCATTACGACCGCGGGAGCACACTGAATCTCTCGCGCGATCTGGTACGTTTTGGCATAGCACCTCAAAATCTGACCCCTGACGATTCAAAACTGGATGCCAGGCCGCTCTTTCAGGCGGCGCTAGTCTACGTGGGGAAGCATCACACGGTCCGCGTCACGCTGGACCACGGCGCCTACTACTTCCTCACGTCGGAAAACCCTGAAACCTACCTTGTCTTTTCCGAGTTATCGGATCTTCGCGTGGATCTTGCAGGCTCCAAAATCTATTTTGCTCACCCGTTTTTGCAGGGCTTTCTGGTATCGAATTGCCTACGAGTTACCCTGACAAACTTTGAGGCGGAGCTTTTGAATCCGCCCTACACCCATGTGCAACTGGAGTCTGTTGACTCTCAGCAGCGCACTCTGGCCTACACCAAGCTGCCTGACTGGGCCGACCCGGAAACCTTCAACGGGGAGACTACGCCGCTGGGGCCGCCGGTCCTCTGGGCTGTGGTCTTCCGCAACGGCAGCATCGTGCCTGGAACCTCCCGCATGCATGTCGTGCAACCTATTTCAGGCGGCGTGCTGAACCTGGTGCAGGACAAGACCCCGTGGACTCAATCGGCAACGCTATCCACGCTAGAACCGGGCGACACGATCGTCGTCACCCAGCGCGGCGGAGAGTCGCTGATCAACGCGTCAAGAAGCGATGCCATCACGTTTTCAAACATCACCGTTTACGGATCGAGCGCAATGGCGGTGCTGCTCAATTCGGTGAGTCACTCCACGGTAGACCACGTGCGCGTCATGCCGCGGCCTGGGTCGGGGCTGATCGCTTCCAATGCGGACGGCATTCACTTCGTCCTTAGCGGTCCGGACAACCATATTCGCAACAGCTTCGTGACGCGCACTCTGGACGATGCGTTGGCCATCGATTCGCTCGATCTAGCGATGGTGACCGGCCAGAGCGGCCCTCGGCAACTGACAGTGCAACGCAGCTTTTACCGGCGCTTTCCTAACGGCACTGCCATCAATTTTGTCGATCCTGCCACCGCCGCGGAACTGCCTGGAGCTAGGATTGTTTCCCAAGACCCGGCAGACTCGAATTCACCTACGCTCGACGGCTCTGTCGAGCTTACTTTCGACCGGGACCTCCCTCCCATTGCTTCCGGTTTTGGAATGACTTTCGCCAACGCAAGTGACCGCGGCGCAGGTTCGAGCATCGAGGGGAACGAAGTGCGCGAGATCTCCTTCGGCCGTGGCGTCTACATCGCCGGAGCAGAAGGAGTGACAGTCGAGCATAATAAGATCGGTCAGACCAGCAACGGCGGCATTGCTGTTTCTCAGAATGTGACAGCCTATCCAAGTCCACCGTCCCACGACATCAGGATTCGGTCCAATGAACTCCACGGCAGCCTTGGTCCCATGGCCTCCGGTTCGGGCACGCAGATCGCTACCGGCGCAATTCTCGTCACCTCCACGGACCACAACAACGCGTATGCGACCTCGCCAGTCAATTCGGACATCACGATTCAGGGAAACCGTATCGTTAACTCAGGCCGTTCCGGAATCTGGATCGGGGAGCTCAATGGCGGCAGGGTCGAAGATAACACCATCGACAACTGGGACCGTCATCCCGATCTACCGCTCTTTGGAGTAAATGCGCAGACCGCCGCGATCTTGCAGCAGGATTTCACTCAGCCGATTGCCGGCCAGGACAACAGCAATCTCCGTGTGCGCGACAATCACACGTATTTCGATCCGCCGACAGTGGCGATCTCTCTGCAACCATCAACGATTGTTGCCGGGAACACCACTACGCTAACCTGGACTTCTACCAACGCTACCGCGTGCTCCGCGGGCGGCGCATGGAGCGGAGCTCTGGCCACCATCGGCAGCCAGAACGTTACTCCTTTGGTCGCAGGCAATTTCAGCTATTCACTCACCTGCAGCGGCATCGGCGGCAGCACAACCGCCTCGGCTCCTCTTACCGTGACCCCAGCACCGCCCACAGTGAAACTCACCGCCAGCGCGACGAGTGTGTATACGGGCCAGCCGATCGTCCTCACCTGGACGGCTCTCACCGTCACCTCCTGCACGGCAAGCGGCGCCTGGAGCGGCGCACAGCCCATCATTGGAAGCAAAACCATAACACCCACAACCGCAGACACCCTGACCTACACGCTTGCCTGCAACGGTCCCAAGGGCAATGCCAGCAGCAGCGTCGCTGTCGTGGTGAACACTCCGTCTCTGTCGCTGAAAAACGTATTCGCGCCCAACGATACAACCATTTCGACCAGCGAAGGCGCTCCTTATGGGAGCTGCGACTTTTGGGTAAGAAGCGCCTCCCAGTGCGTGAACGAAAAGAATTTTGGGTACGGTCCCACCAAGGTCATGCGCATCTACATCTGCCTGAGCGGTGAGGTCTCAACCGCTACCTGTTCACAACAGCCGGCTGTTAGCGGCCCGCTCTCCGCTTCGATGTTGAAAGACATCGATACTCGCATCGCAGCCTTCGCCGGCACCGGGATTCGGCTGATGGTCCGCTTCACCTATAACTTCGGGCCCATTGGCCCAAGCGCAATGGATGCCCCTATCGATGTGATCTCGACGCACATCGATCAAGTAGCGCCGATCCTGCTCAAGTATAAGGACCTGATCTTTGCCATGAATGCGGGCTTCATCGGCACATGGGGAGAATGGCACGACTCCACCAACGGAAACGATACGGCTGCCGCTCACAAGATTGTTCTCGACAAAGAACTCTCCTACTTCAACGGTTTGTTCCCCATCCTCGTGCGGGAACCGGGCGATTTAATTCAGTACAACGGCAGCCTGACTCCATCACCAGACTTGGGCCTTCACGACGACTACTACGCGTCAAACTCCACCGATGCAGGCACATGGCAGAATTGCGACAAAGGCGCGGGATTCTGCGTGCCCAAGTACACTTCGGACCAGCTGCGCTCCTATGCAGCCAGTGTCTCGGCTGCAACCATGTTTGCCGGTGAATTTGGAGCTCTCTACCCAACCCTGCAGTCGTGCAGCGCCTTAGACGAATACTCGTACACTTACCACGCGCAATCGATCACGCTCCAGACTTATCCCGCCACCATCGGCACGGAACTGCAGAACGAAGGCTGCGCTCTGAGCTTCTACAACAAGGTCGGAACTCGCATCGAGTTACAGGAAGCCTCCATCGACGGCAGTCCAAGCCCCAACGGTCGGCTACGCGTGGCCCTCACCTTTGCCAATACTGGGTATGGACGGGTCATTCGACCCCGCCCAGTAACGCTGCTCTTCCTCTCGGCAGGCAAGGTTGTAGCGCAGTACTCCGTCGCGCTCGCCGACATGGACCTGAGGCAACTCGAATCGTCATCGACGCCGGTTCCGCATACGTTCAATATCAGCGTCGCGCTGCCACCGGCCTTCCCAACCTTCGGTTCGGTCTCCGCAGTTCTACTCATTCCCGACCCTGCGCCATCGCTCATGTCCCAGCCGGCTTACGCGCTGCCGCTGAACAGCCTGGACCAGAATGACCTTCCAATCTTTGATCCCACAACCGGCTACAACCTGATCGCAACCTTCAATGCCGAGTAAGAACTAATGAACGCTCTCGATGCGCGAGAGTACCTTTGCATTCGTCCAAGTGTCCGTTGGCGATATCAGGGTAAGGCACGCATTAT
>Ga0206866_1043_pt1 | contig 26374 bp, 24 predicted proteins | sample Alteio_BWOrgCont_40_FD_152626 | JGI IMG/M metagenome (GOLD analysis project Ga0206866, IMG submission 152626) | Enriched cells from forest soil in Barre Woods Harvard Forest LTER site, Petersham, Massachusetts, United States -... | ecosystem: Environmental > Terrestrial > Soil > Temperate forest >... | reverse complement strand
ATTTTTCGTTTGGTCTGAAGAACCTGGCGCGATTCCGCGGCAACCTGTTCCAGCAGCGCGGCGCGGTGGGTGCCGTGTTCCGGACGATTCCATGGGAGATCAAGGGATTTGACGCCTTGGGGCTGCCCGAGGTGGTGAGGAACCTGTGCGAAAAGCCGCGTGGACTGGTGCTGGTGACCGGGCCGACGGGTTCGGGAAAGTCGACGACGCTCGCCGCCATGCTCGACAAGATCAACAACGAGCGCGAAGAGCACATGATCACGATCGAAGATCCCATTGAATTCCTGCACAACCACAAGAAGTGCTTGGTGAATCAACGGGAGGTCCACTCGGATACGCACTCCTTTGCTAATTCGCTACGGGCCGCGCTTCGCGAAGACCCCGACGTGGTGCTGATCGGCGAAATGCGCGACCTCGAAACGATCGAGTCGGCGCTGCGCATCGCTGAGACCGGCCATTTGACTTTCGCCACATTGCACACCAATTCCGCAATTTCTACCATTACGCGCATCGTGGACGTTTTTCCGGCTTATCAGCAGCCCCAGGTGCGGGCGCAACTGTCGATGGTCCTCGAAGGAATCCTGTGTCAGTCGTTGCTGCCTCGGGCGGATGGTCGAGGGAGGGTGATGGTCATGGAAATCCTGATCCCGACGGCGGCGATCCGCAACCTGGTTCGGGAAGACAAGATCCATCAGATCTATTCTGCGATGCAGACGGGCACAGGCGCGAGCGGGATGCAGACATTCAATCAGAGTCTGGCGAACAGCTATTTCAGCAAGTTGATTACTCTGGAAACTGCGCTTGCGCGCTCGTCGAATCCCGAGGAGTTGCAGGATATGATCAATCGAGGTGTGGTGGGCCCTCCGACGCGGACTCCCGTAACGGCGCGCCGGTAACGGCATTGGATTCGAGTAGGTTCCGGGCAAAGTAGCAAACCAAGGAGGAAGGGACCATGGCGGTCTATGTTTATCGCGGAACGGACCGGAGCGGCGCTGCCATCAGCGGCGAGCAGACAGCGAACAGCAAGACGGAGCTGATGAATCAGCTGAAACGCCAGCAAATCAAGGTCAGCAAGCTCTCGGAGAAGGGCAAGGAATTCAACATTCCCACCTTCGGCGGCGGGGTGAATGCCAAGGATTTGGCAGTGTTTACCCGCCAGTTCTCCGTGATGATCGACGCTGGGTTGCCGCTGGTTCAATGCTTGGAGATCCTTGCGGGCCAGCAGGAGAACAAAACCTTCCAAACCGTGTTGACGGCGACTCGTGGGGCGGTGGAAGGGGGCGCCACGCTATCGGCGGCCATGCGCAAGCACGAGAAGGTTTTCGACGCGCTCTACGTCAATCTGGTTGAGGCGGGCGAGACCGGAGGTATTCTCGACACGATCTTGCAGCGGCTGGCAACCTATATCGAAAAGAACGTCAAGCTGAAACGGGCGGTGAAGTCAGCGTTGGTTTACCCGGTCGCGGTCTTACTGGTGGCCGGGGGCGTGATCACGCTGCTGCTCTGGAAGGTAGTGCCAATTTTCGCCACGTTGTTCTTGGGCTTGGGCGTGGACTTGCCCCTGCCGACTCGTATCGTCATTGCCTTGAGCGACTTTGTTGGCAGCATTTTTGGTCTACTCATAGTGATCGCTCTCGGCGGGATGGTCGTTGGGCTGAAGGTTTGGTACGCCACGCCGGTTGGACGCTATACGTTGGACTCCATCCTGCTGAAACTGCCTCTGATTGGCATCTTGTTGCGGAAAATTGCCGTGGCGCGGTTCACACGGACACTGGGCACCTTGATCTCCTCGGGCGTGCCGATCCTCGAAGGCTTGGATATCACCGGACGCACGGCAGGGAACGCGGTCGTCGAGAAAGCATTGAAGTATGTCCGCACCTCTGTCGAGGCTGGAAAGAATCTGGCCGACCCGTTGAAAGAGACCAACGTCTTCCCGGGTATGGTCACGCAAATGATTGCGGTCGGCGAACAGACCGGAGCGATGGATGCCATGCTGCAAAAGATTGCCGATTTCTATGAGGAGGAAGTGGACTCCGCGGTAAAGGACCTGCTTTCTGCTCTGGAACCGGCGATGATCGTTTTCCTAGGCGTCGTCGTTGGCGGCATCGTAATTTCGATGTACTTGCCACTATTTTCGCTCATCGGCAAGTTGAGCAGCGCCCATTAACACAAGAACAGTGTCGGAAGGCTCCGCCGGCGGCGCTGCCGTCGGTGAGTTGCCGCCGCTCGCTCATCTGGACACGAGCGGTTCCGCGCCGCAGCATACGGAGGCGCGCTTAGCACCCGTTTACCGTTCTCCTTCGGAACTGACGCCGAACATTGGAGAATGGCTCAGTTGGCTGACGCGCGTCCGATTTCTGCTCATCACCCTCCTGCTGGCCGTTGTCGTTGTCCTGGAGCAATTCACAGAGCTGGTGGTGCCGGTACGTTACTTCGTGCCGCTGATCGTCCTCTGGTACACGCTGGCCATCTTTTACCTGATTCTGCTTCGCTGGGTGCCGCTGGCGCGCTGGCACGCTCCGCTCGAGATCGTCTGCGACCTCCTGCTGGTGACGGGACTTGTGTACGTGACGGGCGGGCACGAGAGTTACTTCATATCGCTCTACCTGCTGGCGATCATTGTGGCGAGCATTTTGTTTTCAAGGCGAGACACGTTTCTGGTAGCAGGCTTGAGCTTCGTATTGCTCGGCGGGCTGCTGGAGCTGGTCTACTACGGCGTTCTGCCGCGAACGGCGCTGGTTATGCCGCACGCCAAGACGCTGCAAATCTGGATCCTCAGCAATCTGCTGGCTTTCGTCGCTGTTGCCTATTTATCGAGCCTGCTGACGCAGAGCCTTCGCCGGCAAACCGCCGAACTGGAGATGAAACAGGGCCAATTGCAGGATTTACAAGCCTTCAACGAGGACATCATCCACTCGATGCGTGGAGGGTTGATCACCACCGATCTGGACGGGCGGGTCATGCTGCTCAACCGAACCGCACAGGAAATCACCGGTCTGCGCTTTGACCAGGTGCGCGGCAGGCCGCTCAGCGATCTGATGCCAACGATCTGGCAATCGACGAGGGAAGGCGAAGAGTATCCCATGGCGCAGCGCAGGGAGGTGGAATTCTGCCGAGCTGACGGCCAGCGTCACTTTTTGGGCTACTCCATTTCGCAGTTGCGAACGGGAGAGGGACTGTCCACCGGCTACGTGCTCAATTTTCAGGATCTCACTGAGCTCAAGCGCTTAGAGCAGGAAGTCGCCACCAAGGAGCGCATGGCCGCTCTCGGACGACTTTCCGCCGCCATTGCGCATGAGATCCGCCAGCCGCTCACGGCCATGGCCGGAGCCGTAAGAGAACTGGGAAGAATGGTGCCGCTCGAAGAGGATGAAAAGCATCTGGTGGGGATCGTCAGCCGGGAGTCCGAGCGGCTGAACCGCATCATCACCGACTTTTTGAACTACTCGCGGGAAAGCAGCTACGAGTTTTCGGAAAGAGACGTCTGCGAACTGCTCGATGAGACGCTGACCCTGCTCGAGAGCCATCCGCAGTTGAAGGGCAAATATCGCATCGAACGAGACTTGGCGGCGCGGCCCGTGCGCGCCCGGGTCGACGGAAACCGAATCAAGCAAGTCTTCTGGAATCTTTCCGACAACGCCTTTCGGGCCATGCCGGAGGGAGGCACCCTTACCGTCCGTTTGGAGATGGCGCCGTTCTGGGTGCGTATACGATTCCGCGACACCGGGGTCGGCATCGATCCTGCGCAACGCGCCAAACTCTTTGAACCACTGCAATCGGGCTTTGCCGGGGGCACCGGGCTGGGACTGGCGATCGTGTATCAGATCGTGCAGGCGCATAGCGGGCGCATATCGGTGACGTCGGCCAAGGATCGTGGCGCGGAGTTTACGGTGGAGTTGCCGCGAGTGGCTTAGTTTAGAGCGCGCTGACAAACCAGACGGCTCTGGCGCAGAGCGCATTCAGAGACGACCTTATGGCTCACATCCTAGTGGTGGACGACGAGCGCTCGATTTGCGAGCTGCTGGAAATTACTTTCCGCAAGGAAGGCCACCGGGTAGAGGTTGCCAAGAACAGCGAGGCCGCGCGGCGCTGTTTGCAGTCCAATATTTTCGACATCATCATTTCAGACATTCGCATGCCGGATGGAAGCGGCGTCGACCTGCTTACCTATGCTAAGGAAGTGGCACCGGCGACCGTGTTTCTTTTGATTACCGGTGTGCCCACCGTGGAAACGGCCATCGCGGCCGTAAATGCAGGGGCCGACCGGTACGTCATCAAGGATCACGAGTTGGTGGACCAGTTACGGCGGGCCGTGCGCCAGGTGGACGAAACGCTGCGCCTGAAAAACGAGGCAGGCTACCTACGGCGGGAGTTGCGCCGGCTCACTGGTCTAGACAATATCATCGGTCACAGTCCGAAGGTGCGCGTCATTTTCGACCTGATCCTCACCATCGCTCCGCAATCGAGCAGGGTTCTGATTACGGGCGAGAGCGGAACGGGCAAGGAACTTGTGGCCCGGGCCATCCACGAGAACAGTACAAGATCCAAAGAGCCCTTCATCACAGTAGACTGCGGGGCTTTTCCCGAGACCCTTCTGGAGTCCGAACTGTTTGGTTACATGAAGGGCGCGTTTACCGGCGCGAATGAAAACCGGCAAGGACTGTTTCAAGCGGCAAACGGCGGGACGCTGTTGCTCGATGAGATCGGGAACATGAGTCCAGCCATGCAAGTGAAGTTGTACCGGGTCTTGCAGGAAGGCAAGGTCCGGCCACTCGGCAGCACGGAAGAAGCGGACGTGGATGTGCGGGTGATCGCCGCAACCAACCGCGATTTGGAGAAAGCCATCGCCGCGGGAGAGTTTCGCGAGGATCTGTTCTACCGGCTTGCCGTGATTCCGATTCACGTGCCGCCGCTACGCGAACGCCGCGAGGACATCCCTCTGATGGTGCGAGCGTTTCTGGACCGTTTTCGCAAGTCCATGGGAAAGCTGGTCGACGGAGTCGATCCGGCAGCGATGGCGAAACTGGAAAGCTATGATTGGCCTGGGAACGTGCGCGAGCTGGAAAACACGATGGAGCGCTGCGTGGCCCTAGAGACAGGTAGCCTTATTTCGGTCGACGTGCTTCCGGAAAAAATTCGCTGCGGGCTTCATCCAGGCACGCAAGCCATGGGCGAGTTGCCAGCTAATTCGACCAATGGCCATGCGAAGATTCCAGAAGGGGGATTCGACCTCGAGCAGTACATGCAGGGAACCGAACGCGCCTACATCCTCGCTGCGCTGGAAGCTTCGGGAGGCGTGGGGACTCAGGCAGCGGAGCTTCTAAGAATGTCCTACCGGTCGTTTCGCCATTACGCCAAGAAGTACAACATCATCTAGAGCTACGAGTTGTTGGGAGTTGTACTCCATTGCGGCTCCAGGCGGAAAAAGTACAGCGCTGGGCGCCGTGCTTCCGGTGCGGCTTCGCCTCGCCTGACGTCGTCGTACTTGCTGAGGAAAGCTTTTCGGGCCGCCTCGACTTCAGCCGGGTCCGTCAGCGGGTAAGCGCGCATGTCGAAGAGTCGATTCCCGACCTTCACGCGGATTCGCGGATCACGAACTACCATGCGATTCCAAAACCTGGCTTGCGGAAAGTCTCCTCGAGTGTCCGGCTTTCCAGGGGCCGGCGCGAAGTATTCAGAGAATAGATAGAGCTGCCCGCCGACCCTGGCGATGTCCGTGGTCAAGACATGGGGGAGCAGGTACGAGGTATGAGTTTGGATCTGGATGTTGGGAATCGAGTCCGTGAACGACCAGTCTGTGACGGGCGTCCTGACGACGTCTCCCGTAAGCCAGAAGCCGATTTCGCCGCGGTACATGCGCACCAGATTCGTGAGAAGGTTATTGTAGCCGCCTGGAAGCGAGGGCGAAGACCGCATGATCGCGAAGTTCAAAGCGAATAGAATGATTGCCAGCGCCAAAACGATCAGCCCTGCGATTCTCCATTTCTTCAATGGCGCCCCCACCGCAATATCTCTTGCGTGTCACCCTTGCTGATATGAGCGCGGATACAATACTCGATAAAGGAGAACGACGGAAGCGATGGATGGACCAAGGGGAGGTTGCCGAAATTGTAGGGTAGCAGGTTCAAGTTAACGCGCGTTGCGGTCGGATTCAGGAGAACGATTGGTCTGCCGCGCGCGTCGATGTCTCCGGCAGGAGTGCCCGCCGCCGTCCCTTTACCAGCGATAGGGAATAGGCCACGGCATAAACCGCGAACACGACCATCAGGGGATCGATCGGGAAACGGTAGCGCAGTCCGGTGTGGGTGATATAAAAAACGATCGGATAGACCAGCAGAACTGTCGCCAAGGGCGTCGCGAATGAGTTTTGCCAGTGGAGGGCAAAGAGCGCGCCGAGCAGGGCCAATAGCGAAAACGTGCAATTCAGGATAATAAAGGCCTTTAGATAAAAGGGGATGGTGCGCCAGAGATCGACGGGCGATTCGGAAATCTCGAGCCACGTGCGAACGAAGCGATGGAGAGCAAATTGGGCCGCGTCGGCCGGATAGGCCCGAACGAAGGCGAACGCTTCGCGCTTCTTTTCCGCCATGTACGGAATTTCCGTCATACGAACGTACTTGTCGAGTTCCGGCTGGTAGTCGATCGGGTGAGCAGACCTGTCCGGGAACTGGGTGTGATTTTCCAGCCACCATTCCAGGCCGAAGTTCGAGCGGAACGGGATGAAGCTATGAAAGACCACGTAATTGCGCACCGTCCACGGAACGATGCAGGCGATGAAGATCAAGCTGGAGGCAACGCCGAGCTTGGCGGCATGGGCTAAGCGATGGCGCAGAGGCCAGATTGCCCATAGCGCCAGAAATGGCAGCACGGAGAGCAGCGACGGGTTGATCATCGCTCCAATGCCCCACAGAGCTCCATAACCGACCCACCAATCCGTCCGCTCCGAGCCTCGCAATTCGAACGTAGCCGCGACCAGCAGCGCCATCCAGAGCGCGACGAGCGATGTATCCCACACCCATTCCACGGCAAAATAGGTCGCCCCGGGAAGGAAAATCCAGGTCCAAGCAGCGGCTATGCCTACCGTCCTGCCGAAAACTTTCTTTCCGATCGCGTAGATGGGCCAGCAGGTCAACGCGGAAAAAGCACACTCGATCGTGCGGATCACCAGGCTCGAGGTATAGCTAAAAATCCCGAACAATTTGAAGATGCCAGCGAGCAAGTAGGGATAAATGGGAGCGAATATGGCCGTGGGGCCACTGGGGACCAAGCGCATGGGCGAACCGAATCCGTGACCGCTGGCGATGGAAGCCGCTATCGATCCGAGTTCGGCTCCAAACTGCAGATCGTCCCGTACGGAGGGCTGCTGAAACTGGTGCATGTCGTAGCAGAGATATGCGATGCGCACCGCGAAGGCCGCCACGACGATAAGACCGGTCGAAGCCAGGAGTCGCTTCGATAGGTCTCTCACGCTAACTCGCTCTCGATCAGCCATAAAGTGATTGGGCGCGGATGCCGAAGAACTTCCAGTCTAGGAAGCCCTGCCACCCCTGGCAATGGTCAGGAGGTCTTCGCCTGGGGTGGCCGTGTCCATTCGGTTAAAACGGGGTGTGCCCGCCGAAGCCACTGAATAGCGACACTTTGCGGCTTTTCAGTGTGACACTTTACGGCAATCTGACTCGGTCTAGACGCGTCCGCGCCAAAAGGGAGGGAGCGCGAGATTGCGGTTGGCTGTCCGTACGCGCTTTATGCGTTGGGAGTTACGTGATTGTGCTCTATGGGTAACGAAGCCTGCGCAGAGATGGCAGGGGGGTTGCATCTCTAGATGCGGCTGGCAGGCGCACATTCAACATACTCTAAGGAGATACCAGAGTTTATGCGAAACAAAGAGAAGGGCTTTTCGCTGATCGAACTTTTGATCGTGGTCGCGATCATTCTGATTATCGCAGCTATCGCAATCCCGAACCTCCTGCGTTCCAAGATGGCCGCCAACGAAGCATCGGCCGTCGGATCCATGCGGACCATCAATACGTCTTCCGTGGAGTACTCCACCACCTACGGCGGATATCCTTCGACCCTCTTGTCGCTCGGCGGACCTGCGGGCGGCACGGCGGTTGCTACTTCAGCGGAGTTGATCGATGCCGTGTTGGCCGGCGGCACCAAGAGCGGGTACAGCTTCAGCTACACGACCGGTGCGACCGACACCAATGGCAACATTTTGCAATACACCATGACGGCTGTTCCGACCAGCATGGGCGTGACCGGCCAGCGGACGTTCTTCACCGATCAGACCGGCGTGATCCGCGCGGATTCGACGGGTTCAGGCACGGCCACTGTCAACAGCACTCCTCTGAGTTAGTTTTATGGAGGCCGGGGAGCGAGCCTGTGCTTTCTCCCCTTCTTTCTTTCCCCGATGGCTGGCGAGGCGCGCAAGGCGCGCGAGGCGCAAAATGAGATCGCGAATAGAACAACACGGTGAACGCAGAATGGCCCGAACGGCGCGGGGTTTCTCGCTGATTGAGTTGCTGATCGTGATAGCGGTTATCTTGATTATTGCCGCGATCGCTATCCCCAACTTCATGCGCTCGAAGATGCGGGCCAACGAAGCTTCGGCTGTTTCGAGCCTCCGAAGCATCACCACTGCCGACGTAGTCTACTCGACGACCTACGAAATTGGTTACTCCTCGTCTCTGGCCGCGTTAGGTGGTACGGGGGCCGTGATTAGCCAGACGAATGCCGGGCTCGTTGACTCGGTGTTGAGTTCGGGCAGCAAGAGCGGATACACCTTCACGTACGCGGCGACATCCACCGACGCCAATGGTGATATTTTGACCTATTCGGCGAATGCCGACCCTGTGCTGGCCGGAACCACTGGCGACACACATTTCTACGTCGACCAGACCTCGATTATCCGTTCCAATCAAACCGCGGCCGCCGGTCCGAACGATACGCCAGTCAATTAGCGGCGCATCGGCTCCCGGGGTCAGCCACGCCAGGTAGTCCATTCGATTGCATAATCGCCGGGAGAATTGCGTACATAGGCCGACAGGAGAAGTGCCTGCCGGCAGAGCCTGCGGTCTCATGGCAGGCGGCTGGAGCTTTAGCGTAGAGCGGCCTGGACGCCGATGCGGCCGTTGATCTCTCCTGCGGTAAGCTCGCGCATGCACAACCGGGTCATGCTCAGGTCGCACTGATAGATCTGAGCCATCGGCAGGTTCTGGTGTCGAACGACGTACTGACCCGTCTGCATGGCGTCGACGGCGTCAAACTCGCTTGCGACGAAAGGATTGCCAGGTGACGCGCGAACACGAAATTGCCCGGTGGACGGCTCATAATCGTCGTAGCTGAATGCGTGGGCGATGCTGGCCCGATCAACGATATGCATGATGAAGATTCGGGATCCCGGGAACGCCCAGATCGTAGCGATGACTCGCTGGCCTGGAGGCAAGGCGGCAATGTAGTGCTCGGCGTCGGTCTCCATTCTGTCAACCTTGCCTGTGTCTTGATACAGAAAGGCGAAGAAGACAGCGGCTACGACGGAAAGCGCCGCGAGGTGCCATCTGCTGGGCTTCATCACGCCGAGCAAGGTGCATGCAAAAACGGCACAGATCAGCGTAAGCCTTTCCGTAAGCAGGTTCAGCGGGGCCGGGTACTGCGGGAGGCGAATCCCGCTGGGAAGCAGCCATTCCATCAGCAGAGAGAGACCGTATAGCTGCAACGGTATGCGGTAGGCAGACAGTAATCCAGGAGACTTCCGATAGCCGAAGACATCCGCGCCTAGGAAGATCAGGACGAGTCCCATCAGCAAAAACTCGGGAATCCGGTACCGGGAGCCGTAGAGTAGCAGTTGATCCGCACCGTGAAAATAGAAGAGCGACGCGCGCGGCCAGCGCACTGGATAGTTCGCGGTGATGTATAACCGCGCAATCAGCAGAAGGATTGCGGCGCCGATGGTTGGGTAGGGTTGAAAGCGCGGCGGCACGATCCGTGAAATCGCCAGGTAGCCCCCGACACTAAGAAGAAGCGCCGTTCCCAGGGGATGCGCCATCCAGGTCAAAGGGGCCAGCGCAAAGATGAGCGCCCGCTCCCAACCGTGACCTCGCCATAACAGGGCCAGACCGAAAAAAGAAAGACCGAGCGAGACGTAGAAGTTCAGGAAGCCCATCTCAAAGGTCCAGCCGTACGCAAAAATCGCCAGGCACGGCAGAACGAACCACGAAGGACGCCGCGCCGCGGCGGAAACCAGCGCGAATGCGCCCCAGAAGAAGATGAGCACGGCCGACGCCACCGTGATCTTTTCGGCCACGCGCAGGCCGACCAAGTTGCCCAGGCCGCCGAGCGTGACGTCGAAGAGGATGTTGTTCCACTGCCGAGCCAGCCACAGCCCCGGCGCTTGGCCGCGCGCGATGAGCTCGGCGAGCCATGCGTTATAGGTATGGCTGGCGAGATCGCCCGCCTCGATGTGGCGATGCCAGAAGCAGGGCGTGAGGACGGCGGCAGAAATCGCCAGGATTCGGAGCGGGTATTCTCGCAGGAACCGCGCCGCAGAGGCCAAGGCAGGCGAGCCGGATTCCTGCGCTGCAGGACCTTGCTGTTGCTGGCCGATGCTAATTGGTGGATAGTTCTCCGTCGCCGATGGCATGCTGCCCCCCATCGTGGTGATACTAGCAGTGGTGCTCAGTTCTCATCGTGGCGGAACCGCCCTCGCGTAGCAGAAGCGATAACAGGACGAGGGAATGACAGGTTCAGCGGTACACTTTAGGTATGGAACGAAGAGGATTCATCTTGGCACTGGCGCTCGTTTTGACGACGGCCACGAGCAGTCTGTTATGCGCGGAAACCTCGCCGCAGGCCGCGCCGATTGTTCGCGCGGTAGAGAACCGCTACCACAACGCCAAGACACTGAAGGCGATTTTCCTGGAGCGTTATAGCAGCGCTCGAGACAGCCTGCAGATTGAATCGGGCACCGTTTACTTCAGCCGGCCGGGGCGGATGCGCTGGGAATATGAGGCGCCGCAGACGAAGCTTTTTGTCGCGGATGGGAAGACAGTGTGGTTTTTTGTGCCGGCCGATCATACGGTCACGCGCGCACCCATGAAGGAGAGTACGGACTGGCGAACACCTCTTGCGCTGCTCACGGGGAAGACAAAGCTGTCGAACCTATGTGACCGGATTGAGCTGATGGCTGCGCCAGCTACGCCCGGACACGTCACGTTGAAATGCCTCCCGCGGGGAGAAGGCAAGAAATCGGCTGCGGCATCAGCAGGAGCGGTGAACGGAGACGCCGGCCTCGCGGGTCCCGACCAGTTGTTCGACCAGGTGTTGCTGGAGGTCGATCGCGAGACGGGTGAGCTCGTAGATGTGCGGGTGCTACAGCCAGGCGGCGTCGAGCTGGAATTCCGCTTTGGCAACTGGGTCGAAAATCTCCCACTCGAGGAATCGCTGTTCCATTTCCAGGCGCCGTCTGGCGTGGCCATTGTGAACCAAGCCGCCGCTCTCCCCTGATTATTCGACAAGATTGACGATATCAGCCTTACGCCTATTCCTGCCGGGCCGAAGGACCACTCACATAGACTTAGAAGGGGTTGCACGATTGGCGCGCTGGTGTGAAGTAGGCGTGCAAGCGCGTGAAATGCGGATGGTAAACTCAGACAAAGACCTGAAATTGATAGGGCGCGGCTGTGCTGGTGATAGGAGTCGCGACGTTAGGATCCCATGGAGACCGCGGTCAAAAATTCCATCGATCGGCCGAAGGGCGATCCAAGTACGTCGCCACTCAGCGAATCGACACTATTGGGCGGAGTCCTCGCTCTGACAGCCTTCGTGTATGCCGCGACCCTGCGCTTCGAGTTTGTCTACGACGACCAGAACGCCATCGTGCGAAACCCGCTGGTGCAGTCGTGGAAGGCCGTCCCCGGGTATTTCCTGGGCAAAGAATGGCCTGCGACTCTCTTTCCCAACGCGTCCGCTAACTACTACAGGCCGTTAAACGTTCTGTGGTACCGCATCAACGATGCACTGTTCGGTCTGCAGCCGGCCGGCTGGCATGCCACGACGATTCTATTGCACCTGTTGGCGACGTTTCTGGCTTTTGCCGTGGCGCGTCGCATTACGGGTAGCCCGCTGGTGGCAGCGCTGACGGCGCTCCTGTTTGGCATTCACCCGACGCGGCATGAGGTCGTCGCCTGGGTCTCGGGAACGACCGAATTGTTGTGGTCGGTACTCTTCTTTTTGGCTTTTCTGGCTTATTTGAACTCGCGGGAGCGGGATCGCGTCCGTTGGATCGCTATCTCCTGCGGGTGTTATCTGGCCGGCATTTTGGCCAAGGAAACTGCCATTGTATTGCCGGCCGTGGTCTTTGCGCACGCGTGGTTGTACGGGACGCAGTCCGCGGCGGATGATCCGGGGGAATCTCGCGGTGGCCGGCTGCGCAGCTCTTTTGGATTGGTAGCCATCTACGGGATGGTTGCTGTTGCCTACCTTGCGCTGCGCGTCGAGGTTATGCACGGCTTCCAACATCCGCAGTCACAGATTCCGCCTCTGACGCTGCTGTTGACGTTTCCTTCGGTGGCATTCTTCTACGTTAGGCAGTGGCTGCTGCCGATGAACCTCGGTGAGTTTTACGATCTGCCGTTGTGGTCAAAATTTGATTTCCTGCACGTTTTGACGCCGTTCGTGGCTCTGCTTCTTCTAGCAGCCATTCTTTGGCTTGCTCGGAAGAAACTGGGTTCGCGGGAGGTGGCCTTCGCCGCGGTGTGGATGATCGCGCCTCTTCTGCCAGTTCTGGACTTTGCGGTTCTGCCGCCTGGGCAACTCGTGCACGATCGGTATCTCTACCTTCCGAGTTTTGGCGCCGCGCTCCTATCGGTATTGGTCCTCTCGAAGCTGGCTACCGGGGCCACGGCTTTCGGAATACCCCGCCGATTGCTGATTCCCACGCTGGCGATTGTGGTGCTTTGCTGTTATGCCACGGCGGACGCGTCCAGCTATTGGCTGGACGACTACACCCTGTTTCAGCATGCCTATCAGCTCACACCCAAAAACGTGGTGGCTCGCGTCAACTACGCCATCGTCATGGCCGGCAAGGGTGACTACTTCGCCGCTATGCCCCTGCTTGACGGCGTCCTCTATGAAGAGCCGAACAACTGGCTGGCCGACTACAACCTCGGCCGCGTCTTTTACGACATGGGCATGTTGCGGCCGGCGGAAGGGCGCTTTGAAGAAGTAACAAGAATCTTTCCTGGTATGCCGGATACCTATCTACAGCTGGGCTTGATTCATATGAAGATGAACCGGCCGGATGAGGCCGTGAAGAACTTGCAGCGTGCGGTTGAACTGAAACCCTCCGAGGCGGCCTTCCGATTCTCGCTCGGCGTTGCACTGGAGTCAGACGGGAAGTGCGACGAAGCGCGCTCGGCATTTGACCAGACCCTAGCGATCGATCCAGCGTTTCCAAAAGCGAAGGACCAGATCAGCCAGTGCAAGCCGGGGGTCGCGCAGAACGCCTCGACGCCGACGACCGGGAAAGATGCCGTAACAGCAGCGCCTGATTCAGCCACGCCTGCGATACAGGCCGCCGCACCGAACGCCGAGTAGGCCCCCAGCACGTCTTAAAGGATTCGAAACTTACCGTGAGTAGACGAGGGATTTAGCGGCTACCGTTTGGTCGCCCTGAGGCTTCGTGTCGGCAGGGGTTTCTTTCGGAGCAAACGGCTTTTGCGCTAGCGCGACGATGGAAACTCCGAAGGGCAGCCGCCAACTCCATTGCAAAAGCCTTCTCTCCCAGTCCAAGACCCGCACGATGAGAGAATTCAGCCACGTGGGCAGGATGACGTGCGTGGCTTGAGGCTCGATCCGCCTTTTCGTAATGTTTTGGACGATCCGAGCGACGAGGATCGGGAGAAACAGGGTCGCCAGAAAATAACTGATTCGGGTCACGCAAAAACCGGCGCTGACAAGTTTAGACTCCAGTTCCGCGACCGTGTACCGCCGCCGGTGATGAAGAGCCTCGTCGTGCTCGCTCCAAAGAAATCCAAAAGCGGGCACAGTGATCAGCAGAAAACCGCCGGGCTTGGAGACTCTCCACAGTTCGCGGAGAGCCACCATGTCGTCGTCGACGTGCTCGAGCATATCCAGAGCCGTTACGATGTCGAAAGTGTCGTGCTCCATGCCGGAATGTTCAATTTTGGCCTGCACCAAGGAATCCAGGCCGCGCTGCTGGCAAAAGCCGAGAGCGGCGCTCGACATATCGATTCCCACGCGCTCAAAATTCTTGTCGAAGGCCTTCAGGTTGGCTCCCGTCCCGCAGCCGACGTCCAGCAGGCGGGTTCGCGCGGGCATGGCCAGCCGATCGATCAAATCGCACACCAATCTGCGCCTGGCCACGAACCACCAGTACGTCTCTTCCATCTCAAACATCCGGGTATATTCGACGGGTCTCAACGATGGACAGCCTGTTCTCTGATCGGTCTAGTCGGGCCTGAACCTCCAACATACGGGACTTCATCGGCCCTGTCTGGAACGGCCGATTAGGGTGTTGCCAATGATGTACCCCTGTCTCCAACAGGTCGTGTTGTCATCACCATGTAATCTTGCCGTGCTTTCATCGTGCGGTAGCTCAGGGCGTGCAACCCGCAGCAGCTTCCAGGCAACAGTACCAGGGGGGCACGGTCTGTTCCGTGTCGGATGGGGTTGAGGTAGACTTTTACTCGTTATGGCTGAGTTTGTCTGCAAAGTGGCGGATGCTTCTGGACGCATCACCTCGCAAGTGGAGGTGGCCCAGAACGTAGGCGAAGCGCGTCAGAAGTTGTCCGACCGCGGGCTGTACGTGTATTCCGTTCGGGCCCGGATCGGTCTGCTTGGGCGAAGCTTGGGACAGCGCCGGGACCGCGCCGTCAAGAGCGGGGACTTTCTAATCTTTAATCAGCAATTCAATACCTTGGTCAAGGCTGGTCTTCCGATCCTCAAGGCGCTTGACCTTCTGGCCGAGCGGGCCGCGTCACCACGACTGCGGCCGGCGTTGGTGGATGTTCGGAATCGGGTGCGCGAGGGCGCATCCCTGTCGGAGGCCCTGGAACAACAAGGCGGCTTCCCGAAGGTGTACGTGACGGCGGTGCTGGCTGGTGAGAAGAGCGGAAACCTAACGGGCGTACTCGACTACTACATTGCTTATCAAAAGGTCTCCACCGGGATCAAAAAGAAGCTGATTGCCACGCTTGTTTACCCGATCATTCTGGTTACGGTAGCCAGCATGATCGTCACGTATCTGGTCACGTACGTCGTCCCCCAGTTCGCCAAGTTGTACTCGGACATGCAGATCCAACTGCCCGCGGTGACCCGGCTGCTGGTGACGCTGACGGTGACCTACCGCCCGTATGTCATAGGTGTGGTTGCACTTTTCTTCGTGACGGTCGTATCCATTCTCGTGTGGTCGCGGTCGGAGGGAGGCGGGATCGCGATGGACCGCCTGAAGCTGAAGCTGCCGATCGTTGGCGATACCTGGATTAAGTTTCAAGTGGCGCAATTTTGCCGGACCCTTTCCACCTTGCTGGCGGGAGGCACCCCCTTGGTCGGCGCCCTGGCTACGGCGGCTGATTCGGTGCGCAGCCGGTTAATCTCCGGAGGCATCAAGCGGGCGTCCGAATTGGTTCGGGACGGCCAATCCTTGCATAAAGCTTTGGCGTCCACCGGTCTGATACCTGGCATGGGCCTGGAAATGATAGAAGTCGGCGAAGCCAGCGGGGCCCTTTCGCCCATGCTCGGAAGCGTCGCGGAATTCTACGAAGAGGAAACCAATCTGCGTTTGGCGACGCTGATTGCCGTTGTGGAACCTGCGATTTTGGTGTTTATGGCGATTGTGATAGCCTTCATTTTGATCTCTCTATACTTGCCGATTTTTTCCTTCTCGGCGGGTGGCGGGCCAGGCTAGAGCTCTCAGGATTCAAAAACCATGGGAACTACAGACTACAAACTGGCGTCCCCGGAACAGCAGGATGCGCAGCAGGAAATCGAGCGCAGCCGGCGGCTGTCCGAACGCTATCGCTGCCCGTTTGTGGATCTCAACGAAGCGCGCATTGACCCGGATCTCTTCCGCAGCATTCCCGCCGAATTAATGTTCCGATTCAACTTCGTGCCGCTAGAGGCGGCGAGCGGTCAGCTCACGGTGGCTGTCGCCGATCCCAGCCAGGTGTTGCTCAGCGACGAGTTGCCGTTGCTTCTGGGAAAGAAGCTGGTTCTGAAGGTGGCCACTCCCTCCCAGATCAGCGATCTGCTCAAACGCACCGAGCAGTCCCAGAGAGTTCTGGAGCAGGCCACCGAGGCCTTTACGTTGCAGGTGGTGCAGGAAGAGGAAGAGGGCGAGGAGACGCTTTTCGCGGACCGACTGACGCGCGAAAGTGCCGTCAGCCCGATCGTGCGCCTGGTGGACACCGTGATCTTCACGTCGCTCGAGCGCCGCGCCAGTGATATCCATATCGAGGCGCGCGACGCTGAAGTCGTCGTGAAGTACCGGATTGACGGCGCCCTGGTCCATGCCATGCCGCCGATCTCGAAGGAATGGCATTCGACCATCCTGTCGCGCATTAAGGTGATGAGCGAACTGGACATCGCCGAGCGGCGCGTACCTCAGGACGGCCGCTTCCGAGTGCGCTATAAGGGCCGTTTTGTGGATTTCCGGGTCTCCATCATGCCCTCCATCCACGGAGAAGACGCCGTGCTGCGCGTTTTGGATAAGGAGACTCTCTCGGAGAAATTTCACAACCTCAGTCTTGAAGTCGTTGGTTTTTCCTCGGAGGAGTTGCGAAAAATCCGCCGGTACATTCGCGAGCCCTACGGCATGGTGCTGGTCACCGGTCCTACCGGTTCCGGCAAGACCACGACGCTCTATGCGGCGATCAACGAGATTAAGACCGACGAGGACAAGATCATCACCATTGAGGATCCCGTCGAATATCAGGTTCGCGGCATCACCCAGATTCCCGTCAACGAGAAGAAAGGGCTAACCTTCGCGCGCGGTCTGCGTTCCATTCTGCGGCACGATCCGGACAAGATCATGGTGGGTGAAATCCGCGACCAGGAAACCGCCCAAATCGCCATCCAGTCTGCGCTCACCGGCCATCTGGTCTTTACCACGGTTCATGCGAACAACGTGACCGACGTGATTGGCCGGTTCATCAACATGGGCGTCGAGCCCTACAATTTCGTTTCCGCGCTGAATTGCATTCTCGCGCAGCGTCTGGTTCGCGTTGTCTGCCAGCATTGCAGGAAGACCGTACACTACTCGGCAGACGTGCTGCGCGCTTCAGGTCTGGACGCCAGCGTATGGAGTGGCTTCGGCTTTACCGAGGGCACAGGATGCCTGGAGTGTTCGGGAACCGGTTACCATGGGCGGACGGCGATCACGGAACTGCTCAATCTTTCCGACCCGATCCGGGAGATGATTATCAATCGGCGGCCGACGTCGGAAATCAAACGCGCCGCCCGCGAAGAGGGAATGACCTTCTTGCGAGACTCAGGCCTGGAGAAGGTTCGTGAGGGTGTCACAACGCTTAAGGAAATCAACAAGGTAACATTCATTGAGTGAGAACGCTTTCACACGCTGGGCATTGAGTGGTGCCCAGCTCACACACTGGAATCGATGACTGCAACGGCGGCAATCCGGCAGGGCATTTACCAGAGCGGGTTCGTCAGGCGCGTTGCGCAGTGGCTTGACGCTCCTCCCCGCCCGCTCGTGGTTTGCGAGATCGCCGCGGAGCGCGTTACTGCGGCGCGGTGGACGCGCACGACCTGGGCTCTGGAGGGATTCGCCATCGAGCCGCTTTCGCCGGATGCCATGGCTCCCACGGCCGTCGAAACGAATCTTCTGAAGGCGGCGGAGGTGCGAACGGCTGTTGCTCAAGTCTTTGCGCAACTCGGGGTGAAGGGGCAAGAGGTAGCGTTGTTCGTCCCGGACCCCGTCGTGCGCGTTTTTGTGTTGCATTTCGACACCTTCCCGCGCTCGGTTGCCGAAGCCACGCCGTTGCTTCGCTGGCGGCTAAAGAAAAGCGTTCCGTTTGAAGCGGAAGAGACGCTGATCTCCTTCACGCGTCAGGCGGCCCGCGAGGAAGGCGTAGACGTCGTCACGGGCTTGGCGCGCCTGCGAATCATCCGGGAGTACGAGCAACTTCTGGAATCGGCGGGCATGACGCCTGGGGTGGTGATGAGCTCCACGCTCGCTGCCATACCGCTTTTGGACGACACGCGGCCGTGCCTATTGGCTCGAGTCTCGGGCAAAGCCTTGACCACGGCGATTGTTCGAGAAGGCATCTTGTGCGGCTATCGCTGCACCGATCTACCCTCGCGGCCGTCGGAATTGTCACCGCAAGAGCTGCTCGATGAGATTTATCCCGTGGCCGCCTATTATCAAGATTCGTGGAGCGAGGGAATCGCGGCGGTGAGTCTGGCCGGTTTGGGAACGCGGGCTCCTGAGTTTCGCGGGCTGTTGGAAAGCGAACTCGGCTGTCCTGTCAGCTCGCTACTCGCTTCAGCGGCTGCGGAAGGCCGCATCGCACCAACGCTGCAGCCTTTGGCTGACCACGATTTGGACTCGCTGATCGGTTGGACACAGGGTCGCACATGACGCGCACGCGACTGGAATCCTGGAAATGAATATCCCGCTCAATCTGGCCACGCGGCCGCTCGAGGGCAACCGGCGCTTCGTCGTCGGGGCCACAACGATTGGAACGCTCGGTCTGATCGCGATGCTCGTCCTTTCTTGGCATGCGTATGCGGCATTCCGTGCGGACAAAGCCTTCCGCGCCGAGGAGTCGCGCCTCGAGAGCGAAATGAACGGCTTGCAGGCCCAGCGCGGCGCCCTGGAGCAGTTCTTCAACCAGCCGGAGATCACCCAGCGCAGGGACCGGGCCGCGTTTCTCAATAGCCTGATCGCGCAGCGCGCGTTCCCGTGGACCAGGATCTTTATGGATTTGGAGCAAAGCCTGCCGGAGGGAGTTCGCGTTGTCAGCATTGAGCCGCGCCTGGTAGGCGACCATCTGGAATTGCGCCTGCTGATCGGTACGTCCAACGACGAGGAGAAACTCAAATTCCTGCGCGCTTTGGAAGGCTCCAGTGACTTTTCTGCGATCGAAGTGTTGAATGAAGGACGGTCGGAGCGTGCCACCGACGCCGATCACATCGTACTGTCGTTACAGGCGCGCTACTCAGCGATTTAACCGGGGGCATGGTTTGCCGCGAAGGACAAAAACACTGATTCGGGTCTTGCTCGGCGCCATCGTGCTGGCCGATTTGGTGCTGCTAGGAATCAACTGGAACCTGACGGCAAGTCCTCGCTCGCCGCAAAGCGAACTGAAGCTGCTCGCGCGGCAGCACGCGTTGCTGGCCGCGGACGTGGCCCGCGCCCAAAAGATTCGCCAGGACCTGCCGGCCATTCAGAAAGAATCCGACGGGTTCTTTCGCGATCAGTTTCGTCCCATCGGAACGGGTTACTCCGCACTCGAAGATGACCTTGGAGTCTTGGCACGAACCGCCGGGTTGCGGACGGAAGGTTTGTCTTTCCGCCAGCAGGCTGCTGACAAGGGCGGCGTGAGCGAAATACAGATCGGTGCTACGGTCGATGGGGACTACCCGAGCGTGGTACGATTTATCGACGGCCTGGAGCGCTCACAAAATTTCTACATCCTCGATAGCCTTTCCTTAGCTCCCGGATCGGCTGGGGAGCTAAAGCTGAATCTTCAACTACGCACGTTCTTTAGGACTTGACGATGTCTCGGCGCACGCAAAGCTTGGTGCTCTCGGGTTTGGCGGTGCTTTTGTTTGCCGTGCTCTACCTGGAGTACCGGCCGCAGGATGCCGCTCCAACGATCTCCGCGGCCAGCGGAAGCTTTGAGCCTCTTCCCGTGGAAAATCCGGCATTGCGCCTGGACCTTCTCGATCGATTGAAGAAATTTCAATACGAAGGTTCGCACCGCAACATCTTCAGTGCTTCGCTCCCGCCGCCAGTTTCGACGGCGCCTTTGGTTCCGGTTGCTCCTGCGAAGCCGATTGCGCCACCGCCGCCTCCAGGACCACCTCCTCTCGTCGTCCCGGCAACATTCTTTGGTTACGTCACCGACGCGCGCACAGGGGCGCGCCGCGCCTTCTTTAACGACACCGATAACGTCTACGTCGTGGCCGTCGGGGAGACTTTGCTCGGCCGGTTCCGCCTGGTCCAGATCGGCAATAGCACCGCCGAAATGGAGGAAGTGTCCAGCGGCCGCAGGACTACCTTGACCATGACCGAGGAGCCTGGACCCTCATGACGGTTATGACGACTGCCGGTTCCCCCTCACGGATTGTCCGGGCTCGGGCCAAACAGAAGGGCTACGCTTTGCTGATGGCCATATTTCTGGTCGCCACGATGATTATCCTGGCGACCGTAGCCACTCCGAGCATACTGACCGAGGGACGACGCGAACGCGAGCAGGAGGCGATTTGGCGCGGCAACCAGTACGTCCGGGCGATCGAACTCTACTACCGCAAGAACGGCCGCTACCCGCAAACCGTCGATGACTTGGTCAAGGGAAACCTTGGCGTTCACTTTATACGGAAGGCCTACACCGATCCCACGAACCCGGAGGACGGGAGCTGGCGGTTCATTTACCTTTCGCCCGCCGGGCAGCTGATCGGCAGCGTGCGTTATCACAGTTTGCAAGAGATGGCCCTCATGCTTAAGATGCCCGGCGCTGGGCAGCTCCTGCCGAACCCTAACGCCGTAGCTGCGGGCCAGCAGGCGGGGCAACAGGGCGCGAACCAGCAGGCGACAGGACAACAGGCCACGCAACAACAGGGAACGGGGCAACAGGGATCGGCAGCAGTCGGCCAGCAGTCTGGAACGGGAACTGGGCAGGATACGGGGCAACAGGGGACGGGACTGCAGCCCAGCGGCGGGACCGGCGACCGCAGCCAGCAAGGAGCAACTCAGCCTGGCGCCGCCGGGCAAGGATTTGCGCCCACGCAGGGCGCTTTTGCTTCGTCCTTCGGTTCGACACAATCCACACAGGCCACATTCGGTTCCGCGCAACCTACGTCCGCCATTCCGCTGCAGGCGGTCGACGGGCCCGTCCTCGGGGGTACCTTGATCGGCGTCGCGGGCAAGGTCAAGCGGTCATCCCTCATTGTCTATCAGGGAGGGAAGACCTATTTCGAGTGGGAGTTCATCTATAATCCGCTTTCAGTGGTAGCCGTAGGCGGCCAGTCCGCTTCCGGTGTTCTGCCGGGCGCAGGAGGCGCAGGCGTCCCTCCCATCACCCCGCCGGGCCCGAATGGCCTCGTGCCCGGCCTGCCATCGCTGCCTGGCAGCAGCAACACCCCGCTGGGGCTGCCCGCGATGACACCCTAGAGTGGCAAAGTAGCACTCCCGCGTTTAAAGGTCGTCCAGTTGCTCCTTGCTAACCTCGGCTTAGGCGATCAAATCAGGGTAAAAGAGAAGTGGAAGTGGCAGCTGACCCGGAGTTTGGGTTCTCACGAAGCTTGTCGGTGACTCGCTGAATGTAGTTGTACGTCTCCCGGAACGGGGGCACGCCGCGATATTGTTCCACGCGTTCCGGCCCTGCATTGTATGCGGCGAGAGCAAGCACCAAGTTCTGCCCGTAATGATCGAGGAGCTGGCGGAGGTAGCGAGCGCCTCCTGCAATATTCTGTCGCGGGTCGAAGACGTTAGCGACGGCAAGCTCCGCGGCGGTTGTCGGCTGTAACTGCATCAATCCGAGAGACAATTTGGGCGATACGGCCTTCCGGTTAAAGTTCGATTCCACAGAGATGACGCTGGCAATAAGTTTGGGGTCAAGGGCAAACTCTTTTGCTGCGTCGCTAATCTCGTCAGCGTAGGGAACATCCAGTTTCGGCCCGGGCGGCGGGCTCGGCGGGTTTGGCGGAAAGACTTCTTCTGGTTCAAGCGCGGCCAGATCAGCAGCTGGGATGGTCACGCTGCCACCGGGCAGATCGAGGCGCATCATATCCCCAAGTTTCTCGTAACTGGTAACGTGCAGGCGCTGGCCGTTGCGCAGCACGGCGTAGTCCGCGCGTGCGGCGGGCGCTGCCAGCAGTCCCACGAAAATGGCAACGCTAGCCGCTGCCGGCAGAAGGAGCGCTCTTCGTGCGAGCAGCATCACCACGTACTTCCTAGCGCGTATTCCGTGATCGCGGCCGCCACACCCCCGTCGTCGTTCGAGAGTGTTTCGCGCCAGCCAAGCACCTTTAGTTCAGGCACGCCATTGCCCATGACCACAGGCAGTCCCGCGAATTCTAGCATCTCGCGATCGTTGAAATTGTCCCCAATGGCCATCACGTCTTCGCGAGAAAATCCCCGCTGCGCGGTCCATTCCGCGAGTGTCGCCCCCTTCGAGCAATTCGGGCGGATCACGTCCACCATGCCGAAATCGCGGTCTTCATAATATGTGACGGCAAGCGCGAAGTTGGCCCGCTCGGGTGCGCAGTGCAGCGATTTCTCAGCCTGGCGCATGGCCTCGATCCGGCCGGTGAACATGACCTGGATCGGATCCTCGGTCAAGGAATCCTCGAGTGGAGAAATTTGGGAGATGAATTCGCGATTGCGCAGAAAATAGGGGCGGCGCAACGGATCATCCCAGTTGATCCGCTCATAAACCACCTGATTGGCGCGCAGGCGGTCGAACACCACCGCGGCGCCTTCGCGAAACTCCGGCGTCCGCAGGAGTACCGCGTGGGCTGTCTCTCGATCCAGAAGCTTACGCAGGTACGTCGTGCCGTCGGTCGACTTCACCAGCGCTCCGTTGTTGACGATCATCGTCAGCGGACAATCCATCTGTTGGGCGATGGGCAACGCGAAATCGAAGCGTCTTCCGGTGACCAGCGCGACCTCGATGCCTTGCGCGACCGCGGCCTCGACCGCCCGGCGGTTGGCCTCGGGCAGCGCGGAGGCGCCGTCGAGCAAAGTGCCATCGATGTCCAGAGCAATGAAGCGTACCGGCATGAGCCTATTTTACCGCATGACCGTGCCAGATAGGCCGCTCAAAGCGGGGCCGGTGCGCAAAATAGAGTGAAGGGCGCAGCAGACAATCAACTAATTGGCCGAACAGGAGAGCATGCGCTCGGTCCCGCCCCAATCCCGCACCAGGCTTTCGGCCTGTTCGTTGATCTCGTCGTTTGATCTCGGTTTGCCATTCCCTGAACCTGTAAAGACGAGGTAAAAGATGCCGCGCCTCGTCCCGCCTTCGCGCGCGTTCGACCAGAGGCCCAGATTATCAGCCAGCGCGACAGACCCCTCGCCCATCGTGCCGACGTCCGCAAAAATTGCGTTGGACGTTTTGCCGTTTCGCACGTTGAGGACGACAGCGAAATCGCCCAGACGGGCGCCGGTCTGCACGGTCACTTCTCGAGGCAGAACGATGAAGGGAATCTTCGAGGCATCCACGTATTTCGTGGGGTCACTCGGCTTTTTGCTCCGGTCAGATAGCGACGTGGTGGAGACATAGTAGCCAGGGAAGGGATCGTCGAGGCCCTGGATGAAAGGCATGCCGTCGTGATCCACAGCGAGGGCGCCCCAATGGCCGGGGGAACCCGCATTGGCCAGGTCGTCAAGCCCGGTATTGTCGGGGTTGTAGGCGTTTGGCGCGCCGTCCGCGTCAATTGTCATCCCGTCTTCAAAGAAGAAAGCGGAGCTGTCTGGCATCCGCCATACCGGCACTTCGCGGAGGTTATCGACCTGGTTCGCCTCGAAGTTGAAAATGAGGGATCGTGAGCAGGCCGCCGGCGGCTCCTGGGCTGAGGCGGGAGTCGCGCTGGCCGACAGGCAGACGATCGCCGCGGCCCCAAAGAACAAGCTTCCGACCACAAACAGAATCGCCGAGCGGTAGATGGCTAACCCCCTCCAAAGAGACGCCTGAGCGCCCAGTGCCGCATTGTACACGTATTTTCTGGGCGGCGGTGGTCCCTTCCCGGCGCTTGGAGACTCAGTTGCTCGCGGCCACGATGCGCCATTAGCAGACTCGGTACATCCTTGGGGAACAACCCGTTCAGGCGCGCGACCGAAGCCTAAAATTGGTGTTGATAGATGTGAGGAGGCTTGTCACCCCCCAATAACCCGTGTGACGAACGAGTCTCCAACTTCGGCTATCCGAGCCGCAATCGGATGATACCGGCTTACAAGGAGTGGACGATGAAGACAAGACTGTTGTGCCTGTTCGGTGTGGTAGCCATTGCGTGCGCACTTTCATTCTCGGTCTCGACTCCGGGTGCGCCAGCCCCGAAACCAGCCCCTGCGGCTGCCGCGGCCCCAGTGCCTGAGCCGCACCCTGAAATCCGGGATGCCCTCGAAGCGCTACGCAAGGCCAAGTTTCGCATGGAGCACGCTGCACACGATTTCGGCGGCCATCGCGTGGAGGCTATAAAGGCGACCGACGAAGCGATTCGTCAGCTGCAGATTTGCTTGCAGTTTGATCGCTAGGCGGATGGCCTGAAACTGCCAGTTCCAGGCCGGAATGCCATCGTTTTTTTCGATGGAACGGTGCACATCTTTGGTGCGCCAACTTTCCGGCTCTTCCCCTAGAATCTTCGAAACACCTGACGACACCCCTGGAAGCAGCTGAGGCACCTCCCCTCAGCTGCTTCCTTTTTTTGTGGCCCATGATCAAGCTAAGGGTTTGGCAGTCCGGCGGCAGGAAAAAACAAAGGCAGGAGGCAGATTGCGCCAAACGAGTCTCGATTCGACAGACTCAAAATATTGGCCGAGTAGCGGACGAAGGTCCAACCGGCGCACTCGTCCGTTCTCGCGTTGCAGGGCGTGAATATACTGGTATTGCGTGAAGACGGCCCGATCGTGCACGAATGGGAGAAGCCGCTCGAGCAGCGTGTGACGTTCGCGATCGGGCATCAGCCCCAGCCCAAGCGACGAGGCCACGGCGTCCACCTGGAAGTAACCGCGCTGTTCCAGTTCGCGGTCCAGATTCTCGGCGCTGGAGTGGATCAGCACCATGCGCGGGTCGGAAATATGCGTCTTCAAATAATTATAAAAGCGCGGATTGATCTCGAAGACCAGCAAAGTCGCAAGCGGTGGCAACTCAGCCAGCAGCGCCCGCGTAATGACTCCCGTGCCCGCGCCGAGTTCGACGGCGACGCGCGCTCTCGCCAACGGCAGCGGCTTGAGCATAGCGGCAGCCAGATGAGGCGAACTGGGCGCGATGGCTGCCGTGGTTGAAAAATCCGCTAGCGCTTCTTCCGCGAACATCCTCAAGCTCATCTGGAAGTATCCCCCCCTTGATTTACCATCCAGGCAAACGCGTGCCCGAGCTTATCACGAAGCGGCCTTCAAGGGGGACCGGCCATCATGAAACAATGACAAAATGTGCGAGGAAGGCAAGGCCAGGGGATTGGTGGACGGCGGGGGATTCGAACCCCCGGCCTCCTCGTTGCGAATTCCAAAAGTGACGATGACAGCGGCGGCCCATAGCTATACTGGGTGGCGATGATGCCGAAGCAGGATGACGGGACTTGTCGGGAGTCGCGGCCCGATTCACGCGGATACCTATTTCCGCTTGAAGTTGATAGACTGCGGCCCTAAATGGAGGCATGCGGAGACTATGGCGGACAAAGCTGCGCTTGTCACACGCTGGGGAGGCACACCGTCGCCGGCGCATGATCGTCTGATCGTGAAACCGCCGAATTCGACGAGTGATCTGGTGCTAACGTCGGAAGTGATCGAACAATCGTTTTTCAGCCTCCAACGGCACGAATACCACTACAAAGCCGACAATCTGTTCGGTGCGGGCGGCGCCTATTGCTTAATGAATGTGAAGTGGGACGGTCCGAAGATCCGGTTTGACCGACTGGCTCCGGGTCCTAATGTGAAGACAGACAAATCGTTTTTCTCCGCTCAGACACTGCGGACGACAGCGAACGCGGAGGTTATCGCGGGCGCGACGCCAGTGACTGCGCGGTCAGCGCTCGCTGAGCGGGCAGATGCCTACGTTCCGTGGGTACAGGCGATCGCCGGACCGGTGATGAAAGCTGTCGTAGCACTCGTGAAGACTGGCGTGCCGGCGGCGACTGCGGCATCGTTGGTGTTGAGTTCCGGAGAAAAACTCTTCATCATAAGCCAGCTTTCCTGGTCAGAGGATTTGTACACGTACGCGATCACATTCAAGAACGAGAGCGCAGGCCCGTTGCACGTTACCGTCGCCGGCGTGCGCTACAACAACTACGCGATTGATCTCTACTTGGAGCCGGGCGAGGACGCGTCCTACGAATTCCAGACCGTTGACGGTCCCGAAGAACGCGAGGCAATGGTAACCATTGCAAACATATGTGAGTTTCCCGTTCGCGTTCTCGCAACTGATTCCATGATGGAACTGTCAGAGACGGAAGCCGA
>Ga0206866_1042_pt1 | contig 26440 bp, 23 predicted proteins | sample Alteio_BWOrgCont_40_FD_152626 | JGI IMG/M metagenome (GOLD analysis project Ga0206866, IMG submission 152626) | Enriched cells from forest soil in Barre Woods Harvard Forest LTER site, Petersham, Massachusetts, United States -... | ecosystem: Environmental > Terrestrial > Soil > Temperate forest >... | reverse complement strand
ATGGCCCAAAAAGCTGATATTGAAATACAAAAACGAGCTGACGCAGCCGGTAATGACCTTACCAAAAGACTTGAAGCGTCATGTGAAAAAATGGGCAAAGAAGCTGACGCTGCAATACAAAAACGAGCAACAGAGATTTTGAAAACACCGATTCAATTGACCATAGCAAAAAACACCTATTACGGCATGGCAGGACTTTCGGTATTTGCAGTCGGACTTGGCTTTATAGGTAAAGGGTTTTACGATTTTGCTCATGCATGGAAAAATCCCGATAGCAAAAAAGGCGCCAAAACACGCGCATGCATGATGATGGGCTTTGGTGCTCTTGCATCCTTAGCTGGTTTTCTTTCCATAAGAAAATACTCTTCCTCGACCCCAGCACAAGATTCTACGATCCCTACACAAGCTTAAATCAAAAAAGGGATGCTTCAATAATAATTTGAAGCATTCCTTTTAATTTTGCTAAAAATAATCCGATCTTAAGCCAATATCTAATGACCTTGATTTAACTGTTTTGCTAATTCTGCCGCCAATGCAGCATCCTCACGCATTTGTTGTTCACGTTTACGGCGCTGTTCAGGCGTTAGTTGTGCACCACCAGCATTGCCTTGACCCAACTGCCTTCCTAGTTCTGTCGCCACGGCTTCGTCTTCACGCATTTGTTGTTCGCGACGACGCTGTTCAGGCGTTAGTTGTCCACCTCCAGCATTGCCTTGATTCAATTCTCTTTCTAGTTTTGCCGCCAATGCTGCATCATCACGCGCTTGTTGTTCTCGTGTACGACGTTGTGCAGGCGTCAGTTGATCACCTCCGACATTGCCCGGATTAAGCTGTTTTGTTAATTTTTCTGCTAATGCAGCATCTTCACGCATTTGCCTCTCATATTCCTCGTCCGCACTTACCTGAGCCGCTGCATGAGCTTCCACCGCCGCTGCTAAGGATGCTGCCATAGCGTGAGCAGCTGGTAGCCGCTGTACAACGTCAGCCACGTGAGCAATATTTTCAGGCGTCAAAAGTTGATGTATGGAACGTTTATCAATGCCATTTGGCGCACTTTGAACTGACGATGCTTTTGTACCGTATCGAGCCCACAGATCGGCATATTTTTTGTTCTCCTCCATATACCCTTGCAAATACGGATCATCAAGACCCATGCTGGTATGGGAAGCAATTTCATCCAATAGAGGCCCACCTAATGTATAGGTATCTTTAAATCTGCGAAGCTTTCCAAATGCCTGATTTGTATAATATACTATTACTTCTGACTTATTAAGACTAACAATAACCTTATGATATTCTGGTGCACCTTTAGAGCGGTCTAACGTGAGGAGATCTATAGCAAAAATTTTATGTGGAGCAAGCAGATCAATAAGGAAAAGATTTACAAAGTCTTCCATAATGACATACGCATCTCCCTTCTTAATAAAATATGAAATTTTCTTTATATGATGACTAGCATCCCCAGGAATCATAGAGACCATACGCATTGGCGATACTCCAGGAAGCACAATCTCGAATGGGACCTCTTGAGTATACAACAATAGTGCCCTAGGAACTGATTTAACACCTCTTTTTGCAAAAAAAGTTACAATATCCAAAGGGGCAGTACGAGATGCAGCCATAATGGAGCCAATAGAAACTGCCCTATTATCAATATCAAGCACAGAAAACCATGGCAACCCTGGAAATTTGATTTGTGGAAAAGATCCTATATGGCGATTAGCAGTAACAGGACTCATCGTTCTTATCATTTGTTGGTAATCAATACTATCTTGCGTGCTCGTATTTTCAAAAAAAACTTTAAATCGATCATGAACAAACGACAGAACAAGTCTTCCTTGAGAATTAAGCGAAATCGGCATATATCTAGTTGTCACCGTTACTGCGTCAGTCAAAGCTTGCGTAATAATGGCAAATGGATATGTTCTTTCAATACCACTTTTTGCATCTCTATAAATTGTTGCACTATTAGCACCAGCAGCATAACAAGATAGATAATATAATAATCTTGTAGTAATCCGAATTTCAAGGAAATGTAAAAATTCCTTAAAATTATCAAGCGAAAGACCCGCTATAGAATGATTAGCCCCTCCATGTCCTTCTAAATATATTTGCCATGCTGGGATCGAACTTTTATAGTGCATGGGATACTCTTGATTGGTAACAAAAATATCATGTAAATTGTCTACGAAATCAGAAGCATATAGATTGAAACGAAGCAGAATAGTCTTAATATCTGCTTCTGTTTTCATATGATTAACTTTAAGGCCTAATGCCAGTTCAATAGGGGTTAGTGGGCCATTGGCATTATACTGTTGTGCGTCATGTAGAGATATACCTCTTTGTTGTAAATATTTTTTTGGCAATAAAAGATAAAATTGTTTATTGATTTCTTTAACTACCCAATCAGCAACAAGCCGAGTTGGAACCGCTGCTGCAGAAAAAACCGTATTTTTCGTTTCTTCATTATCTTGATCAAACAATTTTTGAGCATTATAGCGATGTAAAATCTCACGTTGATCTATTGCTTCAGCTTTAAAATTACAAATATTATACAAAAGTGAGGCAGAAGCCACAAATGGCACTTCTTGATAAATAGCCTCAAGAACGCCGCGACTTACAGACAGAGAAGAACCGAATCCTTCACTATCATCCAAAAAAATTAAGAGTCCATTTGATTTTTGTGGAATGGTAATGGCAAAATTAACTTTTTTCGCCGCCCTGCTCATTGAAGAGCTACTTGACGCTGCGCAAGAGCTTGATGCTGATGCAGATGGCGTCGTTGCCGCTTTACGCGCTGCGTACGCTCGCAATTCTTCAGCGCTCATACCGCTTGCATGAATAGCCCCGTGGATTAAGACTACTATTAACAGAAAATATTTTTGTAATCTTACAGCAATCGACTTCATTCTTACCCCCAGTTTTAAATATTAACCCACCCATGTCTTGTTTCAAATATAACATATTACAATGCGAGCTCGTCAACAAAAACATCAATTTGAATAATAATGTCGGGGCGGAACAGGAAAAAAAAGCAAAGAATAAAGCCTTTTGGGTTAGGCTCAGAACAAAAAAAAGAGCTTGGTTCCGACATTTATTCAGAACCAAGCTCTTTTAATCTTGCAAAACAGTTACATCGCAAAAGCATTACGCTTGAGATATATCCTCATCGTCATCATTAAATTCAGACTCATCATCAAAAAACTCTTCATCCTCTGATTCTTCATCCGTGTCAATTTGCTGCATCATCGCTTCTATATCTTCAGCCTTTTTTGGCAACAGTTCGCTCAGGCAGACAACGCCGTCTTTCACCACCCAATAATCATCTTCAATGCGAACACCTAATGATTCAGCCACAATATAAATTCCGGGTTCAATGGTAAACACATCACCCTCTTGCAAAGGTGCTTTGTAGTCACCAACATCATGCACATCAAGCCCCAAATAGTGGCCAACGCCATGAATAAAGTATTGGCCATAACCTTTTTTGTCTAAATAAGCATGAGCCAAATGATTCAATGATTTGTCAGGAAATTCTGCATTATTTAGCCAATAGCCTGGTTTTGCAATGCCCGCAATATATTCTTGCGTTTCAAGAACTAAATTGTAAACTTCGCGTTGACGTTTGGTAAATGTGCCCGACACAGGATATGTTCTGGTGATATCAGCACAATAATGATTATAAAGCGCACCAATGTCGACAACAACAAGATCGCCAGTTTTCATAATCGCACCCTGTACCCTATGATGAAGCACGGTGCTATTTTTACCACTTGCTACAATGCTGGCAAATGAGGGCGAGCCACCGGCAGCGGTAAATATATATTCCAGACTTGCTTTTACTTCGCACTCACCCACATCGTGCGCAATTGATCGCGCTGCAGCTTCTTGGGCCATAGCAGTTATTTCCACCGCGGTATACAAATGTTCAATTTCACGCGTATCTTTAATTCTACGCTGTTGAGCAACGATAGGAGATATATCAATCAAGCTGTTAGACAATCCCGGCACAAACTCTTGCAATCGGCCAAGCACAAATCTTTGCTCAATATATTGACTTGCGTTATTGGGACACAAAGTAAATACCGATTTTTTTTGTTCAACAACATGACCCAATAGTTTTAACAAATCGGCATACTGTTCTTGAGGGAAAAATGGATAGATTTGATACCCAGCGCCCACCGCTCCCAATGGCTTAACTTCATCCATACCAAGATGCTTTGCATTTTCTTGTGTAAGGTGTATCGATGGCGCTATCCATTTCAATCGAGTATCACCAAAGTTTGGCACATACAACGTTGATTTGTCTTGCAAATCAATTACCAACACAACCCCTGGTTCATCGATTCCCGTGAGATAATAAAATGAACTTTCTTGGTGGAACTCTTTGCATTCAAGCTCAAAACCGGCCAATACCACAATGACGCCATCTGCACCAGGAAATTGTTCTTTTATCGCACTTACTAAATTTTTTCTTCGTACTACATTGACCGAAAACTCTTTTTTTTCCACAGGAAATACCATGTAAACTCCTACACAATCTAACATTAACATTTACCAAAACGGTAAAAAAACTATCACCAAACATCTCAAAACAATATTAAAAAGGACGACGTTCCGACAAAGCCTTATAGACAGTGAGCCTATCCATTGCTTCCAATGAAGAACCAACAGGAAGCCCGCGAGCAAGGCATGATAAAGTAACCGATGTACCTTTTAGCTTACTGGCAATATAAGCTGAAGTAGCCTCACCTTCTGGCGTTTGATTCAATGCCAAGATAATCTCAGTAACACCACTTTGGACGCGATGTACCAACTGTTGTATGGTTAAATCTTGAGCATCGACACCTTCAAGTGGGCTAATTACGCCTCCCAAAACATGAAAAACGCCATTATAGCCGCCTGTTTTTTCAATTGCTAGCAATTCTTGCCAAGTTTCGACAACACACACGGTCCGTTGATCTCGTTTGACAGCCGAGCAAAACAAACAGTCTCTATCATTTTCGCGCCAGGAAAAACAGATAACACACTGCGTTAACTTTCTTTTTGCTTCTAAAATAATTTTGCAAAACTGTTCAGCTTTTTCAGAATCCATAAGCAAAAAATGTGACGCCACACGATATATATTTTTTGAAGCGAGATAGGGCACTTGCTGCAAATTTTTAAGCAGTTGCAGCAAGGTAGGTAATTTATCTATCATGAACGTTTGAAAAACTTAAGAGCTTTTGTTTGTACAATACCAAGAATATTAAAGGTACAGATATACAGAGCCAGGCCAGCCGCTAAATTAGCGGTAACGGCTCCAATAACAAGCGCCATAACAACTGAAGGAATTTTTTGCTTAGGATCATTGCCGGCCATGGTTGCAGTTTGCATGAGCATACCTAATCCGGTAATAACCGGTAGCACATAATATGGATCACTAGCAGAAAGATCGTGAATCCATCCAAAAAATGGTGCTCTGTACAGTTCAATAGCACTCGAAAGAACCCGCGACAGTGCAATAAAAATTGGTAACTGCAGCAACAAAGGCAAGCAACCAGAAAGACCCGGCATGCCGTGCTTTTTGATTAATTCAGCACGTTCATGAGCTAACATTTCTGGATCATGTTTAAATTTTTGCTGAACATATTTTAATTTTTTATCAAATTCAGCACGTTTTTGCATGCCTTCTTCTGCTCGATACGTAAAAGGCAAAAGCACCAATTTGACCAAAATAGTCAAGGCAATAATGGCCAATCCATAATTTTTAAGATAGGAATACAATAGTTTTAGTACATATAACAAAAACTTTGAAATAGGAGAAAAAATACCGGAGTAATCTAATGTTTGCTCTAAACGCGCGTCAACTTTTGCAAAAGAGGCGACTTCCTTAGGGCCACAATAGAATGACAACTTCCATTCGTTAGTTGGTGTTTTGCCAACAGCAGGACCTTCTAAAATTGCAACCAACTTATTTTTATCGGAAAACTTAAAATATCCCCGTTGAACAAAACTTTGTTGATCATCAACCAATGCGTGCACAAAATACCTATCATCAGCACCAAAAATTCGAGGTGCGAACCATCCTTGTTCAACGTTTAACTTATCAGTACTAATTTTTTCAATCGACGACTTTTCGTTACTCATAATGGCAAATATCGCGTCGTTAGTTTTTAAAGCGGGAACTGAAGGAGAAGGGAAAAAGATTCGCGGTTCAAGTTTTTCTTCTTGCGCTTTTTTTGATTCTACTTTTATTGCTAAATCAATTTTATAAGAGTCTTTATAAACCGTAAATTTCTTTTCAATGCGCCCATCCTGGAAATCAGCTTGATAGGTCAATTGAATTTTGTCATCCAAATCTTGGCGATTAATTAAGTCATAATAATACGGTGTCTCATTGCCCAAGGCCAACAAAAATGCTCTATTTTCTTTTTCTGTCTCGGCTGGCATCTCTATCGTCTGCATAGGACAGCCCGGACAATTATATACATGCTTAAATGTTAAACTCTCCAATGTTGCACCATCGGTCGTGAACACCAGCACAGCTCCATCTGTTTGGACTTCAGACAACAGGGATGGCTTTGGACGCTTTACATCTGAAAAATTAACCTCAGAATTGAGTGGATTGAGCTCTTTTTTTGCTTTTGGAGCGATAAAAGATTGCCCAGAACGAACTTCTTCGTCGCTAGTTGTTGTTTTGTTAAAAAAGAAATAATGAACACCCCATGTGGTAAGCATAGCTAACGTTAATGGCAATAAAAGATCTTTAAAATTCATAATAAGAAACCCTTGAAAAAAGATTGTACAGCGCGTTTAAAATAAGCACGCCATACAGATAGAAAAATCGTTGTGGACGCAATAATATGCTTTATGATAACAAAGAAAACCCCACCTTGCTAGCTAAAATTAAAAAAAAGATCAATAATTCTAGCTTTTACATAAAGTATCACTTAAGATACTATACAGAAAAGTGAAAGTATTAATAATAACCGAGCCCCAAAAGGATCTATCATGAAAATGCAAAAAAGGAAATTTCGCATCGGAGAACTTGCAAAAGAACTTGATGTTGAACGTTTTGTTATTCGGTTTTGGGAAAAAGAGTTTTTCATCAAAGCTACTCGCTCGCAAGGCGGTCAGCGGTTTTACCACGAAAAAGACCTTGAACGATTTAAGCAGATCAAAGAGTTGCTGTATGATAAAGGATTCACGATTGCCGGCGCACGAAAACAACTAAAAGGCAAAATACATGCATTGGCGACAAGCACCTCTATCATCGCATCCCAAAAAACAACATTAGAAGGCTCTGAAGAGTCAGGAGTGACCGATCAAAAGTTGCGCATACAGGAACAGATCGTACAGTTGCAGAAACGACTCATACAACTACGAGAACTATTATAAACTCACCAAAAGTTCATGCGCTACTTGATAGTTTCCACAAAAAACCTTAAAGTTAACTACTCATTACGGTGAAAAAATAGGGCTAAGACAATTTTATACATTTTTTAGGGGCGAACATTCATGTACAAAAAAAAGGCACACATACACTTTGTTGGCATCGGTGGCATTGGCATGAGTGGCATAGCTACTATTTTGAAATACCAAGGATATGAAATATCAGGATGCGATTCTGATTTGGACCAAACAAGCGTTCAGAATTTAAAAGCCCTTGATTGCACTATTTATCATGGGAACAACACCCCACAATGCAACGACGCAAGCATAGAAATTTTAGTTTACTCATCAGCTTTTACTGCAAAAAACCCAGAAATTATAGCAGCGCAACAACGCGGCATTCCTACCATAACTCGCGCTATCATGCTTGCAGAATTAATGAGGACAAAATATGGCATCGCCATCAGTGGTTCCCATGGCAAGACAACAACGACATCTTTGATTTCGCATATGCTTATTGAAGCACACATGGATCCAACCGTCATCATCGGAGGCCATTTAAAAAATATTTCTAATAATGCACGCTGGGGCGGAGGTGACTTTTTGGTAGCCGAAGCTGATGAAAGCGATCGATCATTCTTGCACCTCAATGCCACATTGGCCATTGTTACCAATATCGATTTAGAACATCTTGAAACATACACCGACATTGATGACATTAAAGAAACATTCAAACGCTTTTTGAGCGCTATTCCATTTTATGGCAAGGCAATTGTGTGCATTGATGATGCGCATGTTCGTTCTATATTGCCCATTGAACACATCAAAACAATTAAATATGGCTTAACTCCTGAAGCAGATTTTTATGCGACAGATATTGAACTACACCCGGACTATTCAATCTATACGGTATGGCATCAAGCACTGTGCCTTGGCGCCGTGAAATTCAATATGCCCGGCAGGCACAATATTCTTAACTCTTTAGCCGCTATTGCGCTTGCCAACGAACTGGAGGTCCCATTTAGTACTGTGTCTCAATCATTGCAAAGTTTTAAAGGAATAGAGCGTCGCTTTTGTTTTAAAGGAACTTTTAAAGGCGCTGAAGTTTTTGATGATTATGGTCATCACCCACAAGAGATTGTCGCTACCCTATTGGTAGCTAAACGTCGGGCCAAAAAGAAACTGACCGTTATTTTCCAACCGCATCGATTTATTCGCACTCATAGACTCTGGGACGACTTTGTCGATATCTTTATTCAAAGCGACATTGACCACCTCATTATTACCGACATCTACCCTGGCCCCGGAGAAATACCAATGCCGGAGATTAGTAGTCATAATTTAGTCAAAGCGATTGCCAAGCGCAATCCTCACTTTACTATTTCATATGCGCCATACGAAGATGACTTTGCCACCATTCAACGACACCTGGACCCCTTGCTTGCGCAAGATGACTTGGTACTTCTACTGGGCGCAGGCAAAATTAACAAATTCGCCGATACTCTTATGGCGTCCCCCACCAAGAAATAAGGTTGCCTACCCTATATTTATAGACCCAGAACAACTTCTCGCAACGAGCAGTCCAAATTTGAAAAAATTTGCAATTTGTCAATCTCTTGACTCCTATCAACTAGATCTGTTATCCTATTTTCAAGAGGGAGTACTATGGTAGTAATGCCTCAAAGCAATATTTATCTTAAAAAAGGAGATATGATGAAGAAAAACATATTACTATTCATGAATGTAATGGCAGCTGTAGCTGTCTTACAACAGGTGCCTGCCTACGCAATTGGTGATCCTCAGCCCGCCCAAATCGCTGTTGCCCAAGTTGCTCAAGAAGCGCCCGTCCAAAGAGCCGCTTATCAAAATCCATATGAGCGTCGATTGGAAGAAGCGCTCAGATTAACGGAGGGCGAGAATGCAAATTTTGCTCAGGCGATGGAAGTATTGCATTTGATAGATTGGGAAGCTCCACCAAGCATAAAACGCAAAGCAGATTTGGCCGAGGGCATCATGTATTTTCGCGGTGGCCCAGGATTAAGAAAATCATATAGAAAAGCAGACCTCTTTTTGGTGAACGTTATCAATCTCCCTGGTTCGTCCGTTGCGATGAAACGCGAGGCCCTATTACTCTTAGGATTGATCAATAAAGACGGGGATTATGGCGCCGAAGAAGATAAATTTGAGGCGAGGGTTCTTTTAATGCAAGCCGCTCAACCAGGAGATGGTGTTCCCGAGTCTATTCGCCAGGAAGCCCTAAAAGCTTTGGCAGAAGTTGAGGCCGAGCTTGAGGCAGAGCGTCAGCAAGCCCTAAAAGCTTTAGCAGAGAGTAATGAAAATGCACCTGAAGCAAATAATGGTTAATCTTTAAAAAGGAAACGCCATGAGAAAAAAAGCATTACTATTCATGAATGCAATAGCGGCCTTAGCTTTATTACAACAAGCGCCTGTCCACGGAGCTGGTCCTGGTCCTCAGCCTGCCCAAGTAGCTGTGGCTCAAAATCCGTACAAATGCCACCTAGAAGAAGCTTACAGATTAATGCAGGGGGAGAATGCAAATTTTCCTCAAGCGATGGTGGTATTGCATTTGATAGGTTGGAGTGCTCCACAAAACATACGAAATGAAGCCGATTTGGCTAGAGGCATCATGCATTATCGCGGTGACCCTGCACATGGCTTCAATAGAAATTATGGAGACGCACTCCTTCCTTTGAGGTCTGCTGCCGACGACGAAGATTCATTCATTACGACGCAACGCAATGCCCAATTACTTATAGGATTGATATTTAAAGACGGACAAGACGAAATTGGTTTTAATAGAGATCCAGATGTAGCGCGAGATTATTTACTCCTAGCCGCTCAACCGGCAGAGGGTGTTCCAGCGTCCGTTACTCAGCAAGCCCTAAATGCTCTGGCCGAGATTGACGAAAATGAAAATGGTTAATGTATGAAATGATACTGATGTTTTTTTATTAATTAATTTTTTAAAAAAGGAGGTTACATGTTTGGAAAAAAAATAGTACAAACCACGCTGATTGCTCTATCTATTGCACTTGCCTCAACGCAGTATGTTGCTGCAGATGGGCAAGCCGCCAGAGGACTTTTTGGCGGCGCTATAGGTGGCGCCACACTTGGCGGCATTTTTGGTGGTGGTAGAGGCGCAGCAATTGGTGCAGGCGTTGGTGCTGGTGTTGGACTTATCTCTGGTGCCGTAGCTGAAAGTCGTCAAAACAGAAGAAAAAGAAGATATTATCAACTTCAAGATGATGACCAAGAATATGCCGACATTGGTATGCAAGAGATGCCAGATCAAGAAGATTATGAAGAAATAGAACCTGAAACATATACCAGTTCGAGCAACAACGAAGATGACGAGGACGAAGAAAATGGTTCTGATTTCCAAGAAGAGATGTCACCTGATTCAGAAAATGCTGAACAAGAAGATGAGTCTGATTATGAGCAGGTTATGAAAGGGAAAGAGTAGGAACGTTGGTTTGATCTAATTTTTTAATTGGAGCAACAACGTGACCAAACTAACCATTGTTGAGAAGCTTAAATTCAAGGATGACTTCAAATAACATAAAAGCTTGTTACGCCGACTTCCCAGACCCTTCGGCTACGCTCAGGACTAAAGGCCGCCTGCCCGTCGTAGTCTGCCAAGCCGGAAGGCATGGATAGACGTAGACTGGGCGAAGGGTGAGGCGGGTTTTGTTTTCAGAAAAAATCTAACAGAAGAATCTCTACGACACGTCCATTTTTTTTGGTCCCACCGTGATAACCATCGCCAAACCACGACGAGTATCTGACGAACTTCTTAAAGAAACAGCGCATATTTTGGTTGGTTTACTAAAAATAAGAAGTGATTCTTGGTCATTAATAGATTCCATTTCATGCTGCCATCCCAATCGCTCCATTTCACGCTCATAAAAATCAACAATCGCCTGTCGATCGAGAAAAACTGAATAACGAACAAATAAACGGTCATCTTGATCGTCTAGACAATCTCCCTGACTAACCGCTTGTAAAGGAACAGGAATATCAAACCATTTGGCTTCATCTGCAGATATCCCATTAACTACTTGATGCGTGTTACGTGTTGATTTTTTAAGTTCAGCCTTATTATTGTTTGTATCAACAACAGCAAATCGCCCATCGATATCATTATCAATGGGCGATTGTTTACATTCTTGCATAAAGTTCAGCGATTGGCGCTGTTTGTTTTCTACTTGGTTTGCCACGGTGTTTTCTTTTTTAACACAAGCTGGCAGACCAATGCACATAAGAATAATGAGAAAAACAGTTCTTATGGACACGCAGAAAGTCATTTTAACAACTTCTTACGCCTCAGTTCTATCTGAGGTTATGTCTGAAGCTGTATCTGGGGATGTGTTTACCACTTGAGGTTGTGCCATCTTTTGTGCACGTTGCTCTTTGGTTAAAATTCTTTCTTTAACGCGAGCAGATTTACCTATACGATATCTCATATAGAACAGTTTAGCGCGACGAACTTTACCGCTACGAACAAATTTTAATGACTCAATTTTAGGCGAATAATAAGGAAAAACTCTTTCAACCGCAATTGAATTTGCACTTATTTTACGTACGGTAAAAGTGCTTGAAATACCATTATTGCGAATTGCAATAACGTCTCCTTCAAATACCTGCAAACGCTCTTTATCACCCTCAACGATTCGTTGAGAAACTGCAATGGTATCACCCACTTCAAATGCAGGAAAGTTGCGTTCGGTTATCCCTAAATCGCGAATTGTTTCGCGCGTCATTCTTTTAGCTTTCATATGCTTTTCCTAGAGAGTCTGAATAATAAAACAGATGTATTAGTGTCAAAATAATCTAAAATCTTTTTTCAATATACCTCAAAATGTGATAACTGCCAATCTTTATCGATTTTTTGTAGCGATGCCCATCCATTGATTCAGGACAATAGCCGCAGCAGATCGCACAGACAGATGATTAAAGGAGGAAAATCCTTGCAGTGGCATCAACACATAATCACAGCGAGCCATCAAATCTTCCGATAATCCCTGCCCCGTACCAAAAATAAAGAGTATCGGCCGCTTATGAGCCCATACTTTTTCTTGGTCATAGAATGTTATCGTTTTATCAAGGCCATAATTTTGAGCCGAGGTAGCAATCAAAAGTGGTCGAACTCCCTCTTTTTGCCCAATGATCGCAATAACTTCGTCTAAGTTATCTTGTATTTTGACCATATTGACCGCATCATGCCGATGCCGATTATAATCAATACCTACACCCGTTTGCCAAAAATCAAGCAATGTTTGCACGATTTTTTTTTGATCAATCAGCGGGGTCACCACAAAGAAATTTTTAACTCCGTACGTTTTTGATGCCCTGGCAATATCATGAATGTCAATGGAAGTAACCGATGTTGTTCCCAACACCCTATCTTGTCCAATCAGCACATCGCCATGTTGTAATACTACATAATGATGTGGAATGTGAGGTTCAACTAACTTTTTTTGCTCTGCGGTCAAACGCTCTGAACGCAACCAATCAAAGTGATGCAAAACAGTGTTGTTCACCGCTTGTTGCATACGCCAGGTTTTCATAGCTGCGTGATTACCAGAACGAATTACTTCAGGAACTTCTAACCCTTGCCAAGTAACCGGCTCTGTAAATACAGGATAATCAACAAACGGACCCGAAAAAGACTCTTGCTCTATCGACTCTTGTTTGCCAACCACACCAGGCATAAGCCGCAGCAATCCTTCTAACAAGACCATTGCTGGAATATCCCCGCCCATAAGAACAAAATCGCCTATCGAGATTACCTGATCGGCGTAAATTTGTTCGACACGAGCGTCCATTCCTTCATAGCGAGCTGGAATAAGCATAACATGATTATGTTGTTGAAATGTAATAACTAAATCGCGCAATAATGCTTGATCTAGTTTTTTGCCCTGAGGTGAAAAAAAGATTTTATAAGCCGGTCCGTGCCGTTTTTCCTTATCATCAACAGCGGCCTCGATCACCTCCGGCCTTATGACCATGCCGCTACCATGTCCAAAAGCAGGCGCATCAATCCGTTTCTTGGGGGCAACATACGAAAAAAAACTGGTAGCTTCTATGCTTACCAGCCCTTTTTCTTGAGCCCTACCAACTAGACTTGTGCGCAAAAATGAATCGTAAAGCTCGGAAAAAACCGTTAAAATTGAGATTTTCATTATTTGGCGATAGTTATTTCAACTTCTTTACCGGTTGGACTTAATGCATTGACCAACATGCGCAATGCACGAATAGTTTGCCCCTCTTTGCCAATCACTTTACCGATATCCGGGGTGTCTACCCCAATTTCAAAGGTGTCTCTATCTTCCCCTTGAGTAACAGTAACTGTTACCAAATCGGGAGAGTCCACTAATGATTTAACCACGTATTCAATCATGTGCTTTAGCATGCAAAAAAATCCTATCTGATGCGATCACCAATAGAGCATCGAACAAAAAAACTTACTTAACTGAATCTTTAGCAACTTCTGCCGCAACATCAACTTTTTTGAGAACTTTTTTAGCAACTGCGGCCTTTTTAGGTGCTACGCTTGCATCAACGTTCTTCAATGAATATTCACGATTCAATTTTTTTACAGGATCAGTAACAATGGCGCCTTTTGCAATCCAATCGTTAATGCGATCTTGATGAAATTGAATAAATACACCTTTTGTCACATCATAAGTGCCAAGGTTCTCCAAAAACTCTCCGTCTCTCTTTTTACGAGAGTCAACCGCAACAATTCTGAAAAAAGGCACGTGCTTTTTACCAATGCGGGATAATCTTATCTTAACTGCCATGTACATCCTCTAAAAATAATAAAAAAATCATCTGATAGGCTTAAAACTATTATAATACCGTCTACTATTAAAAGAGTCCAGGAAAACGTCCTGAGCCCTTGAACATTTTAACAAATTGTTGCGTTTGTTCAAAACGAGACAACAACGCATTAATATCTGCAACTTGAACACCCGCCCCTTGAGCAATCCTTTGCTTGCGCGAAGCATCCAGTAGCCGCGGACTTGTGCGCTCTTTGGGTGTCATCGACCCTATAATTGCCTTAAATCCTTTAAGTTCAACCTCACCCTTTTGCAACATGTCGGGAGTCACATTAAGCCCCCCCATGCCGGGCATATATTTGGCTAACTGCGTTAACGAACCCATTTTGCCCATCATCGTAAGTTGATCAGCAAAATCTTGTAGGGTTAATTTACCTTGCGTCAAAGCTTTATGCATCTTTTGCTGCTCTGCTTCTTTAATTGTGGCCGCTGCTTTTTCGGCCAACGTGAGCATATCCCCCATCCCTAAAATACGGCCGGCCATACGTTCAGGATGAAACAGTTCTAGATCAGCTATTTTTTCACCTACACCAACATACACAATTGGCTTTTGTAAGGCGTAACGAAAAGCAAAGGCGGCCCCGCCACGCGTGTCGCTGTCCATTTTGCTCAGCAGCGCATGGTTAAATCCCACGCTGCGATCAAAAGCTTGGGCTACATTGAGTGATTCTTGGCCTGTCATTGCATCCAGCACTAACATTTTATAACGAGGCTTCAGGCGAGCATCAATATCTTTCAGCTCCTGCAATAACGTATCATCTACATGCAGACGACCCGCTGTATCCAAAAACAACAGTTCAAAACCTTCTTTTTGATAATACGAATAAATATCAGCTGCAGCTTTGACAGGATCAACAGCGCTCGACCGATAAAATGAAGCTCCAATTTGCTTGGAAAGCTGCTCAAGTTGATCTATTGCCGCTGGACGATAAAAATCAACCGAAGCTAACAAGATACGCCTTGTTTTTCCGCGTTGTTCTGCTTGTTTTTGGACGTTATAAGCCATTTTTGCCACAGATGTTGTTTTACCAGAACCTTGTAAGCCAATAACCATAATGACCGAAGGTAACTGAAAAGCAAATGGGGATTGATTTTTCCCACCCAAAAAAGCGAGCAAGCGCTCATGAACAATCCTAATCAACTGCTCACCCGGCTTAAGGGATCCAAGCAGTTTTTGCCCAACAACATCAGCACTCACCGATTGCATAAACTCTTCAATCAGTTTATGCGGTACATCCGCTTCGAGCAACGACTCTTTTATTTGTGTCAGCGTTTCTTCTATGTTTTTTTCTGTTAACTTATTTTGCCCAGTCAACGTAGTAAAAATAGATGAAAATTTATTGGATAAAAAATCAAACATGGTATACCCAGATTTTGGTTTTATGGTGTGCGCTTCAAACTCTCGTCAATCACCTCATTGATGATTTTACTATACGATTTGAGTGATGTCTGTATGGAGGAAGTAAGTTTTTCTTCCAGTTGGTCGCGATTTTCCAATGCATTTGCGTGCATCTGTTTGACAAGTTCTACAAGCACCTCTTGCTCATTGTCGCCCCCTCTTAATTTTCTGGAGTTCCACAACGTCTGAGTTGCAAGAACCAATGTTGGCCCAATGTGTTTCCAAATCATACTAAAAACATAGTTCTTAACATGCTTGTCCAATTGCATCTGACGCAACTTACAACGTGCAAACATATAGTCCATTATCATAGGGAAAAACTTTTGCCACTTTTCAGCCCATCGTTCCCATTTTACACGACAATCTTGCAATTGGGTATACAGTTCTCGATCGTCTTGTTCAAGATTCGCTTCGATATTTTCCATGTAATCATCGAGGTCTTGCGATTTTGTCTTGGTAAAATCGGACTCATCAACAAAATTTTGCAATTGCAGCTCTTCGGTCAGTTCATCTTGATCAGCTTCATCCAGCGCAAGAATATAATCCTGGACCACAGGATTGCTTAAAATCGAAAAACCTCCATGTATCGCCAAAGGCGCAGAAAATGAAATTAAATCGAGCAGTTCATTCACGCATTGTTTTAAATCCACCAACTGATGTTTATGAAAATCACAATGAAAGAATAACCCTCTAAGCAACTCTTTATTTGGTTTTTCAGAACGAGTAAAATAACCATGCATCCTATCTACTGTTTTTTTGCTTACCACAAAATCAGCAAACTTTTTTACTGCTTTTTTATTTATCGCAAGATCAGGAGTTGGTGCTTGACGCGCATCAGCCAACGCACAGGTGGACAATAACAATATCGATAACATCATTTTTTTCATACGAACATCCTGGAAAATAGTTAGTTTTTAGTTGGTAGGTTATCTGTTGGTGGAATGCAGTTACCAGTCGACCATTGAACCCTACCTATTACTTCATCAATAGCTTCTACTAAAAGATCTGACGATGCTTGCCAAAAATCTATTGCATGTGCGTCAAACATATCAATAAGCTGGCCAGCATGCAAGCCTAATTGCGCTCTAAGTACCCCGATAAATTCTCTTTCAAATCCTTTATCAACAAAACATTGCTGTCCAATTTGCTGGTATAATTCGTACATTTCAACTACGCGAACATTTGGCAATTCCTGCCCTATACCCACGATCATTTCAGCATGTAAGCGCGCGCGATCAGAGCCAACCCTATGTAACCGAGCAACCTTGCCAGCAACTTTATTGTACATCGCATCTGTACGAGTTTGCCACTTTGCTCTCAATTGAACAAACTTAACTAACAAGGGTTGAAATGCAACATCCCTTTCAAGCGCAAACTGTTCCAATTGCTCAGGCCCATCTTCATTGCAAGAGCAATCACAAGAACCATTATCGTAATAATCTTCATCCAGATCACGAAGGCGAGCAGAAATCGCGCCAGCGCTTTGTTTTAAAATGGGCCTAAAAGTCATGATCACTTGAGTGCCAAAATCAGAAAAATCTTGAACAAATCCCCTAAGATCTTGCAATTGTTGCAGATCAAATTGACAATCAAACAGCGCTGAAGCAATAAAATCCTTATTTAAATCTTTGGTCACACGAGAAAGCTGCTGAACAGTACTAGCAAGATCATTCACCACAAACGAAAAAACCCGATTGGCCGCCTCATCAGGGGTCAATGAATCGTCAGAAGCACGGACATTAGAAATAAGCAAACCAGATAAGAATAACCCCAAAAATAACTTTTTCACCAAAAGTCCTCACATTTATAAAAATTATTAAAATAATACCATAGGCAAGGATAACAAAAGTGAACTTTTTGTCAAAGCAAACAGACACAAAACTACGCCAGAAAGGCAATATTGCATTCAAACATTTATAGCTCAACCTTGACATTTAGCCGTTTTCTATTAGAATTATTGTCATATATATATAGAAAACGAGAGAGTTATTTAACTCAATTGCCAAGCGGAGGCCCCATGACACAACATGTTAACTATGATACCAACGAATATCCCAAGACACTCCTTTTAGGAGTATATGCTCCTTATAACCCCACCAAAAATGTCACCTCTTATTTTGAAGAGTTTGTTAACTTAGCAAAAACAAATAATGTGCAAAATTATCAAACAGAGTTCATAAAAATTCGCGATATTGACGCAGCTTATTTTTTAACCAAAGGTAAACTTCAAGAGATTAAGGATCTTTGCGTTAAAGACAAAATCGAACAAGTTATTATTTCTGAAACGCTCAGTGCCCAACAAGAACGAAACTTAAGTGACTTCCTCGATTGTAGCATCTTTGATCGCACGCACTTAATTTTAGAAATTTTTGAAAAAAATGCTCATTCAGCCGAAGGTAAAATGCAAGTGGGCATTGCTATGATGCAGTTTCAGAAGTCTCGCTTGGCCGGACAAGGCGTTGGCATGAGTCAACAACGCGGCGTGCGTGGTATGCGTGGAGGCTACGGCGAAACTCGAAAAGAAAAAGATCGTCGCCACATCGAAAATACTATATTAAAGTTAACAAAACAACTTGAAGCGCTCCAAAGCACGCGCAACACACAACGCAAACACCGTTTAACTACCGGCGTACCCCAGATTTGTATTATCGGATATACCAACGCAGGCAAATCAACCATACTGAATGCATTGACTAAAAGTAATGTACTGGCTGAAGATAAGCTGTTTGCAACTCTTGATACAACAACACGCGAACTGTATATCGATAAAAAAAAGGTCGGCGTTATTTCCGACACCGTAGGATTCATTCAACAACTGCCCCACAAATTAATTGAGGCTTTCAAATCAACATTATCAGAATTACAATATGCTGATTTGTTGGTCCAGGTAGTTGATATATCTGATCAAAACTGGGAATCACAGATCCAAGTGGTGCATGAAATCCTTAAAGAACTTGAAGTTGAAAAAGATATGGTCTACGTATTTAATAAAGCAGACAAAGCAATTGGCATAGAAAACATGACTGGCGCGATGAGCAAATATCAACCCTATGTCATCACTTCAGCCTTACATAAAGAAACACTCAAGCCCTTGGCAGACTATCTGGGGTCCTGGAGTGAGCGCACCAAAAAAAAGCCATTGATAACAACATAAAAAGTAGTTATTTTTTTGCGCCCAGCAAAAGATACATTTTCTAGATTTGTTTTTTGTTCTGACCCGTGGTATGACTGATAATGTTTAACGATATTCATTCATACTCACTATATCGGAGAAGATTATGAAATATACAAAAAACACCATGTTTCTCTTTTTTACTTTTTTAACGTTTCCCTCTTCTTTTTACGCAAGTCAACATCCTGCCTCAAGCCCTGAGGACGAAGCCGAATTTGAGGACGTAAACAACTCGCGTGAAGGATCACCCCGCATAGAAAGCCCCTCTGTCGTGATACCTTCAGCAGGAGAAACAGCCAGGGCAAAAAATAATTTTCGTAAATTAAAATGGACACTCAAATGTGCTGCACATGCTAGACGCAAAGGCAAAATCTCTTCACTACCATCGCCATCAGCTGCGAGCTCTTCATCGTCGTTACCAGCAGCACTTTGCGCACCTGCCGTTGCCCCTCAACTGCTCACTGTTGTGATAACACCGCCATCTCCTTTGCAAGATCCAGAAGTTATGGCTACTCCTCAGTCGCCACATCTCAATGTACAACCATCATCTCTCTCGCGACGCCCTTCATTAAAAGAGGTTCCACTAGCATCTTGCGATATACCTCGCGCCGCCATGCCTACTGACAACGATAAAAACAATGGAAAAGAGGAAAAAAGTTCCAGATGGGATTGCTTCAAAAGATGCTGGAGAAAATGATCTTAGCCCTTAATTAATTACTCGATACAACAATTGGGCAAAGTCAGAGAACGACTCTTCTTCTCTTCTTTTCTCATTTTCTGTATTCATTCGCATCTCATTACCTATAATCATTCGCACACCTACCAATTTCTTAGCAGGATATATGACAAGGTATTGTCCCAAATAACCTTCAGCTGCATATCCAATTACAGGACCATATTCTTTACGTGACAATACTATGGTCCCCCTCAACTCTTTGGATAAAACTGTTTCCCATTGCTTGCCCAAAACTTCTTCAAGCTTTTTATCATATCGATCATCAGTTGATGCATACGTTCCTTTAAGCAGCTTCACCCTTTCTAAAAACGCTTCACTCAATTTAGCTTCTCGCAGCTTTTCAATTTGCTGATCATCAATAATGGACGTGGTAAATTCGGGAACAAGCCACCATAATAGCCCACAACGTTGATTCAGCGATTGTGATGGACGCATTGATTCATCAAACCACGCATCGGCAATAAGGCGTTTGTTATTCCACACTCCCCGCTGCAATACGAATTGCCCTATCTTTGCAAGATCAGCCGGATATATAGACAACCCTGCCATTCCATGGACATTTCCTGCCTCATCTTGCTGCCATTCTATCTTTTTAATGCCCAAGACATCAAAAAGATATCTTTGAAGATACTCATCCATAGGCAGCCCTGAAACTTTTTTTGCAATATCTGGTAATAAATTTACCGCTTTATTGCTATAAAAAAAGCAACTGCCCGGATCACAAGAAAGGTCTGCAGCTAATGCAAATTTTACAAAGTCAGGAGTTGCATAAATTTTTTCACTCGTTGCTTCATCCTGCAACCCCGATGTATGATTCAACAAATGTCGTATCGCAATATCATTTTTTCTTCCTTGTTTCCATTCTGGATAAAAATCAGAGACTTTTTGATCTAACGACTTTAAAAGATTATTCGATAGCAAAAGCCCAAAAGCTAGACTCACTATGGATTTGGTCATCGACATCGCTTGAATCATAACGGGTTTATCGGTAGCGTAATACTCTGCCAACAGTTTGCCATCATGCAAAATTACTACCGCATCAGAATTAGTTTTTTTAGCTTGCGCAAGTAATGCTTGCAGCGCTTGGTCGTTGACTGAAGATGGACATTGGGATGACCGACTGGGTGCCTGGGATGCCCATATAACAACAAGCGAAAATCCGACCAAAGCACCAACTAAAATTATTTTTTTGTACATCCCCATTCCCCCAACAATTCACGTATCATTTTAATTTTAATCTTGCGCGCATGGTTCCCTCAAATAATCCTCTTTGCATAGCCCCCCACATGGATACCCAAGTTGAAACCATTGGCGCATGCCACCTTCGTAGGCAAATACCCTTTTGAATCCCATATATTTTAATAGTTTGTACGCTTTAATACTCGCATCACACTCCTTGCACGCACAATAAACCACAATCTCTTTATCCCTGTCCCATGAGTAAGCTTGATCTTGCAAAAAACGTAATGGCGCATTTATAGACCCTGCTATATGGGCATCTTCATGAAAGCGTGCACCTAGGACATTAACCACGACAATATTGTTGTTTTTTTTAATTTTTCGTAAAAGTTCCTGAGCCGACACTTCTTGAATCTTAACATTATCACTAAAGCACTCGTGCTTATATTGAGCCCCAGGCGTATGGGCATAGCGAGGGTCCAGAGCCTGGATATTTGCACAGACAAATAAGCCCACGATGCTCACTAATAGTACTTTAACCATCTTCATATATCCCCCTTATGGCAATAAAAAACACAACAAGATCCTCATCCCTATCATCAGACTAGCAAATACGGGATTAAAAAATATACCACTTTATTCTATTTGTATTTTTAATGGCTTTTTAAGGCACTTTTTAGACAAATAGTTGCAGGCAATCTGAGATGTTACAGGGTTAAAGTAAGTTTGTGCGCCCCATCATTCCATGGTACATTTATAAAAAATATTTTAGCGTTACTCTGGAGAAACTTATGAAGCGATTACCAGTTGATGCAGCAGCTTTCCAATCTTCGCTCTTACAGAGCTACGATTGGCGGGGCCCGTACTGAAGGAATTATTACTAAGTTAATATTTATCGCCAAAGCGAAGATTGCCCCTCCCTTCACTTTGTTCAGGGCAGGCTCCGCTGCCCATTCCCTAACGCGTTTACTCCTGAGTGAAGCGAAGCGGAATCGAAGGGTTTAGCGAAGAGCGGGCTTATTAGTGACGTACAAGAATAGATTAACTTGCAAATTGCTAAATCTAAGGAATTTAAAGTGAAAAAGTTACCAGTTGATGTAAGCAGCTTTCCACTAATGATAAGGGATAATTATCTCTACATTGACAAAACAAAAAACATTTATGACTTGATAACAAGGCGCCGTTTGTACTTTTTATCACGCCCTCGTCGCTTTGGCAAATCCCTTCTCATATCTACGTTAAAAGAAATATTTACTGGCAACAAAGCACTTTTTAAAGATCTCTGGATTGGAAAACACAGTGATTATCTATGGCCAAAACATCCGGTAATTCAGCTCGATTTTTCCGATCTAAGTTTTGAGACATCGCAAGAATTTAAAATCAACCTTTCCCGTAATCTTGAAAAAATTGGCGCTTCGTTTGGTATAGACATCTCCAAAGAGCCATTAATAAATATAAAAATACAAACATTAATCGAGGAATTATCAAAAAAGAATAAAGTCGTTATTTTAATCGATGAATATGATGCACCACTCCTTAACAATTTAGACAATCAAACAATCGCGCAGGCCATCCAGAAAGTTATGAAGCTCTTTTTTAGCACCATTAAAAGTATGGATGCGCGCGATTATATACATGCGATTTTTATCACCGGTGTCACAAAATTTTCAAAAACTTCTTTATTTTCCGGCTTTAACAACTTAAATGATGTAACACTAAGCCCTGAGGCTGCAACATTACTTGGTTACACCAAAGAAGAATTAGAAACATACTTTAAAGAGTATATCGATCAGTTTGCCCAAAAAGAAAACAGCTCTCCGCAACAGACAATTAATATTATTACTCAGTGGTACAACGGATATCGTTTTTCCCGAGATGAGCGTACAGTATTTAACCCTTATTCTGTTTTACATTGTTTTGATAACAAATATATCGACAATTATTGGCTCAACACAGGAACTCCCGGCTTTTTGATTGAACTTTTGAAAAACAAATATGGCACGATGGAAGACCTAAAAAGTCTTAAAGTTCCAAGTGAATTTTTAGGAAGTTTTGAACTTGGCACATTGCCCCTTATTGCCATTTTGTATCAAGCTGGATACCTTACTTTAGATACTTATGATTCGGAAACAAGAGAATATACACTTAAATATCCAAATGAGGAGGTCGGTCTATCATTTAAAAAATATATTGTTGCTTCTCTCATTCAAAGCGATCAACGCAATGTTGATGCTGCATTATCCCAACTTAAAGATGCACTTGAAGAAAATGATCTTGAACAGTTTTGCACAATAGTGAAAAGTTTGATCGCAGGCATTCCTTATCAACTGCATGGTAAAAATGAAGGTTATTATCATTCGTTGTTACATTTAATAGCCGACATGATAGGGATTGATGGACGGTCCGAAATCACTACCAGTGAAGGCAGAATAGATTTTGCCGCGCAAACGAAATCAAGAATTTTTGTATGTGAATTTAAATATAATAGCGAAGCCCGAAGAAGCCTATGGCGAAGACGCGGCACACCAAAAATAGCGCTTGATCAAATCATCAAAAAAAATTATGCATTAAAATATGAACGATTTAAAAAACCAACGACATTAGTAGGCATTGCATTTAATGCCAAACGCAAAGCATTTGACGTACAATGGATTGCACAAGAATATAAAAAGTGAGTTTATTTTGCCGCACTGCAGATTCTATGTTACTCTTGAACACACGAAAAAAAAGTCACACTATCTCAAGCAGGACAGAAAAATATGAATCCGCAAATCAAACAAAATTTCGCTGAATTTTTAACAACCAAACTTAATACTGAGCAACAAAAAGCGGTCCAACAAACATGCGGGCCCTTACTTGTCACCGCAGGCGCAGGATCTGGCAAAACTCGCGTCATAACCGCGCGCATCGCTCACCTGATACTCAATGAGGGCGTGTCGCCACATGCCATTATTGCACTCACCTTTACTAACAAAGCCGCTAAAGAGATGCAAGAACGTATTACGCAATTTTTGGGCAACAGATATGAACTACCGTTCATTGGTACATTCCATTCCTATTGTTTGCGCATATTGAAAGAAAACCCTGATCTGCTTACGTACCCATTTTTTTCTATACTCGATAGTGATGATCAACAAAAATTATTGACGGGCATTATTAATCGCAATGCATTACAAAAAGGTGTGACCGCTAAAAATTTGTCATATCAAATTTCCAGCATTAAAAATAGTGCAACTGATGCAGAGCAAATAGATATAATGTACAAAGTTAATCCACACCTGCATTCTGTATTCAAATCCTATGAACAAGAAAAACGGGCAAGTAAATGCCTTGATTTCGATGATTTATTATTAGAAGGCTTAAAACTTTTTACCAATCACCCGAAATTTAAAACAGCATCGCAAGAAAAAATTCGTCATATTTTAGTAGACGAATACCAAGACACTAATGTTGTACAACATGAACTATTAAAAGCGATGTCGCTTGATACTCGCAATAAATTTGCCATTGATTCCATCTGCGTGGTTGGCGACGAAGATCAATCAATATACTCATGGCGTGGCGCTACCATTGCAAACATCATTAATTTTAAAAAAGATTTCCCGCAAACGGTAAGTATAAAAATTGAACAAAACTATCGCTCGGTGCAATCTATTTTAGATATAGCAAACCAGGTAATTAGCAACAACAAACAACGTAATCCCAAAAAGTTATGGTCGGACAAAAAAGGACACGACCGCATTCGACACATCACCTGCATGACTGAATACCAAGAGGGCGATCTGATAGCAAACTTGGCTTCCGTTGCATCAAAAACACAAAAATTAAGCAGCATTGCCGTGTTGTACCGCACACACTTTCAATCACGCGCTATTGAAGAAGCACTTATCAGAAATGCAATACCTTACAAAATTATTGGCGGCGTACAGTTTTATGAACGCAAAGAGATTAAAGATTTGCTGGCTTATTTACGCTTAATTATCAATCCTTTTGATCGCGCTTCATTTTTTAGAGTTATCAATGTCCCTACGCGAGGATTAGGATTAAAGTTCGAAGAGATGTTTTACCACTACTGGAACACTGAGCTATTTTTAAACTTTATTGACGTTGCGCAAAAATGTATTGAAACGGCACAAGTAACTGGCACAAAAAAAAGTTCCCTAGAAGATTTTTGCGCTATTTTTAATGGTTGCAAACCCGAAGATAAACCGACACAAGCGCTTGACCACATTATCAGCAAGCTTGGTTATTTGAGTTATTTAAAGGGTGAATACGAACCAGAAGATGCACTATCACGCATCGAAAACGTCAAAGAGTTGCTCAACGCCATGAAACATTTTGAATCATCCAACAGCGTTGCTACGATCGAACAGTTCTTGCATGAAGTTGCGCTTATGCAAGAAAAAACAAATAAAAAAAATGAAAATCATGACGCCATGTTACTTATGACGTTGCATGCAGCAAAAGGATTAGAGTTTGACACCGTTATTTTATCAGGACTTGAAGATGGATTATTACCTTCGTCACGATCTTTAATGCAAGAAGATAGCATAGAAGAAGAACGCCGGTTGTTTTATGTTGGTATCACCAGAGCCCGAGAACGATTGTTAATCACCCATGCTCGTTACCGCTATGCTTTCCGGTCTATGACAGACACGTTACCATCACGATTCTTGGACGAAATTCCTACAAATTTGACAGTAGCGGAAAATGCATCATATTGGAAAACCCCTGACATGCGCACAGCGATGTCGGCATGGCTTGGCGAAAAAACGACCGCGCCAGCTGAAAGTCATGTCATGACCTTTGGCGCAGCAAAAACTACACTCCCAGATCCATTTGAAGAAAGTTCAACCCAAATAACCAGGACATTAACCATGAACGATGAAACACCACAAAAAAAAGTAAAGAAATTTAGACTCCAACAACCTGTTCAACATGAAAAGTTCGGCATTGGTTTGGTCGAAGAGATTGAAGCAAAAGGTAGTGGCGTTACGTATTTGACCATCAAGTTCAAAACGGGAAAGAAAAAGTTAGATTCCCAATTTGTCACATCGGTATAAATTATTAAAAAAAAGCTTATACTTATCTTATAATTATGCTCAAAATGTATTCTATAACATAAGGATTAGCCATGAAACGCTTTTTATTATTTTACTCTTTACTGCACCTTGCAACAGTACAACTTCACGCCTCTAAACCAGGCCCCAGCGAACTGGCTGCCAAATCGGTAGAGGCTATGACTAAAGATGAGTTAGATAGTGAACTTATGCGAGTTAGTAGCCGAGCAGAATTCGATAGGGAACGACTTGGGCAAGTAGCCCAACGGCTCATGCAATTAAATCAAGCAGATATAGATCGAAGTCCATTGCGAACAAATGGTTGGGATGATGCTCTATTGCAAACAGAAGGAGCTGCAAGATCTTATTTGCCTTATATGGAAGACCCTATCAATTGGGATGACCCTATCCATAAAGCCGCTGAGGCTGATGACAGCGAAGAATCAGATGATGAACGAACTTACTATGCGCGTGAAATAAAAACGATGTATACGAAATTAGAAAGAAATCCGACTTCTATTAAAAATCCTTCAGCTGGTGACTGTCAAACTCCCTTCATGCTAGCCATGAAAAGAAATAGAACAAAAGCGCAAAATGAAAGAATATTTTCCTATCTGCCTCATGTCGAGAATGTTGGTCAATACGTCAATAAAACTG
>Ga0206866_1021_pt1 | contig 26613 bp, 30 predicted proteins | sample Alteio_BWOrgCont_40_FD_152626 | JGI IMG/M metagenome (GOLD analysis project Ga0206866, IMG submission 152626) | Enriched cells from forest soil in Barre Woods Harvard Forest LTER site, Petersham, Massachusetts, United States -... | ecosystem: Environmental > Terrestrial > Soil > Temperate forest >... | reverse complement strand
GAAGTCAAAGCACGCAAAGGGCATATCATAGCATTTGTTTTTGAAGGTCAAGATGAGCTGCTTGCATTAGTTGACCAAGCGTTTATTATTCCTCGCGTTGCGCCTTTACTTGAACCGTTGGTGATGTCTGGACTTATGCAGTTTTTTGCGTATCAAGTTGCCAAAGAGTTAGGACGCGATATTGACAAACCACGCAATTTGGCAAAAGCAGTGACGGTGGAGTAGGATCATAAGTCTTGATACACTGAATGTTATCAGTTAATATTTATCTAGAAGTTGCGTTATTTATAATAATTTTTTACCTTACATCTTTGGAAAAAAAATGATGAAAAAAATATTGATTTTATTAGTGGGTATAATCTCATATCTTCCCCTATGTGCAAGTAAAGAAGCTGAATCATCTGCCTTGTCGTCATCGTATATAATAGGTTTTTTTAATAACAAAATTTATCTACAAAAAGAACAGCAAAAATTAGCATCCAATGTTCAAGCTGCGGCAGCTACACCAGAACATATTATTGTCGATGCAGCAGACAAACAAAAACTTGTTGTTCAATTTATAGATCAAGCAGGGCAATCGAACCCGCTTACTGATTTGGACGAAAGAATCACAAAAATGATTGCGGTAGCTAAACAAGCAATGCTTAAAAAATATAAAGAAGATGAGTGTGCAAATGGGCAAGAAGATGGCAAGGCGCCAGTACAGCTTTGTTCAAGTTTCTGGCGCATCAAGGATGGTAAACCTAGCATGATTCAGTTTTCTTGGGGTTGGAGTATAAAAAGAAATGCTCAGCTTCTAAGTGACCCTGCACAGATGAAGCCTATGGAAGAAGTGCAACTCGGTTCTTTTTTGAGACATAATGGAGCGGCTCCCGTTGCCTTTCATAAACAATAGTCTTATGCTTTTGCATTTCAACTTCTAATTCATGTGCGATTATTTTTTTCATAGCGCCTGCTCTACACTCTTCATATATGCCTTCTTGGCGCAGGAAATCATGAAAATTAGATCCTCGGTCCTTTCTTTTTTTTGGTGTTACCATTATATGTCCTCTTTATTAATAGGGGAATAAATCGAAAGAATTGAGTACTAACAAGCTGTATTTGCCGTTAATGCTGCTTTGATTATGTAACCTACTGCTTTAATTACTACTCTCTCGTTTTTATACGTTATTTAGTTTCTGGATAATCTTTGTTAAATTCTTGGGTTATTTTTTCTACGTCATCAATGCTTTCTGAAGCCATAGCAAATGCCCGCATTGTTTCTAGACAAGCACATGGACGGCCTGAAGGATCCCGTTTGCCTTTCTCATTTTTTACCAGGCACTCTCTAAATGCTTTTTCTGCATTCAATACTTTAGATTTCTCCTCAGCCACTTGTGCCTGAAATTTGGCTATCGCAGCTTGAGATTTAAGAATGGCGGCGCGATACTTCTCTTCTTGGCTTGGTACAACATATGATTTTATATCTTTTGTCACGTTATATATTGCATAAACTCCACCAGCAATCGCTAAGCCTTCTATCGCTTTTTTCGATGCAGTGATGATTGTACATGACGCTAAAAGCGCACAAAAAAATATTCCTTTATAGGTCATAATAATCCTTTTGAATGAGGTATTTGTTTTTGAGATTTATAAATTTTGATTTATATGCGCCAAAGACGCATTAAATAGAAAAGTAAATTAATGATATATAATTATAGAAGTCTCATTTCGTAGTTACGGTGTTAAAAATATCTGCTCGCTGCTTAATTACTACTCTTTTGATTTTCTACTCACAATTTAGTTTTCTATAACCTCAATCCCCGAAGAAATGTTTATCAAGCCATTCTTCCCACTGCTACTCCAGTAGGTGGATTAAATATTCCAAGCTGAAGTTGATATATTTTTACTAAATTGTTTTTCTACATTATCTTATCCGCTAATTCCGCTGAAGTCAATGAGTTAATTTTTCGGTGAGATATATCAAAAATTGGTTGCTAATGCGCAAGAAGTCAAAGCACGCAAAGGGCATATCATAGCATTTGTTTTTGAAGGTCAAGATGAGCTGCTTGCATTAGTTGACCAAGCGTTTATTATTCCTCGCGTTGCGCCTTTACTTGAACCGCTGGTTATGTCTGGGCTTATGCAGTTCTTTGCTTATCAGGTTGCCAAAGAGTTAGGGCGCGATATTGATAAGCCACGCAATTTGGCAAAAGCGGTGACGGTGGAGTAGGATCATAAGTCTTGATACACTGAATGTTATCAGTTAATATTTATCTAGAAGTCGTGTTATTTATAATAATTTCACCTTACATCTTTGGAAAAAAATGATGAAAAAAATATTGATTTCGTTAATATGTGTCATCTCATATCTCCCATTATGCGCAAGTAAAGCAGCTGAATCATCTGCCTTGTCATCATCATCGTATATAGTAGGTTTTTTTAATAACAAAATTTATCTACAAAAAGAAGCACAAAAATCACTATATAATCCTCAAACTGGTGAGCGAGCCAAATTAGAATATATTGTTATAGACAGAGCAAACAAACAAAAACCTGTTATGCAATCTATAGACCAAACGGGGCAATCAACACCGCTTACTGATTTGGACGACAGCATCACAAAAATGATTGCAGTAACCGAACAAGCGATGCTTAAAAAATATAATGATGAAATTGAAAGTCGGCATGAAGAAGATAACGTATCAGTACGGCTTTATTCAAGTTGTTGGCGTATTAAAGATGGTAAGCCTAACTGGCTCGGGTTTGGTCCAGCTTCTGCTAGTAAAGCGCATGCTGCCAAGCTTCTCGGTGATCCAGTGCAGATGAAACGTGTAGAAGAGCTACAACTTGATTCTTTTTTGAGACATAATGGAGCGGCTCCCGTTGCCTTTCATAAACAATAGTCTACTGTACCACACACTTCTTGGTGTTGTCGCCGGATATCGCATATTTATCTTTTAATATCTTTTGTGCTTCAGGTTCAAAGCTATTAAATATGTCGCGCAGTACGGCAAAATCCTTTTTATACTGTCGGGCCAATTGGCACAAGTCTACTTGATGTTTTTCTTTAAACATCTTTTGCATCATGCTCAATAAAATCGTTTGATCATACGTAAGAATTTTAAATGGTGAAGCATAATAAGAGTCAACTGCGTAGGCAACGTTTCCCTGCTGTTTATGGCTTGTAAATTCTAACATCGAACCATCGAGACTAAAATAAATTGAATGAAGTGAATAATCTGCAGGGGCCTGGTTTTTAAATTGGGCCATTATCTTTTGCGTTTTGACATTCCATATGATAATGGTGCCGTCAACGCTTCCGGTGACAAGTATATTTCGAGAAGGATGGTGCGCGTGGTTAATTACTCTTTGTGGATGACCAACTAAAAGATGTGAAGAATTATCAGGAAACATCATGTTTACGCCATGTTGTAGGATATTACCATCGCCTTGTGCATTATATCCAATTTTAATAGGGATACATTTTGCCGATGGCGTTTGATCGCATGGGCTATTAAATTGTATCGCATATACATCAGCAATAGAAAATAAAGATACTGGGCGTAATGATTGTGCCCAGAGCAGATCAAGATCATCACGATCCAATTTTTTGGTCATATATGCCAAATCTTGAAGTGCTGCATGCTGTTCTTGTGCTATCTCACTGGCTTTAGTTTTGCCACGACCTGAGATGTGGCGGTTTTTTTTGCCTGATGACTCTGTGCGCGAGATCTCTTGTTTTTGTTCAATTGGATGTGGGTTGGCGCAAAAGATGTATCCATGATTCATAAAAATCGCTATTACCATCATGCTCAGCATTATTTTTTGCATCATACTTAGTCCTTTATCAACCTTTTGTGACTTTTTTGTAGCCACATTTTTTGTCATGACAGAGCAAAGTAACGGTGCCATCTTTGGCTACCTTTTTGACCAAGAATGGTAATTTGCAATCTGGGCATGGCGTCTCTTCAATATCACCAAACACGGCAAATTTACATTTTGGATAGTTTGAACATCCCCAGAATTTACCACCGCGCCATGATCTTTGTACCACTTGCCCCTTATCGAGTGGGCAGGGGAATTTTGCTACTATTTTATGTATGTATTTGCAGGTCGGATAGTTTGAGCAGGCAATAAATGGCCCGAATCGTCCCATCACTTGGCGTAAAGGGCTATCACAATTGGGACATTTTTCATCTAAAACAAGCGGTTCGGCTGGCGCAACACATTCAAGTTTATTTTCCGGTGTGCGTTGAAAATTACAGGTAAATTTGCATTCAGGATAGCTTGGGCATCCCAAAAATTCTCCCGCTTTGCCAAAACGAACAATGAGTTTTGTTTTTTTACATTCAGGACATTCAACTTCAGTCTGTTCCACGACACGTTTGCTATCTTTGCCGGCGAACTTTGTTAACTGTTTTTCAAATCCTTTATAAAATCCGAGTAATAGTTCATCACGATTAAGTTCACCTTGGGCAATTTTGTCCAAATCTTCTTCCATCATCGCCGTGAATTTTATATCCATAATTTCGGGTAAATTTTCCACCAACATTTTGGTGACCATCATGCCAAGTTCTGTTGGTGTAAACCGCTTTTTTTCATCAAGCGTTGTATACGAGCGTGCTTGGATAGTGCTTAAAATAGTTGCATAGGTTGATGGGCGACCGATGCCTTCTTTTTCCATCTCTTTAACCAAGGAACCTTCAGTATACTTTGGCGGCGGTTGCGTGAAATGTTGTTTAGGGTCGATTTTTTCCAGATCAAGATCTTGTTTTGCCTTTAATGTCGCTGGTATTTTTACCTTGCCTTCTTTTTCGTCTTCTTCGCCTTCTGAATAAACTTTTAAATAACCGTCAAATATCAACGTAGAACCGGTAACTTTAAAGGTGTAGCCATTATTACTTTCAATCACCACTTGACGCTGAGCATATTGTGCTGGCGTCATTTGACATGCAACAAATCGCTTCCAGATTAATTCATAGAGCTTTACTGCATCTTTGGGTAAATACGCTTTAATTTTTTCTGGTGACAAGTTAACATCAATTGGTCGTATCGCTTCGTGAGCATCTTGTGTTTTTGCTTTGCTCTTGCCTGCTTTTTCAAAAAAGTTTGCTTTGGATGGCAGATACTCTTTGGAAAAATTTTTACCAATATATTCTCGAACTTGGCCCATAGCTGTGTCGGAAATTCTTAACGAGTCGGTACGCATATAGGTTATCAACGCAACCGGACTGTCATTGTTGCCCAGTGGAAGACCTTCGTATAACTTTTGCGCAATTTGCATAGTTTTTTTAACCGGAAAACCCAGTTGATTAAATGCGGCCTGTTGAAGACTACTGGTCATAAAAGGCGCTACAGGATTTCTTGTTCTGGTTTTGTCCGTGATAGATTCAACAGTAAAAGAATCTTTTTTCAATGCGGCGACAATGGCATCGGCCTCTTTTTGGCTTTTAATTTCCGCTTTCTTTTTATTGATATGCGTCAAAGCGGCAATAACATGGGCTTTTTGATGTGCAAAATCACCATCGATGGTCCAGTACTCTTCAGGTTTAAATGCGCGAATTGCTTCTTCTCGATCGGCAATTAAACGTAGCGCAACAGACTGCACGCGACCGGCTGATAATCCCTTGGCAATTTTTTTCCATAATATAGGAGAAACTTCATAGCCAACCCAGCGATCCAAAACACGACGCGCTTGTTGAGCATTGACCATATCAAGATTAATTTTGCCCGGATGTGCTATCGCTTCCTTGACTGCGCTCTCAGTAATTTCGTTGTAGGTAATACGATGAATAATGCTTTTGTCTTTAACTACTTTTTCAATTTCATTACCAATGTGCCAAGCAATAATTTCACCTTCTCGATCAGGGTCAGGTGCAAGATAAATCTCAGAAGATGTTGAGGCCTCTTTGCAAATATCGGCGATAACTTTTTCTTTATCTTCCATAACGACATAGTCAATAGCGATACAATCACCTTTAATCGATACACCAATTTTTTTGGGCGGGAGATCTTTTATATGCCCAATAGTGGACATAATCCTAAAGTCCTTACCCAGGAATTTGGATATCGTTTTAATCTTTGCGGGTGATTCTACTATTAATAACTTTTTTGCCATGTTTAACCTTTATATACCCTTCGGGGCGGTAACTTATAACCTCAATATTATTTTATATGTTATAGAGCAAAATTATTTAAAAGCAATTCATTTTTTGAATCTATGCGACTTAATTTCGTTCTATACCTATTTTCAGGATAACCAAAATATTTTCTAAATGTCAAATAATTCTATGAAATTGTTAGGTTTTCAAGCTAAATAAGGGGGTTTTTGGGCTATTTTTAATCGGAGTATCTGATTTTTGGCTTGCTTGGTATTACTACGTGATCTTTTTTTGTAAACTATGTAGGATATTAAACAGAATAAAAATTAGGACACCATTTTTCAGGAGTGATCTCATGCAGTTATTACAATCGTGGCAATCATCTTTAGTTTTATTAAAACCACAAAATATGAAACTTTTTCTATTGGTTACCCTTAAAACCATTATTGAAACCTACAAAACATTGTTTATCACATTTTGGCCACTTTGTGTCGTTTTCATTGTTGTAGATATATTTTTTAATGTACCGACAAATAATATTGATCCATTATTTAGTATTATTGCGTACTTGACCGCAATGTTACGCCAAATTTGTATATATCTTATGGCACTTGCAACCTATGCAGTGGTTCGGCCATCAGTAGGGCAAAAAAATTATGATTATTTGCTAAGTTATAGAAAACATCTGTTGAACTATACACTTTTTGTACTAATGTCCTTTTTGATACTGGGCCTATTGGCCTTAATCATACTTCAACTTTTCCAGGGTCATATAGCGCCAACTTTTTTATTAGACTCATTTAATAATATGCTGTTGGGTGATTTCTCTGTAAAGTCGATTGTGGTAGGTGGCGTAGCTATGATTTTTGGTGGCATCTTGGCTATCATCGCGCCATTTCATCTATTCTTTTTTTTAAATAGTGATGGCACATTCCTTGCGGTTTGCAAGTCATTTTTGAGAGCAATCAAAATGGCGGTCTATACGCTGCCATGTATAATAATTATTGGCGCAATAATGAGTTCTATCTACCTTGTTGTAATACATGCAGAAAGTTTGGTTAACACCCTGGACACTATTACTATTGTAGGTTCCTATCGCATCATGCTTAAAGCTAGTTTGCTCAATATAATAAAAACTTTTGTGTACACTCCCATTTTCCTTTGTTTTTGGAACAACTTTTATATCAAAAACATCCATGACAATTTCCATCTTTATTTTGAAAAAAAGGGTGAATAAATGGAAGTTGGCAACTGGGTGCGAACCATTATTGGTCGGATACTGTTAATCGCATTTTTTATTATCTACACACCATTCTTTTGTGCTACAAGTTTTATCAATAAAGAAAGGTTGTACAAAAGTAAGCTGTTTTTTTTCTTTGGTGATATTTTGTACAGATTTTCTTTATGGGTTACTTTCTTGCCCATTACCATTGTTGGCAAAGAAAATATTCCAGACGGACCGGTTATATTTGTAGGGAATCATCAATCGTCTTTGGATATTCCTATTTTGGGTCTATTGGCCGGTGGGCGTCCACATGTATGGTTGGCCACTATTGATCTTATGAAATCATTTTTTTTGCGACGCATGGTAAAAGCTGCTGTGTTGGTTGATATGTCTTCACCACTCAAGGGCATGCGGTCGTTGTTGCAAGCGATTAAGATAATTAATGATAACAAAACATTGAGTGTTATGATTTTTCCTGAAGGTGGCCGATTTAATGATGGCTCCGTGCATGATTTTTTTTCCGGATTTGCTATACTCGCTGAAAAAACAGGATTGCCTGTGGTGCCGGTGCATATTTTTGGTGCGGGTAAAGCATATCCACCCAAAACTTTTCTCATGAGGCGAATTCCTGTGAAAGTGATTATTGGAAAACCGTTTGTATATCAAGAAGGACAAGAGATTGAGCAGTTTAAGGATCAGGTGCAAAGTTGGTTTGCTCAACACAAAGAGGATTAATACGTGGACTACTTTTTGCGGCTAATATACCCGATAGCGTTATATGTTTTGATTCCGGTGTATCTGTTGGCGATTTTGATTCGATTCAAATCGCACGCGGTAGTTGTGTATCGTTATCCATTGACGTCATTGTTGGTAAAAAATAATATCACTACCAACCATCCGTATAAAAAAATATTTTTTGTCATGCGGTCGTTGGTTTTGTTGTTGTTGGCGTTTTTAATTGCAAAGCCGCAGCTGGTTGATTCTCATTCAAAACTAAAAGTAGAAGGAATCGATATTGTCTTGGCAATTGATGTGTCTGGTAGTATGCAAATTCAAGATCATAAAGATGACCAACGTTCACGCATCGAAATTGCAAAAGCAGAAGCGATTCGATTTATCGAAAAACGTGATAACGATGCGATCGGATTAGTTATTTTTGGTGCTGATGCCGTGTCTCGTTGTCCATTGACGTTGGATAAAACTATTTTGAAAAAAATGGTCTATGATTTGGACATTGGTGTGATTCCTCCTGATGGTACGGTGATTTCTACTGCACTGGTCACTGCGGTAAATCGATTGAGAAGTTCAAAAGCAAAAAGCAAAGTCATCATTTTACTCACTGATGGTGAACCAAGCCAAGGGGACATGCCTGTACCAATTGCTATAGATGTGGCAAAAAAATTAGGCATCAAAGTGTACACCGTTGGTATTGGCAGTGACGAAGAAAGAAGTTTTATGCATCCTTTGTATGGTCCGATTGTCTTGCCAAAGGTCAATAGTGAACTGTTGACAAAAATATCTGCGCAAACTGGCGGACAGTTCTTTATGGCACGATCGGCAAAAGATATGCGTGAAATTTATGATAAAATTGATAGCTTAGAAAGAACAGAAATCGAAGCGCCTGTATTTAGTAATTTTTTAGATATTTTTGTTCCCATAGTTTGGTTTATTTGTGCGGTGCTTATGCTTGAATTATTGTTATCTTCTTTTATTTGGTTTGGGCTGTGAGCAGCTCCACTAAAGTGGAAAGTTTTGTAGTCAACCAGGGAAGTTCTATGAGGTGTAATTAAAAGTGTTGGTTAGTTTTGTGGGAAATAGAAGAATTGATCTACCCCGCTCGCCCTGAGTTTTTTGCGAAGCAAAAAGTATCGAAGGGTTGCGGGAAGTCCTATTCTTATCCGATTATTTTTTTTGTGAATTTTTTCTTGGATAACAAAGATATTAAATCATAATCATTCTTAATCAGCGCTTCTTTTTTCTTTCTAGACCAGCCTTTTATTTGCCATTCAGCGGTAAAAACTTCTTCGCGAGTAGAGCATCCTTCAACAAAAACAAGCTTGACTGGTAACCGTTTTGCGGTATAACATTTTGGAAACATTTTGTTTTCATGTTGATAAAGACGGGCGTCCATGTCATCAGTATGACCAACATAGTAAGAACCATCGGAGCATTGTAGCATATAAACGTAAAAATCTGGCATGTCCACCTTCACATCGGATTCCCGCAACCCTTCGATACTTTTTGCTTCGCAAAAAACTCAGGGAGAGCGGGAAAAAACATTTAATCTATAATGAAAATATAAGTTATTTCCAAAAAAAAATCTAGCAACCCGCGCTTTTAATTATACCCAGTTCTATGCGAGGGCTGGGTATAATTTTTGAGCATATTTTATGCGAAAAAAAAGTATCGAAGGGTAAGCGGGGAGTCCTGGCCAAAACCGCATTAAACTGCCACTTGTCTAAAAATATTGCATAATAGAACTAATCTACTTTAATATGAATAGTAGGTAGGTTATGACAAGTGGATTCATGAGGTTACATAGGGGCTTTTTTATGAGGTGTGTAAAATTTAATAGTGTAATGGTTGTTATTTTATCGTTAATGATTTTGCCTTTGGGCGCATCATCGGCCCTTTCTGATGTGGCCAGAGCTGCTCAGAATGTTGATGGGTTTGCTGATCTATATGCATCAAGCATGAGAGCCCATGAAAAAGAAGAAGCTTTACAGAGCAAATCGTCTCAACAACAGCCAAATCCAAATGTTCCTACACAATCAGAAGCGCATATGCACTTTTTGACGTACATGATGCAACATTCTCAAGACTTTCCAATGCTTTTGCAAAAAGCAAAGTGGGATCCAGGTTTTAAATCAAATATGTTGAAGTTTCCTCCTATTGCAACATTGCAAGATCTTAGGAATAAAGAAACTGAACTTGTACGATGGATGCTTACTATACAAAGCTGGCCGGGGTATTTTGACTCTTTGCTTAAATTTGCACCTTTAATCAAAGAAATATTGGCAAAAGAGCGTGAGTTTTCATCAGACTATGTTTTCTATCACGGGCATACAGACGAGCTTGGGCTTATTTTTGATCTTTATACAGAAATTGAAGATTTTCTTGTATATGCGCCGGTAATTTTTAACAGAGAAAAAATTAAATCTCCAATACAACAAAGGGTACGATTGCGTGATACTAAGTACCAGGCGATGAATTTTCCATATAAAAATATCAATGAATTTTTGGATCATTGGGAAAATATTTTTTTTAAGCGAGGAGATCGGGGAGAAAATAATATGTGGGATGATCATCTGGATGAGTTAAGGTTTTCACTTCCATCGGCAAACATCGCATTATTCGGGCGAACCCTGGAGGGATTTAAAGAAAGTAGCTTGCATTTTTTTATTACATCTCAGAATGTACTAAAGGTGCAATCATTAGATGAAGTTTTTAAACGATGGGATCTTGATACAAAATATAAAGATCAATTAGTTAAGCTGTATAAAAATTTTATGCACGGCTCTACTGGTCACTTGCTTCAAATTTTTATACCTGCAGATAAAGTTAATGACTATGTTTATATTAGCACAGCTTATGGCACACCCGTACGTTTTAAAATAACCGATACTTTTAGAGAAAAAATAATTGAGGTGCAGGGAAAAAAAGTAAACCTTTCCCGACATATGGATAGCAAAAGCATCCTTGATGTTTACCGAACAAAGCCAGAATCTATACGCGATTATACAGACGATGCCCGGCAGATTACTGCCGATGAATTGCAAGCAAGAATTGTTTTATTTCCTTCATTTTTTGATCCAGGTAATGGTATAAAAATTTTTAGGTACACAACTGCCGGACTTGAAAAAGAGTTTGGTGCTGATTATAAAAAGGGACTACGAGATATCGTTGCCAAAATGATGATATCTCACATTTTACAGCATCAAAAAGAGATTATGAGCGGTTCAGATTCTGTAATGAAAAATGTTCTTCAAGCAATTATGAAGTGGCAGCCCAGCGCATCTGTATCAGCTTCAGCTATGGATCTGACGGAGTGATAGGTTTCTGAGTTATAAAAAATTAATAGAACAGGATTCCCCGCGACCCTTCGATACTTTTTGCTTCGCAAAAAATTCTTCGATACACGCTACGCGCACTCAGAACTAGCAGATCCATTCGAAGAATTTTCTACATCCTGAGTAGCCTCCGGCGTATCGAACGGATCAGGGAGAGCGGGGGTAATCAATTTCTTCCACCTTCCGCCAAATCAACCAATACTTTTAATTATACCCTAATTGGCATCGTTTTTGATTTTTTGATCTATATTGCTATGCTTATTTTCTCCTCACTTTTACTGAAGTTTAAGCAAAAAAAGGATATTATGAATAACATGCAAAACACATTTACCTGGGGTAACTTGGGCAATATAGTCATCGTGATACCGTTATTGCTCGTCGTCGCTGCATTATTGATATACCACGTGCGCAAATCACGTAACGCAGTGCGCTTGTTGAGTTCCAAACAATGGGCGAAACATTTTTTACTTAATTTTTCTCCAGCACGTTTGTATCTAAAGGCATTCTTTTTTATGGTTGGCGCGACATTCTTACTAACAACATTGCTTCATCCACGATGGAGTAAAAAAGAAGAAACGGTGATGCAACAAGGGCGTGATCTTTTTATTGCATTAGATGTTTCTCGCAGTATGCTGGTGGCCGATTGTGAACCAAACAGGCTAGAATGCGCAAAAGCTAAAATCAAAACATTAGTAAAAAGTCTTTCAAGTGAACGTGTTGGCTTACTGTTATTTTCTGGCACCGCATTTGTGCAATGCCCTTTGACGTCCGATTATAATGCATTTTTTATGTTTTTAGATCAAGTTGATGTCGAAACAATCGCTTCAGGAACAACAGCATTGGACCAAGTAATTAAAAAAGTTTTAGATGCATATGCAACTATGGAGTCTCGTAAAACTAAGTTGCTGGTTGCATTTACTGATGGAGAAGATTTTTCTAGCAACTTGGCATCTCTCAAGCAACAAGTTATGGATCAGCATCTGCACATCTTTGCCGTTGGCGTTGGCACAACAGAAGGTGCACCAATTCCGTTATTAAATGTAGATGGCAAACAAGTTGGCCATATTAAAGATAAAAAGGGATCGGTGGTTATTTCTCGTTTGAATGAAGGGATATTGCACAATATCGCCGATTATTCCGGTGGCACCTATGTGCGCATGACTGCGGACGATAGCGATGTCAAAACTATTGCTGCAAAAGTTGCATCATTTGAAAAAGAGAAGTTGGGTGATAAAAGATTTTCTACACCAGAAGAACAGTATCCGTATTTTCTAGCTGTTAGCTTTGTGAGCTTTATGCTGGAGTGGTTGTTATAGTAGCCGGTTTGTTCGTGAGTTGTTTTGTGCTGAATTACCTTGTCCTACATATTTTGCTTCAAATGCATCAGATTTTTTTTGTTGTGTGGCTAGTTTGCGCTCGGCTTTCTTTTTGGCATTATAAATGCGTTTGATTTCTTCTTTTTGTCCTCTTTCTTGTTTTTTTTGTGCTATCAACTTTAAATCATTTTTATGCGAACTTAAAACACGTCTAAGATTCTCTATTTCCAATTTAATACCCATGGGGTCTTCCGATCCCTTTTGTTGTTGTACTATTTGGTATGCCCTTTGGACTTCTTTAGCAACTTGTGCAGTCGGTTCTATTATGCCCAAGCTAAGGTAGTATCTAATCACTTGAGACATGCCGAATAATTGTCCTTGAGGCACCCCACCCCTCCATGCTGCGCTATTTGCGAGATTAAGATGGCTGTATATGGCGCTACTTACTATACATTGGCCTTCTTTTTTTATAACGTCTGCACCGCCCAAATGCTTGACCACATAGTGTGCTATTTTAGGTTTTTGTGCTGTAAGTAGGCAGTTACGGGCGACATCGTAGTCCACGGGCTTTTTTACTCCATGCGCAAAAAGAAGATTCATAAATTGAGTATCGGCATTTCCAGTAGCGTGTACTAACACATGTTGACCATACCAAGAAATATCTAAATTTGTATGTCGTTGAGCTCCCTCTTTTAAAACATTTTTTTGTTTTTTCCAGAGATCAGCTTCTTTTTCAAAACAGATGATTGCATATGATTCGTTTCTTTCAAGTTTCTTTTGCATAGTCGTTGCAGCGCTAGAAGACGGAGCTGGTTCGCTTGCGAAATTGATATTGGTGCATAGTAACGACACGCATGCGATACGCATAAACATAGTAATGTCTCCTGGAGGGTTAAATTTATTTCGCAGTATTGTTTTGTTCTATTGATTCCAGACCTAATTCTTCTTGTTGGGCGAGGAGAAGCTTTTGTTCTTTTGCCTCTTTTCTCAATTGTTTTATCATATTGCCGCAGCGTAAGTCACTTGCGCGACCTCTTAAAATAAAGGCGAGAGATTGTAATGACCATTTCGTGTCACTGCCACGTTGTGCATATTGTTGTGCGTGTTGGTTTTTTTCTTCTACTTTTTGGGCAACCGCTTCTGTTGGCTCGATTCCTAAACGTAGGTAATATTCGACCATTCGTGCTCTATCTGGTAGTTCTTCTGTTGGTGCGTTTTGCCATCCAGGCGCGCAGGCAACGTTGACATACCTTTCTATTGCATCATCTATTACATACTTACCCTGTTGTTCTAGAACTTGGGCGCCGACTACATGTTTTATTACATAGTGAGCTACATAAGGTTTTCGTGCCGCCATTAAGCAACGCAGGGGAACATAATCGGGCATTTTTTTGTCTTGGCCGTGCGCAAAAAGAGATCTCATGAATTCTGTATCGCCATGTTTACTGGCATGTTCTAAGACATGTTTGCCATTCCAAGAAACAAAGTTATCCCAAGTAGCACCATACTTTGTCTTATATTCTTTAATTTTCTTTTTTAAAAATTTTTTTTGTCTTTTCCAACCATCAACGGGATCTTTGTCGGCTCTCGTTAATGATGCTTCTTCGTCAGATGATAAGAGGCATGGAGCGTGTGCTGCAACCGAACTTGAAGATGAAGATGCAGCAGCTACTGCCGCAGGTTCACTTGCAAAACTAAGACTTGAAAATAATAACGACACACACACGATACGCATAAACATGGGAACTCCTTTGTTCATGATGTATAAAAAATGGTTATCAACGGCTCAATTATAGCATCGGACAAAAAATAATATATAAAAATACTGCCTCTGGTGATAGACAAATTTTCACCATGATGTGCCCCATTGCTGCAAGACATAGTGTAGTAAATTCAGTTTTAATTTGTTAGACTTTTTCACTCTGATGTCGCGAGATTTTTAACAAAAGGCGTATGGCGTGAAACAAAAAGTAAGTCTGTTTAAACTACTCTTTATTATTTTCTTATGCGGTGTCACTGCTGATGCGCACGCATTCTTTTCGCGCGATCGCGCGGCAAGACTTATGCAGCAAGGCGAATTTGATAGTGCAAAAACAATGCTGACAAAAATGGTTGTGCAGTCACCCGATGATCCTGCACTGTTGTACGATGCGGGTGTAGCTTCGTATAGAACAAAAGATTTCAAACAAGCGTACGCATACTTCAAGCATGCAGCTACGATTGACAATGCTCCAGATTTGCTAAAAGAAGATGCCTATTTTAATAGTGGTAATGCTGCAGTTGAACTCAAAGAGTTACCATCTGCAATTGACCAGTACGAGAGCGCATTAAAAATAAATCCCAACAATGAACGTGCACAACACAACTTGAAAAAAGTAAAAGAGATGCTTAAAAAAGAGCAAGATGAAAAAGATAAGAAGGATAACAAAGAGCAGGATAAAGATAAAAAAGATAACGAAGAAAATAAGGATCAGGAGCAGCAAGACAAACAAGATAAAAAAGACGAATCAAAAAAAGATCAAGACCAAAAAGATAAAAAAGATCAACAAAAGGACCAACAAAAAGATCAGCAAGAAAAACAAGATGGTTCAAAAGATAGTCAGCAATCTGACGATAAAAAGAATGAAAAGGATCAATCCGAGGGGCAAAACAAGAAACAAGAAGATTCTGACAAAAAAGAAGAACAGCAGCGCAAACAGTCCAAGCAAGATCAAGCAGAAAATGAACGCAAGCAAGAAGAGCAAAAAAAGCGGGATGAAGAGAAACAGAAGCGTGAACATGAGCAATCAGCCTTAGATAAAAAAGAGAAAGATAAAAAAGCGCAAGCACAAGATCAAGATAAACAAAAACAGTCAAAGGCGCAATCATCGTATGACAAAGCGATGCAAGAAAAGGCAGCGCAAGAAAAAAAATTAGATCCGCAGTTAGTTCGTCTGCTAGAACAGCAAGAAAAGAATGATGCGGCATTAAATAAGATGATGGTAAAATCGACAGTTAACCAAAACATGGCGGGCCGCAATGGTGAAAATAACTGGTAAATTGTTTATTGTATTTATGCTTGCATGTGGAATTTTAAATATTCATGCAAGTGTAACATTAAAAGCTTTTGATGCGTATGGCGGCGTGTTGGACAAAATAGGCATGGGGCAAAGTTTTACATTGGAAGTTGCTGTGCAAGGAGTAAGTGCTTTGCAAGATAAGCCAACCATTAAAGGATTAGAATCTTTTTATGTTCGCGATAACGGCCTTATGAGTATTTCCGTCAATGGCAACTCGACCATAAAATATACGTACAAAGTTCGTATTGATACACCAGGACATTATGCTATTGGGCCAGCCATCGCGATCCACAATAATCAAAAACTTGTTTCCAAACCTATTGTTGTCAATGTTGTGGACCAACCGGTATTGAAAGGCAAATCTGATCAAAAAAATGGTCAATCGAATATTGCGTTTTTACGTTTCAAAACTGATAAGCTTCGTGCCGTTGTCGGTGAAAAAATAGTGTGTCATTTGCGTTTTTATTATACCGATGAAGTGGTGAATGTTTCGCCCATTACGCATGCTGATGTTATCGGCTTTAAGTTTGATGCCAATGCGTTACAAAGCAAAGGCGTTGAAAGAGTGAATGACATTGACTACACATTCTTTGAAATCACCTGGAATGCATATGCAACACAACCAGGAAAAAAGTTGATTCCTCCCTATGCAATGGATTTTGCTGTTCGTTCTGCCAAACCGTACCATTCAGCGCTTGCTATGTTTTTCGGTCAAGGAGCATTGGAGCAAAAACGTGTCTACTCAAATTCTGTTGCGCTTCTTATTGACCCATTGCCACCTCATACTGGGCCAGTTCAGGCAATTGGATCATTTACTCATTTTAATGCAAAAATTGAACCTCCTGTGGCAAAGCAGGGTGAAGGTATGGTGCTCACCCTGGAGCTTGTGGGGGATGGTGTTTTTGACACTACAAATAATCCAATTACGTTGCACAATGTGCCCCCATCATTAAAATATTATGATTCAAAAAATTATGGTGTGGACAAAATCAATCCACAAGATCCGACCAAACATAATTTTGAGTTTATTGTTCAAGCTTTGCAAAAAGGTGATTGGCAAATACCTTCTCAAGAGTTTACTTTTTTTGATGTACATAGTCGTACGTACAAAACTTTAAAAACGATGCCACTTGCAGTTATGGTTATGCCGCAAGCAGGTAATCAATACGATTATAAGCGAACACATACTGCTACCATGTATGAAGATCCTGCGTTTGCAGCACAAAACGATATTGCACCGATTGTTCGCGTAAGGCCGGTATTGATTAGGCAAAAGGTGCAGATGTTGCCGTGGTGGCTATTTTTTATATGCTTAACGATTCTTGTTGGCGCAGTACTAGCTCATTACATGAAAACTATTTTTAGCAGTTCTGTGTTTGGTGCATTGACCAAACGAAATGCTTTTAAAGTTGCACGTGCTCAGTTGCAAACTGCTGCTCGAGCTGGCAAACCCGCTGAATTTTATCGCATTTTTATTAAACTTTTTGCGGTGCGGGGTACGGTTGATGAGTCTGTGGTTGATATAGCGTACATGTGCACTAGATTGGCATCATTGGGTGTGCCGGAAGTCCAAATAGCACAATGGCGAAACTATTTTTCTCAATTGGAGCAATATGTGTTTTTTAGTGCGTCAGGATCGGCAGCAGATCAACGCGTGTTAGTTGAACAAAATAATCGTTGGATTGCCTTATTCGAAAAGGTGTTATGATAAAAAAACAGTCTTTTTTTTATATATCGTTTGTTTTGTTAGTCAATATCTGTGTGCATGCGCAAACGGCGCAGGAAATTTTTTTGCAGGCAAATAACTATTATGACGAAAAAGAGTTTTCACAAGCGGTTGCCACGTATCAAAAGTTAGAGACTAAAGATGCGGGCATTTTGTATAATTTAGGCAACAGCTATTACATGCTTGAGGACTATACAAACGCATTAGTTTCTTGGCGTCAAGCGGAGTGCCAGGCACCGTCAAAAATGTTGGCGAGCATTGAACATAATATTGCGGCAGCAGAAGAAAAATTGGGTATAACTAACACAAAAAGTTATAAAGAGATTTTTTGGAGAGTGTTGGCTTCTCTTTCAATGATGTGGCTACAGATTTTATTTTTGTTTTCTTGGTTTGCGTTGTTCCTCTTTATAAAAAAATATAATTGTGGTACAAAATATATACGTTTTTCTTTAACACTCTTACTTGTACTGATGGTAAGTTGTGGAACAATTTTGATCATGAAATATCATAGTTTAGCACAGCATAAGGGCATTGTGATGAAATCTAATGTATCATTATTTGCAGGTCCGGATGAGCAGTATCATGTTCTTTCGCCCGTAGACCAAGCATCATGCGTTAACATTATTGAGCAGCGGAATGCTTGGTATAAAATTAAGTATAAAAATAGTACTGGGTGGGTCACCAAAGACTCATTAATGGTATTGTAAGATGCGAGAAAAATTAACTCATGCACTTGATCCAATAAACTACTTTTTAAAAAAACATGCGCATACTATTTTTAAGGTCGTTGTAGGTGCAATGTTATCGCTTGCTTGTATTGTAAGCGTCATGCTTATATACGAGTACCGCTTTTTCAAGCGTGAAACAGAAAAAATGCTTGTATACAAAGAAAATTACAACAACTATGTGATTGCGGTAAAAAAAATACTGCATAACTATAATAAAGCAAAAGCCCGTTTGGAAGAACTTGAGACCTTAGTGGTCGAAAAAAAAAACGAGTTTGAGGATCTAGAAAACAGTGCCGGGCAAACGGTTTTTCCTGAAGGGGTGCGTGTTTATTCAACGGATGACGATGAAGATGAAGCAACTGCACCATTTCTTATTGTTAACCGAGAACTTGAATATTTAAAACAGTCGACGCTCGATTATCTCCAGGCAGAAAAGTTAAGTTATCTTCAAAGTCGTATAAGTCCCAATGCATGGCGCGATTATACTGATCAACTGAGTGATCAACACAAGGCAAAGTCGGGCAAAAAGCATGCGAGGCGCGCAAAACGGGTAAGTACAAAAAAACGTAAAAAAGTTTACGCAGAATCAACATCGCAAGCGATTACACCTAAATCAAAAAAGCGTATACATGATATCACCATGAGTTGGCCTATTAATAGATCTTCTTTTTGGATGAGTTCCCCATTTGGTCCGCGCAAAAAAGCTGATGGTAGTGCAGGGTTTCATACGGGCATTGATATGGCTGCCCCAAAAAATACGGCGGTCAAGGCTGCAGCAAGTGGGGTGGTAGTTGAAGCTCGTTACACGCCAGGTTATGGCAACACGGTAGTCATTGCGCACACAGGTAAATATCGTACGCGTTATGCGCACCTTAACTCATTTGGTGTTGACGTTGGTCAAAGGGTTGAGCAGGGCGAATGCATTGGTAAAGTTGGTGCAACGGGTCATGTTCGCTCCAAGCGACGTGGTGGCGATGCATCGCATTTACATTTTGAAGTCCATGCGTTTGGCAAGCACGTTAATCCAATCTATTTTTTGGGTTAAATAAGGAGTTTTGATGAAAAGCGCATTTCAATCTCATAGATCAAGCATAGTGCCAATTATTTTGATTATAGCCATTGCCTTGATGATCCGTACTTTTGGTTATGGATTATATCGTGTGCCAAGCCAATCGATGGAAACAACCATGTTGGTTGGTGAATTCTTTTTTGCCGATAAATTTTGTATACTGTTTTGGCCACCTGTGCATGGTGATATTGTTGCTTTTAACGATCCGACTTATGCATATTCAAATAATAAGCTTATAAATTTGTTTCAGCGGGTTGCTTGGGGGCCTTCAAATTGGACAAAGCGGGTCGTAGGCATTCCTGGCGATCATGTACGAGGTGTCATAGAAAATGGTAGATCGGTTGTATATAGAAATAAGATAAAGTTAAACGAGCCGTATGCCAATCAGCATCGGCATGATGTACAGGAACAAAAAAGTAATGGAATTGATGAATTTGATGTGCAATTGGGGTACAATGAGTATTGGGTGATGGGGGACAATCGGGGCAACAGTTATGATTCTCGGTCTTTTGGACCATTGAATGGAATCTTGATGCATGGTAAAATTATCTTTCGTATAGCATCGACTGATAATGATGTATCATTATGGAAAGCTATTGTGCACCCGATGAACTTTGCCAAGTCAATTCGTTGGGATCGTTGTGCGCAAAGAGTTGTGTAAAAATTTTTGAAAATATTTTAATACTTTACGATAAGGAAGCTTTGTATGACAAGTCAAACTCAAAAAAAGACAGGGATTGTTGCGCTGGTCAAAGAGATGGCAACATTGCTCGTGGTTGTATTCATTATAAGAACATTTGGTTTTGGGCTTTACCAAGTGCCGACTGGTTCTATGGAAACCACAATTCTCGTGGGTGAACGTTTCTTTGCGGACAAATTTACTATTTTATTTTCCCCCCCCAAGCGTGGAGATATTATCGCCTTTAATCAACCGGGAACACAGTATGACTATTCCCCCAATCCAATCAAGCATTTTATTCAACGTTATATTTGGGGACCGTTGAACTTAACCAAGCGTGTTATTGGCGTGCCCCACGATAGAGTCAAGGGTGTTGTTGAGGATGGCAAGCCGGTTATTTATATTAACGATAAAAAACTTGATGAGCCGTATTTGAATAAATATCCTATTATTTCGGTGTATAAAGATTCACCTGAAGAAGTTACTCTGATGACCGACGACCAACTTGCATCACTTTTATTCACGCATCGTATAGATCCATCTCGTATTAATGAACTTAAAGGTCAATTAAGGCATCAGTTTGCTGTACATAAATCATACGATCCTGCACTCGCTTGGGATAAGCAGCCATTTTATCGTATTAATCCTGACCGTATTGAGTATGGACCTGATGGTAAGCCTGTAATTCTTTATCCGGGTACCTTAAGTTCTCCTGACTATCAACCTGAACAACACGGTAAAAATCTGTGGGGCCACAATTGCGATGAGTTTGATGTTACACTAGGCGACAATGAGTATTGGTGTATGGGAGACAACCGACTTGGCAGTGGCGATTCTCGCATGTTTGGCCCGGTAGATGGCAAACATATCCATGGCAAAATTGTCTTGAGGATTTGGTCAATTGACAGCGATGAGTCATGGTGGATAGTCGATTTATTGAAGCACCCGGTTGATTTTTGGTCCCGTGTTCGATGGAACCGATTTTTCCAGGTGGTTAAATAAATAAGATATTGCCCTCATAATATAAGAAAATACACAGAACTATTGCAGGATAACTATTTTCTGTTACATTATAAAGGTATCTTTATAAGCTTTTTTGAGGCATTCAGATATAGTTTGAAAAAACACAGAGAGTAATGGCGGCATAGCCAAGTGGTAAGGCATTGGACTGCAAATCCTTGATCCCCGGTTCAAATCCGGGTGCCGCCTCCAGTCTACGCTTATCCGGGCCTTCCGGCTCGGCAAGCTACGCCTGGCTTCGCCAGTTTTTTTAAAGGATTTTATAAAATTATCCAAAAACTGTTCCTGTTTTGAAATTAAAAATATACGTGCCGGGGTGGCGAAATTTGGTAGACGCAAAGGACTTAAAATCCTTCGGGAGTAATCCTGTACCGGTTCGAGTCCGGTCCTCGGCACCAACCTTCGCATCTAACGATGCTACGGTTGGCGCGGCCAGTAATGGAAGCTTGATAGAAAATAAAATATTAATCGCAGAAGCGAAGGTTGCCCGCCGAAGTTTTAACGTAGGCTGGGCTTATTCGAAACCAACAATAGAAAGATAAATTATATCGGTGCTATTGTTAGCAAGTTTGTAGATTTAATAGAATTCAAAACTCCTTCGCTTATCCGGGCCTTCCGGCTCGGCAACCCTTCGATTTCGCTTACGCTTCACTCAGGAGTGAACGCGTTAAGGAAGGGGCGGTGTGGACCAATGCGGAGTTTACCCTGAACAAAGTGAAGGGACTGGCTCCGCCAGTTAATGATGGCATTTAAAAATATAAAAAAAGCCGTGATGTAAAAGTCATGGCTTTTTTTGTGCGTAAAAATTATAATCAAAGCTATTATGATGAAACAATTAATAATGGAAAGGGATCTCGCATGATGGATCAAAAAATGCTTGAAGAAATCAAGCAAAGACTTATTGCAACATATAATCCAACGGAGATGTATATTTTTGGATCGTATGCCTGGGGTTCTCCTGATGAAGAAAGTGACCTAGATCTACTTATAGTCGTTGAAAAGTTGGACAAAGATCGCTACAAATCTATGGCTGATGGACATAAAAGCTTAATAGGCTTAGGTGTACCCAAGGACATTCTGGTATATACGCAAGAAGAGTTTGATGAGCGAGCCGCCAATGTCACTACTCTTTGTTACAAAGTAAAACGCAAAGGCAAGCAGATTCATGCAAAAGCGTAACATTATAAACTCATTAATTGAAAAAAAAGATGCTGCATTATAAAAGAACAATACATAGCATTGTTTTGCTAACATTATTTGTAACTGAAGGAAGATGCATGTTTTTATCCCATCAAAATATTGAAGAGTGTATCAATACTGGCGCCATCATTATAGGGCCAGATTTTGACAAGAAAAACATTCGTCCCGTTGGCGTTCGTATTCATTTGGGGCCATCATTGCTCATTGCCCAGCCAGGACAAACAATAGACCTTACCACAAGCGCCCACTTGGAATATAAAGAGATTGACTTGGCCACAGAGGAGTTTTATTTGGAACCGGGGCAATTTGTGCTTGGATCCACCTATGAAACTATTCAGACAGCGCCAAATATTTTAGCAATGCTGGATGGAAGAAGTACGATTGCAAGGCTTGGGTTAACAGTACATGTTACTGCTTCAGTTATCGATGGAACATTTGAAGGGCCACATTCAGCTGTTTTGGAGATCAAAAATCTAGGTGATTTTAGAATTAGATTGAAATTCAAAGATCCGGTTGCAATGATGCTTTTTGTAGAGTTAAAAGATCCGGTTGTTCAAAAATTGCAAAGTCAATACAGTCAAACGTCCAATAAAGTGGTCGCACCAAATTTAGGGTTTAAAACGGGAAGCGATAAGTAGGCAATCGTGACAGTAGTGAAAAAAAAGATTTAGCCGTATAAGTAAAAAAATTATCTCTATCTTTCTGATTAAAAAAATATAAAAAAGCCATGACTTTTTACATCATGGCTTTTTTGCGCATAAGAAGAAATCTAATCAAGCGAAATTATTTGCCCGCTGCCAGAGCATTTTTTAGAAAATCCACCATTTTATTGTGACAATAGTTTTGTTCTTGTGTGATGGTCTCTTGAGTCCACTTATTTTCTTGGCCTATGTTTGAGATAGCGCTGTTCATTTGTTGTATGCAAGCTCCTGGATCTCTATTGAAAGGGTCATAATGTGGACCAAACATGGAGACTTCTCGAGATTCTCGTACCTGAATTCTATCGCCAACCAGAACACCTTCTCCATAACAGGCGATAGCATTGGTAGACCTTACAAGGTCATTGAGTGTAGCAGATCCGTTTTTTAATTTCTCCTCGATAGTATCGAGTTCTTGGCTTGATGGGCGTTCGGCTGCTAGTACTAGAGCACCAATTATAGCCTGATATAATCCTGAGCAGTTTTTTCTGGCGCATTTTTCCTGCACATTGGGGCTAACAAAAGCTTTGTTGTTGACAAACTCCTTATAGGCTTCCATCTGGCGGCCCGCATCGGAATATCTATCAACTACTTTTGCGGTAACCAGATCTGTGTGACCTAGTGATAAACAAAAGATGGCGAAAAAAATACTGTTTTTTTGCATGGTAGTTCCTTTTTGGTTTGGGAAAATGTGACATTTATTTTTAGTACATTCTACAGAAAAAAAGAGTTTAAAGCTATTTGATTATTTCGTTTCGCAAGATGAATGGCCGCTAAAAATTTAAAAGAATCTGTGATGTAAAAAGTCATGGCTTTTTTTATGCATAAAAAATATAATCAAAATTATTATAAACTCATTAAATAGAGCGAGGTCGAACTGAACGATTAGAAAAAATGAAACAAGAACGAGCAGAACAAGATTTATTATAAGCAAAAAAAACACCTCTATTTTCCCGATTAAAATAATTATAAAAAAGAAACTTGACAAAAGTTACCAGCAAGATAACTTACAAATAAGTACTAGGGTTTGTTTGCTTACGAGCAAAAGCAATAAAGAGGATATTTATATGAACAAAGCAAAATTAGTTGAAAACATGGCGAAAATAACCAAATTGCCAAAGTCAACCTGCAAAGAGTGTTTGGAATCATTTATCACCTCAGTTGGATCAGTTCTAAAAACTGGTAAAACAGTGGTGTTGACAGGTTTTGGCACATTTGCTGTGATGAAAAGAAAAAGCAGAGTAGGCATTAACCCATCTACGGGTAAAAAAATGCAAATACCTGCTAAAAAGGTTCCAAAGTTTAAAGCTGGTAAAGCATTAAAAGCTTTGGTTAAATAAAAAAATTATGGCTAACGCCACTATTTGTAGGGAGCATCTTTTAATAGATGCTCCCTATTTTTTTGTGCCTACAAAAACTATCTATTGCCAAGTGGCAATGCCCATAATTATACTAGCACTAACATAGGTGATGTTATTAATTGAAAATTAAGGAGAGATACAATGGTTGACAAAGCAGTTGAGGCGTCATCAAGTTTTGCGCAAAAAGTAAAAAATTACCTGAATCCTACGGTGCTTTGGGAAAAAATCAAAGAATCTAAGAGCATTATTATTGATGTAGCCTTATTTTTTGGTTTGGGAATTTTGGTAGGTTATTTTTTAAAAAAATATGGCCAATATGTAGTTGTGTTGTTATTTTTGATCGCTGCTTTAATTGTTTTGCAGTATATGAATGTGCTTCAGATAAATATTAATTGGGTCCTCATTCAAGATACTTTGGGAATTGCTCATACAAATGTACCTGCGGGGGCAAGTTTGATGGCACTCTATTGGGAATGGGTTAAGATTAATGTGGCGATCGTGTTAAGTTTTTCAATAGGTTTTCTCATTGGATTACAAATAGCTTAAGGAGGGATTTTGTATGGCTCATGAAACATTTGTTCAAGAATTTTGTGCAATTTTAGTTAAATACAACATGATACCGGAAAAAGAGATTGGTCCTTTGCAAAAGGTGTTTAAAGACTCTGAGCAAGATTATTTTGATGATTTTTTAATAGAAGAAGGTTTGATTGAACCTGAGGATCTTTTAAAAGCATTAAGCCTCTACTATAAAGTTCCGGCTATAGATGTTAAGGGGCTATTTTTTGAACACTACTTAGTTACTAAATTTCCCCGAGATTTTTTAGAGCGTAACAGTATTATCCCTTATGAAATTGAAGAAAATATGTTATTTGTGGTAGCAAGCAGGCCAGAAATTTCCGGTTTGGTCAGTGCTATACGTGATTTTGTTTCATATGATATTGAATTTCTCGTTGGCCTTAATCAAGACATTCAAGATGCGATTGAAGAGTTTTACGATACGTCACCAGTGCTGGACGCATTAGCTGAAGACTTAGACATGGACGAAGAAAAACGTATGGAGCAAGAGTCGATGCGCAAAGAAGAAGATCTAGAATCGCTTGGATATAGCGAAATAGTTTTTCCAGGTGATGAAGAAAGCGAAGAAGAATAATAATAATAGTTGAGTTACTATGCAAACTATGATAATTCCCTCAATACAAAATGACGCGCCCGTTATCCGCATCGTTGATGCTATGGTCAGCAAAGCAATTGTACAAAAAGCTTCTGACATTCATTTGGAATCAACCGAAAAGGGATTGCGTGTACGTTTTAGAATTGATGGTGTTTTGTACGATCAAAAATTAATCGAGTCATCATTAATGGCGCAGATTATTTCTCGTCTTAAGGTGATGGCAAATATTAATATTGCCCAAAGACGAGTGCCGCAAGATGGTAAATTTCATACCATGGTTGGCGCACAACAGATAGATTTGCGTGTTTCGACGTTCCCTTCTGTATATGGGGAAAAAATGGTGGTCCGTATTTTGGACAGAACGCTCAACAAAATTTCTTTAGACTCTTTGGGCATGCAATCGAGTATGCTCAACTCATTTCAAGATTTACTGTCTCGTTCAAACGGTTTCTTTTTGGTCACCGGGCCTACTGGATCTGGCAAAACGACGACATTGTACGCGGCGTTATCCGCTCTGAGTTTTCCAGAAAAAAATCTTATAACGTTGGAAGATCCGGTAGAGTATAGCCTTGAAGGCATCACGCAGGGACAAATTAATCCTGATGCTGGTTTTACTTTTGCCAAAGGGATTCGTGCTATCTTGCGCCAAGATCCTGATGTTTTAATGGTAGGGGAAATTCGTGACAGAGAAACGGCCAGCATTGCTATTCAAGCGGCGTTGACTGGCCACATGGTACTCAGCACCTTGCATACTAACGATGCGCCCAGTGTCATTATGCGATTGATGGACATGGGCGTGGAGCCCTTTTTAATTAATGCTGCCGTTACTGGTGTTTTGGCCCAACGTCTGGCCCGTAAAATTTGTACGCAGTGTCGCATGTCGGTTGAACCAAATGCTGGTGAGCATAAAATTTTAAAAGATATAGGTTTGTCCGTTGACCAACTTTATAAAGGTGCTGGTTGCGCTGCCTGCTTTAATCTTGGCTACAAAGGTCGCACCGGAATATTCGAGCTGCTGACATGCACCAGTGCATTACGCGCACTAATTATTCACAAGCCTCATTTTGATGATATTTATGCCCAAGCTATTGCCGATGGCATGCAGACGTTGATGCATGATGGCGCACAAAAAGTCAAAGATGGCATCATTACGTTACAAGAGTTGATGCGGGCTGTTGCGTAGCTATAGTTGAAGCTTATGTTAAGCT
>Ga0206866_1040_pt1 | contig 27868 bp, 30 predicted proteins | sample Alteio_BWOrgCont_40_FD_152626 | JGI IMG/M metagenome (GOLD analysis project Ga0206866, IMG submission 152626) | Enriched cells from forest soil in Barre Woods Harvard Forest LTER site, Petersham, Massachusetts, United States -... | ecosystem: Environmental > Terrestrial > Soil > Temperate forest >... | reverse complement strand
ACGATGTTCATATACTATGGGGGTTATATGGAATTAAAAAAAAGAATGATCTTTTTTGCTTTTTTTACGGCTTGTTTGTGTACTTCTATGAATGGTAGTCGATATCGACCTAAAGTTGCAAAAACTTCCCAAAAGGAAGAGGATAAAAAACAAAGGGATGATGATGTTCGTGATATTTCGACGTTTTGTACAGGATTTTTAGGAGCATGCTTTTGTTGCCCTGGATCAAGTTTTACTCATTGTGCTGCTGCGTGTGGAATGGGTTGTGTAATCTGCTGGGCTATTAAAATAGCCCAAGCGCGTATGCAGGCAAAGGATGCAATAGAGGCAGAACAACAAGGATCTCGTCAATCGAAATTAAATCAACAGAGAAAGTTTTTGTTACAATTGGCCACAGAGGGGCATAAACTTCAAGAAACAGAAAGTCCTCCTCTTGACCAAAGGGGCCCAACTCAAACTCTCTCGCCATCGAATTATGAAAAAAAGCCTTTGCCAGCAACACCACCAGCCCCTATGAGACAAACAATGTCAACAGCATCTGTTCACGCATTGCCAATCGCTGGAAACATGACTTCTGCTAAGTTACGACATCCTAATATTACACGAATATTGTCTGAAAATGCGTTGTTGGCTGCGTCTTCTGATGCATCACTTGCTCATGGCAGCTCCCCTAGAAGACCAACTTCAATCAGCCCATCACGTGTCTCTTCTTCTCGTTCCAATTCTCCTGCAAGGCAAAAAATGTCAATTGAATCTAAACTAACACCACCTAATTCACCTGTTTTGAAATTTTCCTTGCAAAGTGTAAATGCCAATACTATAAATTAGGAGAGAGATATGCCTGGGTACAAGGGACATTTGGTTGGTGGGGCGGTAATATACGCGATTGGGCTCTTTTTATTACAGAGTTTGCACCCAGCATGGACAACGATGGCCGAATGGTTACTATTTGCCGTCGCGGGCGCATTGTTCCCCGATATTGATATAAAGAGTAAGGGCCAAAAGATTTTTTATCGAATTTTGTTAATTGTCTTTGCGGTTTTATTGATCAAGGGACGATTTCAAATTTTTATATTGATAAGCATGTTGGCAGTAGTGCCTATGATTGTTCGACATCGCGGACTGTTTCATAAGTTGTGGTTTGTTGTTGGGTTTCCTTCATTGGTTGCCATTGGCATTAGCGTTTATTTTCCTCACTATTGCACCATCGTGTTGTATGATGTTTCTTTTTTTATCGCGGGTGCGATATCGCATTTGTGGCTTGATGTTGGCTTGCGACGCATGCTGCAATTTTAAAATAGAGTCATGCATTGCAATGCGCGCAGATCGTGAGTATATTTTGGGTGTCTTGTTAACCATAGTTTACTGTATTTTTTTTAAGGAAGTTGGTTATGTATAAAAAAGCTTTTTGTATGCTTCTGTTATTGTGCACATCGGCGTTTTGCCATCAAAATGCGCCTATCTTTGATGCGAATGATTTTTATGCTGATTATAAAAAAATAATAGCTGATATATATCAAGACGTCGATGCGGTTATTCCTGAACAAGAAAGACAAGGGATAAAAACCAATGGTGGATCGCCTGTATACGGGGAAATTCTTTTTGATAGTGTTAACAGTTTGTTATCAAAGTTGCAACTTACTAAAGATGATGTTTTTTACGATTTGGGCAGCGGATTGGGTAAATTTGTGTTACAAGTGTATTTAATGACGCCTGTCAAAAAAAGTGTTGGCATAGAATTTTCTGTGTCACGTTATCAACGCGCGCAATCAGCTGCTTTGCACGTGCCAAAAATATACAACGATACGTTTAAATTCGAAAATAGTATGCGCAAAAACTTTGGCAAACCTTCATTGCCTAAAGTAAAAGGTAAAGCATTTGAATATATCAATGGTTGCATACTGCAAGAGGATTTCTCTGATGCTACGGTGGTATTTACCTGCTCAACTTGTTTTGATGAAGATTTTTTACAAAAAATGGTTAATAAGTTTGCCGCTATAGATGATTTGCGTATTGTAAGTCTGAAGGCGTTGCCATATCACAAGCATCTTCATCTTGTTGCTACGCATACATTGGCTATGACATGGTCATCTGATGTTGCCGTTTATATGTATGAGATTGATCGATCTAAAGTTGCTGCTAATCCACATGATGAAACAGAGAACGTTATTTTTCTACAGCATTAAAAATACAAAGGATATGTCTTATTTAAATTGTTGCAGATTATTTTTGTGCGCATTGTCATTGTTCACCTGCTGGGGTGTTAGCGAGGCCCTATCTCATGCACAAGAGGAAGAACTTACCTACCAATGGATGAAAATGCATACTAAAGCGTGCCCCAATTGCGGTATTCCTATCGAGAAAAATGGCGGATGTGATTGGATGAAATGCCGTGTGTGTGCATATGAATTTTGTTGGGAATGTTTGGCTCCGCATGATCACAATTTAGCGACTCATCAGCACAGGAAGAGATCTGGACAGTAAAAAAACAAAAAATTCATGTTTGTAAAATTTGCTTTTCCCCGCTCTCCCTGAGTTTTTTGCGAAGCAAAAAGTATCGAAGGGTAAGCGGGACATAGAGTTTATTTAAGAAAAAAAAATTAACCGGAATAGGATTCCCCGCAACCCTTCGATACATCGAGCAGAGCTCGATACTCAGGGAGAGCGGGGGAGCGGTATCCACACTACTTCTCTATCAAAAAATAGATCAATATTTTTCTTCAGTTGTGTTGTGTCGTGAGCATAGATTTTTTTATCTGATTCGATAGTCGCTATGATGTCGCGCATTTCGTTGATAAAGGTTTCTTGTACATCCGCACGTCGGTGACGAATAACCATATGTACCTCCAAGCCCGATGCGATAATAATGTCAGACATAGACGAAACTGCTTGCGCAACCCAACTTGGATCGTTATTAAAAACTTCTGGGCGCAACATCATTAACACTAACGTTTTTGCGCCATTGTCGACGGCCGCCAAAATAGTTGCTTGGTAGGTGGCATAGATGACAGCTCGGGCGATCGCCGATTGTTCAGGGGTGATTTCGATATCGTGGCGATTTTTTGGATTAATATCATGCGCAGCAGTAAATATTTGATTTACTACAATTGCGTCATTTCCTGCATCTGGCATCCATTTGTTGTAAGCGGGTTTGGGGCGGGCAAACGGATCATTTTCTCGTGTGATCATTTTGCCATCGTCATTATAACCACTAGTAACGGCGATGTTGTGATGCACCCCAACACTGAAATGGCGCATATCAATATTGGTGATTGGCCCTTGTTTTTTTAATCCTTTAATAAGTGGTGTATTGTCATTGTCAAATCCAAGATTAAAAATATGCTCAACGCTCGATAACAAATTAATTGGTTCCATAATATACCGCCGATAAATTGCTGCCGGCATGGTGGCCAACACCGATTCTTCGCCATGCGCAGGTGCATCGTTCATGTTTGATAGATTGTACGCATAGTTGCCCATGCGATCTTCCAATGCATTAAAATGTGACGCAACTTGAAAGTAACCGTTGGGAAACTGTTCATGCAATGCGCGCGCATGCGTTTTTTTAGGATTTTGTGGATCATGAACAACTATATGTAAACTACCAAACTGTGTAGGCTCACTTATCTTGTGATCCAAGCGGGCATGTACGCATATACGCAACTGCTCCAAAGTTGGTTGTGCCCATGTGCCTTGCGTGATAGTTTGTGCGCGAGGATAGATGCTTTGCTGATAAGTTATGATTTTTTTTGCGCGTGCAATGTCGGGCTTTTGGCCGGTTGATGCGCCGACAAGCTCTTTAAAATGGTCTTCTGAAATGCCCATGATATCGTCAAAGAGTTTATATCGATCGAGCATGCCTTCTGGGATAGTTGATTGGATTATAGTGTTGTGTGTTAAAAGTAGTATGAACAGATAAGGCGTTTTTTTATTAAACAAGAGCATACTTATTTGTGATATTTTTGTAGATTCAGTTTTCTGTCTAGTTCTCTTGCAACTGCTTCATCTGAATCATCGCTTACTGATGGCCCAGACGATGATGACGCGCTTGCAGCTGAAGCAGAGGGTCCAGATGATGCGCCAGCATTTGATGCAAAAGAGAATTGCGCGCTGATGATTGCATGATCAGAAAAATAGGTGCCTCCAATATCGCTTGCATCATGTTGCAATAACTTCTTTCCAATAACTTGTTTTGGAGGATATATGGCGTGTGTTTTTTTTGTAAGATTTGATGAGTAAAGCAAGTAGTCTATTGCTTCTGATTTTTTGTTATATGCGGTTACGCGATCATTGGGATTTTCTATAAAATCTTCGTATTCAGTCAGTACTCTTTGTATTACTTGATATGAGCCTGGATTTGTTGAATCCGTGTTAAAATCACCACAAATTATAATGTGTGTATTATTGCTGTTATTTTTTGTTATGTGGTCTTTAATTTCCCTTAATTGGCTTTCTCTAAAACCATGATATCCCAATGCTCCTCCTGGTCCGCCTTCTAAATGTGTGTTAATAATCATTATGTTACTTGGGTGGGCATCATTTGTGTGTACGTTTAGTACTAAAAAACCACGATTGGTAGCGCCAGGTGTCTTTGTGAAAGGAACAAATAGTGCTTTATCTTTGATAAATTTATCTTGGTCATAGTAAATAGCAAGATCGCCCCCAGATACTGATGAATCTTTGATTCTTTGTGGTAATTTAGGATTGCTATTTGGTTCAATTTCTTGAAAGGCGATAATATCCTTTCCTTGTAATTGTTGGGGATCATTAAATGCTGCATTAAAAAGAGATTGACGTTGTGCAATGGGCATACCTTTATTTTGTGAAAATCGTGCATAAGGACGTTCATTTAAAATGTTAATGGATGCAATAGAAAAGCTTGAGATCTCTTTTTGTAGTTGTTGCTTGGGTTTTGCTTGGGGTTTCACTATCATGTTTGGTATATCAGACAACTTAAAAGGATGTGTGTCATGTTTTCTGTTGGGATCCCACAAGGCACCTTGATTTGTCAGTCTTCTATAACCGGTTTGTGTACTTACCCATAAAGGTCCTGTTGGTGCAGAGCTGAGATGTCCTTTTGTTGGGCCTGTTTGCCAAAAATATAATCCTGCGGGTAGCTCATGAAGGGTAAGATTTTGTTTATGCAGATAGTTGCTTACATATTTAAAATTGGCATTTCCCGATAAATCTATGGCTGGTGTTTGGCCACTACTTAATGCAATAAGAACTTTGTTGCCTTGATTATCAACGGTAAGCCAATGCGTGTCTTGGTTTGCTCGAGGGTCTATGGTCACTTGTTGTAACAGTTGGGGTTTTATGGGATATAGTGGCGCTGCCGATGCTGCAAAGTTCATTGTGGTATATGCGCTAACCATACAACCAATAATGGAAAGCAGTATAGTTTTTTTGTTCATGAAATATCCTTTATTTAATATGATTCAATATAGACCATATTAAATAAAGGATATTTCATGTGTCAACACTATGCCAAAAAGAAAGTGGGGCGTAGTAAAAAAATTGGCTTCATACACCAATGCGATGAAGCCAATAGGATAATTTAAAAAACATGAAGTTGTTTAGTCTCCGTCATCAAGACATAAACATTTTGCGGGGCCACTACCGCCACAGAGCGTGTATATAGGGCAGCAGACAACTTCGGTGGGTAAACAGCAGGTCCATGATGCGATTAATTTTCCCACACCGCCTGCCCAACTTTTGTGGGGAGGACAGCAAAGGTAAGGTTTTTCATCATGACATGCTGCCACTGCTGCTGGCTCGGCACATCTTTTGAGAAAACAATGATTAGCTCTGGCGCCCATGTTGTCACATTTATCACCGAGTGTATTGCATACTTTTGTACATCCAGTCAAGCAACAATTTTCCCGTTCAATGACCTGCATTACTTGAGGTGGTGGTGCTGCAGCAAAAGTGGCAGAGCTTATGGTCAACAATGTTGCCGATAGCGCTAACGATAAAAATGTATTATTTGTTTGATTGTTTGATTGTTTGATTGTTTGATCATCGCGATCCCTTTGTTAAGAAGTTTAAAAAATCACAAACACTATACGTTTATATTAAATATCCTGCAAGCATTCTTGGTTGTTCTTTGTGCAACTAATTCCAACGATTCATCAGGTGCGATGAAGCCATTGGGGAATTTTAATTCGAGAGCGACGTAGTCATTTCATGTACTTGTTTCACGCAAAAACGAGTAAGGGGATCATTACAACAAACATAAGTAGTTGCGCAACATCCTGTGCATGGACAACAACAAACCAAGCAGCAGCAGGTAGTACATGGAGAGCAGCATAAATTTCCTGCTCTTTTTTTCATGGTAGAATGATCCATATTATCCGTATCCATAGTTTGGTGTTGTGGACCAGGAGCAGAAGCAAATGTTTGTTGTGGCATTGAAGAAGCAAAGGCTGGTGCTTGTGGCGAAGAAAATGATGCTGATGATTGAGGGAAATTATTGGCGAATGATTGCTGATGCATAACATGCATTGAAGCAGCGCCTTGCACCATCTGGCGGTGTTGTTGCATCATCTGATTGTGATGCTCCATAAAGTTCATCGCTTGGACGCATATAGGAGTTACGCATAATAACGCCGTGACATACTTTAAAAATTTCATCTCGCGATCCTTTTGTTAAGAAGTTTAAAAAAAATGAAATTATTCTCTCTCGTGGTTTTCCTTATTTAATAGAGACTCGTCCACTATTTCTCGAGTGAGTGAATCGTTACAGCAAAGATAACTAGTTGTGAGACACCCTGTGCATGGGCAACAACACACAGTGCAACAACACCATGCGCAGCTGACTAAGCAGCAATTTTTTTTAGTCTCTTCATTGCAGCATAGATTTGAGGCTCTTTTTCCTATGGTATCATGTCTTTCAGCATAAGACATAACTTGAGATTTCGGCCCGGGAGCTGAGGCAGGCACTTGTTGTTGTTGTGGTTGTCCTGCATGGACCTGCATTATGGCCATGAGCTGTTTCATCTGTTGCTGTTGTGCTGCTTGACTCTCCCCTTGAGCTTCTTGTGCGTATGGAGGAGGTGCCATCTGTTGCAGTTGTACCTCCTCCATACCTTCCATCGCCTGGATGCATAGAGGAGTTACGCATAATAACGCCGTGACATACTTTAAAAATTTCATCTCGCGATCCCTTTGTTAAGAAGTTTAAAAAATCACAAACACTATACGTTTATATTAAAAATCCTGCAAGCATTATTGGTTGTTTTTGCTGCAACCAGATCTAACGATTCGTCTTTCAGTGTCGCAATATATTCAGCGATAGTTGCAATATACAGGGGATGATTTTGTTTGCCGCGAACTATTTGAGGTGGCAAATATGGCGCATCGGTTTCAAGTACCATCTGATCGAGTGAGGTTGCGCATACAATATCACGCAAATACAAATTTTTAGGATACGTGATGGTGCCGCCAATACCAAGACAAAATTGCCATTCAATAACTTGATTGGCAAAGTCTTGATCTTCAGAAAAACAGTGAATGATGCCGCGCGTAATTTGCCCTTTGAACTCTTCCAAGCTACGTAATGTTTCGTCTCGTGCGTCGCGTGTATGCACAACTAAGGCAATATCATGTTCAAGAGAGAGTTCAATCTGGGCCTTAAAAGCATCTTGTTGTCGCTTGAGGTTGTAATCAGGATAATGGCGATCGAGTCCCGTTTCGCCAATGCCAACAATCCGATTTAACTCTTTTTTTTTCACCATCTCTTGTATGAGCTTAAAATCATCTTGCCACGAGCTGGTGCAATCATTTGGGTGAATGCCCACGGTCGCAAACACCGTATCGTATGCTTGCGCAAGCTGAATGCAATTTTGGCTTTCAATTAAGCTTGTACCGACATTTATAATGCGCGTTACTTGATTGTCGGCCGCTTGGCATAAAATTATTGCAGCATCTTTTATCTCTTGTTCTTGCAGCGCAACATCAAAATCTTTTTTTACCATCATGTTAATATGACAATGAGTGTCAATCATTTGTGTTGGTGTTTTTGTGGGAAGCATCGCGTATCCTTGGGCTGATAAGTTATCTATTACATTAACTTTTTTTGCAAAATAATTGTTTTATTTGTAACGTTATAATAATTCTTTTTTACATGTTTTTTCAGTGATTTAATAAAGCATAATCTATTTGACAAACATATAAATGAAACTACTCTAATGTTACAAGGGATCATAAAAATAGAAAAGAGAGAGTTATATGAAGAAGCAGTGTTTTAATCATTACTAACCCTAATTGATTGTAGGAGTATCCTATGAATAAAAGTGAATTGATAAATTCACTCAGTGAAGAGACCACATTCAGTAAAAAAGATATTACTCGTGTGTTGGAGTCTTTCACCCGAATTATCGAACGTACACTTAAACGTGGCGAAAAGGTTTCATTAACAGGATTTGGCAGTTGGTGGATATCAACTCGTCCAGCTCGTAAAGGTATTAATCCTGCAACGAAGCAGCGTATTGATTTACCTGCAGTTAATGTTCCAAGATTCAAAGCAGGTAAGAATCTACGAGAAACAGTAAGGTCGGTTAAAATTGGTTAAATAATGCTTTAACCTAACAAAAAGCTTTTACTCTGTTTAAGGTCGCCATAATAAGCGGCCTTAATCGTTGTAGAGGAGAAATCTATTTTCTTGGTCAAATCGCAAGCTTTCAAATTGTAATTTATGCGCGCGTTTCTTCTGTTTGTATCATTGAGCTTCTCAATAATCTTTTTTTCCAGTATCCTTAGTTTTAATTAAATAGTAAGTATTTGAGTTGGTTTCTATTGTGGGCCTTCCACATGAATTTCGGAGTTTATTAATGATTGATTTAGCGCGATTAAGAACTGAACCAGAACGCATTGTTGATTTATTGAAAAAAAAGGAGCCTTCATTTGATGCAGCGGCACTTGTTGATCTTGATCAATCAGTACGCAAAATCAGCCATGAGGTTGAGGCTTTAAGGCAAAAAAAGAATGAACTTGCAAAAGTTGGCAAGGGTGGCATAACGCAAGAAGTGCGCGATCAATCTATTGCTTTGGGTGTAGAACTCAAAGGTAAAGAAGATGCGTTGGCGTTAGTAGAAAAATCTTTCCATACGTTATATCTTTCTTGTCCCAATGTCCCTGAGTCAGATTTACCTGAAGGTGGCAAAGAGGCAAATAAAGTAGTGAAAGTTGTAGGACAAAAGCCAACGTTCGATTTCACGGTAAAAAACCATGTCGATTTGGGCACAGCTTTGGGATGGTTTGATTTCCAAGTCGCTGCTCGAATTACTGGGTCTGGTTTTGCTCTATACAAAGGCGATGCGGTCAAAATGTTGTATGCGTTGACGACATTGATGCTTAAAAATAACATGAAACATGGTTTTGAGCCTGTTTTACCTTCCACAGTGGTCAATGCCAAATCTTTAGAGGTTGCGAGTAACTTCCCCAAATTCAAAGATCAAGTCTATGCAATAACCGAAGATGGACTGTATATGACGCCAACGGCGGAAGTTAACTTGGCAAATCTTTACCGTGACCATATTTTATCGAGTGATAAATTACCCATCCGCATGACGTCCTGGACAAGTTGTTTTAGGCGGGAAGCGGGCACATATGGTGCACATGAACGAGGGTTGATTCGAATTCATCAGTTTGAAAAAGTTGAACTGTATACTATTTGTGAGCCAAACGATTCCCAAACGGAGCAAGATCGCATGGTCGCCTGTGCAGAAGATATATTGCAACAATTAGGATTGCATTATCGTATTAGTTTGCTTGCTATGCAAGACTGTTCGTTTCCATCGGCTAAAACATACGATATTGAAGTCTGGTTGCCGGGACAAAATGCTTACTATGAAGTATCTTCAGTAAGTAATTGCACTGATTTTCAGGCTCGAAGAGGTATGATTCGTTATAAAAAGCATGTTGACGACAAGTCACAATTGACTCATACGCTTAACGGATCGTCACTAGCGTTACCTCGATTGATGGTGGCCATTATGGAAGTCTACCAACAAGCTGACGGTTCTGTTGTGATTCCTGATGTGCTTAAAAAAGATTCACTTTTTAGTGCATAGGTTGGGTGTTATGATTAACCAAGAAATTTTAAAAAAAATCAAACAGATCGAAATTTATACGCAGCGATTGTTAACCGGATCTTTAGTGGGTGACAGTCGATCTGCCATAAAAGGGTCAGGCCTTGAGTTTGACCAAATTAGAGAATATCAGATGGGTGATGATGTTCGATTTATTGATTGGCGCGCTTCTGCTCGGATGGACAAGTTGCTTGTTAAGCAGTACATTGAAGAGCGTGATCGCACCGTTCTTTTAGCCGTTGATGTTTCAGCTTCAACTTTTTTTTCATCAGATCAAGATCTTAAAAATACAAGTATCGCTCAAATTGCCAGCGTGTTAGCGCTTGTTGCAGATTATGGCAAGGACCAAGTGGGGCTTATCTTATTTTCTGATGAAGTTGAATTATATGTTCCGCCGGCTCGAGGGAGAAATCACGCGCGCTTAATCATGCAAAAACTATTTACGCCTGCGCCATATAAAAAAAACACTGATATTACGGTGGCATTACAATTTGCGGCCAACTTAAAACGAAGAGATACTATTTTGTTTGTTCTTTCTGATTTTATAGGTGCTGACTTTTCCAAAAGTTTGCGTAGCATAGCAGCTCGCTATCAGGTGATAGCAATACGTTGCTTAGATGCTAATGAGGTAAAATTTCCGTCCGTTGGTTTTTTAGCTGTGCAAGATCCAGAAAATGGAGATCAGGGGGCGTTGCGAGCACAATCAAAAAGCTTGCATGATATTAATATCTTTTTGCAAGCGCGACGACAAGAGCAAGACACGGTATTTGCTCACGCGGGTGTTGATCATATTGATGTAACAAACAATAAACATTTTATGGGCGATTTAATAAAGTTTTTTCGCCGTCGCATGAGGTATTAGTATGGCATCGCAGCAATCACTTATGAATGAACAAGGTCTGTACGATATTTATGGTGCTTGGCATATACCATTTTGGCAAACAAAACAGTTTTATCTATTTTTAACATGCATAGCTGCAGTGGGTATAGTTCTTTTGTTATGGTACGCTATTAGGCGTTATCGATCTCGGCCAGTACTTTTGTCCCCACAGCAACGTGCATTGCAGCAATTACAAGCGCTTAAAAAAAATAATCGAGCGACGGTGGTTGCGGCAAAAGAGTTTTATAGCACGGTCACTAGGGTGCTCAAGGATTATGTCTATGAACGTTATGGTTATGATACATACGATAAAACAGATGTAGAATTTTTACATTATTTGGAAGATAAAGAGTTTCCGGCGAACTTGTTGACAGATCTTCAAGCGATTTTTTCTGGCAGCGAAATTATTAAGTTTGCCAATGCGCAGGCAATACAAGATCAGATCGAAAGTGATCTTGATAAGGCGTTATCTTTTGTCAATCGGACGAGCGTTCAGCTGAAAATGTAGGCACCGCAGACCCAAGCTATACTATTTTGTTTTTTATTTTAAGGAATTTTGTGCCCTATAATTATGATGTCAATACGCGCTCTATATATATTCATTGGCCTTTTTGTCCGTATAAATGTAATTTTTGTCCCTTTGTTGCTATCGCATCGCATGATCAGTTCATGGAACGCTACCACAATGCCCTGGTTGCTGAAATTAAGGCATACGCCTCGCATTATTCCAGCAAAATGCCGTTGGACACGATATATATGGGGGGCGGAACGCCAAGCACGTATCCCGATGCGCTGCTACTTGACATGGTGTGTATACTAAGAGATGTATTTGTTTTTGATGCATCGACCGAAATAACTATCGAGGTTAATCCGGGCACGGTTCGTCCTGAACAGTTGAAGTTGTGGAAAAGTTTGGGGATCAATCGATTAAGCATTGGAGTTCAGAGTCTGAAGGATCCTGTATTAAAGAAGTTAAATCGTCATCAGTCTGCGCAAGATGTGTATACCGTATTGGCACAGGCGAAGGACCACTTTGAAAATGTTTCGGTTGATTTTATTTTGGGATTGCCTGAAGTATCTGCGCAGGAATGGAAAGATCTTATTTGCACAGCGGTATTATGGCCTATCGGCCATATTTCCATCTATTTTTTGATGGTACATGAAGATACGCCGCTTTATTTTGGTGTAAAGAAAAAACAGATTTCTTTACCTTGTGATGATGAAATTGTTGACCTTTACTACTGGACTATAGAATATTTGGCATTGCATGGTTTTGAACAGTATGAGATATCGAATTTTGCACGCGCAGGATACCAGTCGCGGCATAATTCAGTATATTGGGATCGCAAGCCCTATAAAGGGTTTGGTTTGGGAGCATGTGAGTTTGATGGCATTACTCGGTTGCAGAACCAAAAGAATTTGAGTAAGTATTTGGAGTCAATTGCAAAAGGTGAGGAGATTACTATATTTTCAGAAACATTATCACCAGAACAAGTATATTTAGAAAAAGTTATGCTTGGACTAAGGCGATCTAAAGGTGTTTCGTATGATCTGTTGATGGAGAATCTTCCAGAGCAGCAAATAAGTCTGTTGCGAGAAAAAGTAACATTGCTTCAAGAAAGTGATTTCATTGCGGAACGTGACGGAAATTTAGTATTAACACCAAAAGGCTTAGCAGTTGAAAATGATATTGTCGTGAAACTATCTTTATAGGCAACGTATTTTTTTAATTAATGTATAATAAATAACTATTATTTCACCATTTTTATAGCGGGGAATTTCGTATGGCTAAACATGTTGGTGTAAAACTTCCTGAAGATTTAATTGCAATATTAAAAGCAGGCAAAACAGTAGGAGTTCTGGCAACGTTTTCTGAAAAAGGATTGCCTCATACAACTCCCATTCAATGTGTTTATCCTAAGGGCCTTGAAAGCGTCCTTATATCAATTCACAAGGATCATACAGGATATCATAACATGGTATGGCAAAAAAAGGTTATGATGTGTTTTATGGATGAAGGTAATGTGGCATATAGTATTTTAGGTCGTGCGGGTGTTGTGCGAGCTCCATCTTCAGTGCATCCTCTGATGAACGTTGTGCGTATTGATATTATTGACATTAAAAGCGATCGATCAGTGTTAACACGTGTTGATGCTGGTGTTCGATGGAGTTATACGTCGTGGGAAGCTGAAGAGTTGACCAAAGCGTTGTACGGCGAGTTAAAAGAGTTATCAATAACATTATAACTTTTGTTGAAAAAGGAGCATTTTTTATGTATTTGTTACATGCATTATTTTTTTATTGTATCACCATGGCCATCGGCCAAACTTTTTGTGGCGCTCAGCCACCAGTAGCTGGCCAACCAGCAGCAACCCCAGCGGTTACGTCTAAACCCGTGGTCGCGCAAGAAGTCAAATCGGCAGCAACCCCATCTGAGGCGCCAGAGGCAGAAAAAAAACCTGCAGCGCCAGCACCTGCGGTGGCACCTGTAACATCACCGGCACAGGCGACGGACAAGGTTGAAAAAACTGCATCTGTTAATCCAACACCAGCGGCAATTGTACCCCAAGCTCAACCTGCAGCAGAAACTCCTGTAGTGCCGACTGCATCACCAGCATCGGTGGCTGCACCTGCTCAGGCAGCAGTGCCGGCGCCAGCTATCGTAGCAACAGTAACAACGCCCAAACCAGTTCAACCAGCAGCAGAAACTCCTGTAGCGCCAGCGTCTCATGAGGTAACGGCCGCTCCTGCCAAACAAGAAGTTGCACAGGCTCAAAAAGCTGTGACAACACCAGCAACAGCAACAGCGCCGCCACCAGCTCAAGTTGCAACCAAAGCTTCTGCAAAGCCAGCCGCTCAGGCAATAGCGGTTGCTGCTCCAGCCAAACAAAAGACGGAGCGGGTTCAAAAAGCGATGGCAAAACCGGTGGTAGCGCCCGTTGCTTCAGGACCAGCAGCTCAACCCAAATCACCTGTTCAAGGTTTAGCGCAAGATTTGCCTGATGCATCGGTTGCTCAATCGTCGAAATCAGCTGCGGATCTTGCTTCAGATGAAACAATGAGTATTGATACTGCCGACATGGATGAACCACAGGGTAATTGGCTTTTCAAGCGTATGTGGTGGCAACGTGCGCAAACACAGTATGAGAAAATTAAAGCGCTTACCGATACCATTATGGAATCACGTTTAGCATTTTTTGCCAAGCGTACCGAATGGGATAAAACTGTATTTGATCCTTTCTATATTCAAATTGGTGTGGGGCGCGGTACATTAGAGGAGTTAATAGCAACTACCATTGCGCAAATAGATAAAGAAGATGTAAAAGAAGGTGAGTTGACGCTAGACGAACGTTCTTTGTTGACGGCTTTGAAATCTCAAAAAGATGCACTAGAGCAATTGCAAAAAGATATTCAACAAATAAATGCTATTGATGGTGCTATTGATGATGCTATTACCACACTTATTAATCAAATAAATGCAGCGCGCAGTTTTGAAAAAAAATCATGGCAAAATTTAAAAAACATTGCGCAAGAGTTGAGTGATAAAAACGCGCGTGATCTTTATTATGGCATGGCAACTTTTTGGCAAAATATTAATGATATTTCCACCTATATTCAAGGTCCGTTTTCGCAATATTTTGAAAAATTAGGCAGTTCGGCCAAAGAACAAACAGCAAAAGTAACTGACAGTATGCAAGCGCTCAAAGAGCATGGCATTGATTTTAAAAAACAGTGGCAAAACCTGCAAGAACAGCAACAACGTGAACGTGATGCACACGAATATCGAACTGGGGTAGATGAAGGCGAGAAAGAAGCTCAAGAGCAGTATGAGCAGGCGCAAAAAAAGAGCGGCTTTTTTGCAAGCATCCGTACATTTTTGTCCACCATTGGCGATTATGTTGTTTCTGGCGGTAAAGCAGTGTGGGATTTTACCATTGGTCGGTTCTTTAAAAAAGCTGAAACAAAAGTGGCAACAGAAGATTCTGTAGTAAAAAAATCTTGATTGCGTGAGCATTAAGTAAAAGATCGAATTAAAATAGTTAATTATTGCGTTAAGGGCTTGAGAGAGATAAAACTCTTTCAAGCTCTTAATTGTATCCAAAAGAGTTTGTAGAGACAAAAATAGTAGGGTTTGACTATATGAAAAAATTAGATGAAAAAATAAAACAAAAAATTATCTCAGTGGTTTCGGCATTGATTCCTGATGCAAAAATATATCTTTTTGGATCACGAGCGCGCGGCACTAATGCTGAGCGAGCGGATATTGATATTGCATTGGATGCGGGTAAACCTTTATTAGGGCGTGATGTTGATGAAATAAAAAGCATGTTTAAAGAAAGCAATATCATGTATAAAATTGATATTGTTGATTTTTATCAAATTGGTGATGTCATGCGCAATGAGATTTTGAGAGAGAGAATTATATGGAAGTAGTGGAATTACGGTATATGGCAATGCAACAAGCATTGTTAACGCTGGAAGAAGGCATAGAAGAAATTGAAATACCAATTCCCGGCAGGCCAAAAGCGTACACGCTCATGCGTGATGGGGTAACGCAACGATTTGAATATTGCATCGATTCATTCTGGAAATTTTTTAAAATCTATTTTGAAACAGTTAAAAAAGTCTCCATCGAATCATCGGCGCCAAGAGCGATTTTAAGATTGACGTTAGATTCCAAATTAATTACTGATGATGAATGCGATACATTGCTTGATTGTTTATCAGATCGTAATTTAACTTCACATACGTATGATGAAGGTATGGCAGAAACAATTCAGAGGCTTATCCCTTTTTATCATGTAACCATGAAAGCGATAATTGATAGGCTGGAAAATGATATCAAAGCGACAAGAGATATATCTGATAAAATTTGATAAGAACCTTTAAATATGGTACATTTTCCGTGTGCTTTTTGATAACACCAAGAAGCTACAGTAGGAATTTGATAGCGCCGGGGTGGTGGAACTGGCAGACACGCAGCCTTGAGGTGGCTGTGAGAGAAATCTCGTAGGGGTTCGAGTCCCCTCTTCGGCACCAATCTTCGCATCTAACGATGCTACGATTGGCGGGGCCAACAAAGGAATTGTTAGAACATTGAAATTACTCACACAAAGCGAAGATTGCCCCTCGTAGCTTTAGCGAAGAGTGGGCTTATTCGAAAGCAACAGTAGAAAGATAATTTATATCAGTGCTATTGTGAGCAAGTTTGTAGATTTAAGAAGTTCAAATTCCTTTGTTCATATTTCCAACTAAGGAATCTATCAAAAAGAGAAAAATAAAAGAGTAAGCAAAAAGTAGATTAATTTATTTATTGAGCGGCAAGGGAGTTTTTTATGCAAGCAGTAGCACGTAGGTTTTTATTTTCAGGATTAGCGTTTTGGATAGCATTTGTAGCGTTGGGGCTCTATTTTATTCTACCGCTCAAACAAAAATTACGTTTTGGTATCGATCTGGTTGGCGGCACGTACATAACGCTGGAAGTGCAAACAGATAAAGCGGTTGAATCTGAATTAATAGAAACTATGCAATCAATGCCCGCAAGACTTAAAGCGGCCAGGCAGCCAGTTCCTACCGCAAAAACATTAGAAAAAAATGAAATCGTTCTTACGTTTGATTCTCCAGCATCGGCTCAAGCGGCTGCAAACTTCTTAAAAACAGAAATGAGCAGAAGCAGGTCGTATGAGTTTGCAACAGACAACGCTATCGTAACGATGAAGTTAATGTCTCATCGTATTGAACAAATTAAACAAGAAGCAGTTAGAGGCAACATTGAAGTGTTGCGTTCTCGGCTTGATGCGTTAAGCGTTGCTGAAATTCATATTGCAGCGCAAGGCGAAAAGCATATTATTGTCGAGTTACCCGATGTGTCCGATCCACAACAAGCAAAAGCAATGATTGGTAAAGCAGCTAAACTTGAGTTTAAGTTGGTTGAAAAAGTGGGCGATACTCCAGAAGATATTCTTTATGAGCTTGATGGTATATTGCCACGAGACAAGGAGATTCTTCCAAGTAAAGGTGAGGGACGCGAGAAAGGTTATTATCTCGTGCAAAAATATAGCGATATTACCGGTTCATCCCTCAGAGAGGCGTCTGCAGGTTTGGGCGGCAAAACTGGCGTAGAGGCGGTTGTTAAATTTAAGTTTAATGCTGATGGTGCACAAAAGTTTCATGCATTAACAAGTAAAAATATTGGCAAAAGATTAGCGGTAGTTTTAGATGGCGTCATTGTTACTGCTCCACAAATTAATAGTGCTATTTCAGGTGAAGGTGAAATTTCTGGTGTTCGATCAGCAGCCGAAGCTCATGAAACAGCGTTGTTACTTAAATCAGGTGCATTTGTTGCGCCAGTAACTTTTGAAGAAGAGCGTCAAATTGGACCATCACTTGGTGCTGAATCAATTCGTCAAGGTGTTCTTTCCTGTTTAGTTGGCTTAGCATTACTCTTCATTTTTAGTGCATTCTATTATCGCGTTGCGGGACTTTTAGCTTTTATAGCTCTTATTTATAACTTGCTCTTAATTCTCGTTGGCATGGCATGGATTAAAGCGACATTAACATTGCCTGGTATTGCGGGAATGGTGTTAACGGTTGGTATGGCTATTGACGCCTCGATCCTTATTTATGAACGAATAAGAGAAGAGTTGGCTCATGGCGTTACATTAAAAAAAGCGGTGAACGACGGATTTTCTGATGCTATGGAAGTGATTTTAGATGCAAATATTACTACCTTTATCGTAGGAGTAGTGCTGTATAAATTTGGTACTGGTCCGATACAAGGTTTTGCGGTCACTATGATGCTTGGTATTATTTCGACATTAATAACCGGTTTGTTTTTCCTGAAGTCACTATTTAATTTCGTTATTGATGCATTTCATGTGCAAAAAATGAAAATTTAAATGTACTTTAGGCATCTTTTTGAGTAGAATGTTCGTAATTACTTTAAGTTAATAATATTAGAAGTTTGAAAATGGAGTTTACCCTGAACGAAGTGAAGGGTGGCGGAACTGAAAAAATTAGATGCAAAATTAGAAGTTTGAAAATTACGTGGCTTCCGTCTTCGCCAAGGCTTCGCCGGACTGCGATTGCTAAAAATAGCAATCTTGGCGTTTAAGCATGAAGTGATATTAGAAGTTTGAAAATTACGTGGCTGCGTAGCTCAGCTGGTTAGAGCGGCAGAATCATAATCTGTAGGTCCGGGGTTCGAGTCCCTGCGCAGCCACCAACCTTCGCTTATCCGGGCCTTCCGGCTCGGCAAGCTACGGTTGGCGCGGCCAGTTAAGGAATGATGCAATTAAAAATGTTCATTGATTTGTTGAAAACTAGAAAATTAATTTGTCCCGCTCCCCCTGCCGTGTCCGCCGAAGCTTTATGCGGAGGCTGGAAGTGTTTTGCGAAGCAAAATGTATCGAAGGGTTAAGGAATTTATAAAATTTAAAAAAGCTTACATGTAAAGTGTAAGCTTTTTTTGTAACAGGATAGTAATGACTCCATTTAATCTTCCCACAAAATTGACGCTCATTCGATTAGCACTTTCTCCAATCGTACTTCCTTTTTTATTTGTCTATTTGTTGCCATTGAATAATTTCCTGCTCAATATTGTATTGGGGTTGGTTTTTGTTGGTTTCAGTTTGACCGATTTTTTTGATGGTTATTTGGCGCGCAAATATGATCAAGAAACAGCTTTGGGAACTATACTAGATCCTATAGCAGATAAATTTTTACTGTATTCTGCACTGATAGCACTATTAGTTGCACAGAAAATATTTTTCTTTTGGGTGATTATATTAATCGGACGAGAGTTTTTTATGATGGGGTTGCGTCAAGTTGCTCTTGAACATAATTTTTCTGTGCATGTATCGTCATTAGGTAAACTTAAAACAGCTTTTCAAATGATATGTCTTATTTTTATTATTGTTAATCCTTACCAAGCAGTTGGATTAGGCTTCCATGGTCAAGCACTATGCAATAGTATCGAGCTAGCGCTTATTTTTGTTGCGGTAAGCTTATCGGTCATTTCTGCATTATTCTATTATCGTTCTTTTATTAAACAGTTTACGACTAAATATGAACTGATGCATGGCCATAAGGAAGTATAGCAATGTTGCTTGAGCTGCTGATCATAGTTGTCGCTTATTGCATTGGTTCAATTCCCTCTGGATTGTTGATTGCTCGTGCTCGCGGTGTGCATGATATACGGTCGCATGGTTCTGGTAACATTGGAGCGACTAATGTTGCGCGTGTTTTGGGTTATAAATTTTTTTTGATTGTTTTTTTTGCCGACTGTTTTAAAGCGTATGGTTTTTTAACACTTGTGCAGTCGTATGGTGCAGATGTGCTATTTGTCTGTTTTGTTGGTGCTGCTTTAGTCATAGGCAATGGAGCGTCGCTATTTTTACGATTTCGTGGCGGCAAAGGAATTGCAACGATCATGGGGCTTTTATTGGCATTGGATCCATGGATTGCCGCATATGTTTTTATCGTATGGTTAGTCGTGTTTTTGATCATCAGAACGGTAGGGATCGCTTCAGTTGCAGCATTGCTTGCGCTACCATTAATAACATATCTTTTGATATGCCATGAGGCGCATTTCTTTACGCTTAGTTGCTTTATTGCACTCTTTGGTCTTTACTTACATCGGGATAATATTTTTCGCTTTTATAACGAGGCTTGCAACAGAAGTAAGGCTAATTAGGGCTATGTTGCAAAAAAATTAGTCATATAGTTTTTCTACATTGAGTTGTTCTGTGCGTTCTTGTTCTACGCGCTCATTGAGTTCATGCCAATACGGATCTTCGTTGCGTCTTGTTTTATCATAGCTATCGCGCAAAATTCTAAGTGAGGCGATATTTTTAGGATCTTTTTTAAACTCACGTTTAACTTTTCGTCTATATGCAAATCGTTTTTGTTCATCTTGTATTATTTTGCCTATATACTCTACAGTTTTTCGTGCTGTTCTTGCCTTGTGTTTGGAAGCTATACGAAAGTCTTCGATTGCTTTATAAGAGTCAGGATAATTTTTGGTGATATCATAAAATCTTTTTACGGTATTTTTGTTACCAAGTGCTTTGTCTCCATATCTCAACCCACTCAAAAATCCAATCATAATCTCTTTTCTATAGGCTATTAATAGTTCTTGTTTTTCACGTAATGGGCTTTCTATATTCCGTTCTTTTGTTTCTCGCTTGATGTAGTCGATGCAATCTTGGCTGTAATTTATTATTGGGCGAATTTCCTGTTGATTACGGGACAAGGCGGCAAGTTTGTCCTCTTTTTCTTGTTTGGTTTGTATTTCCATTCGTCTAAGTGCCTTATATTCTAACATGTGTTGCTGTAATTTCATTGCGGCGATTTCAGGTGCATGAGTAACTATATTTGGAGTAGGGCTGGCAGGTAAAGCTGCAAAGGTATTTGATGCAAGCAAAACAGTAGCGAGTAATGTGATAGCTTGTGGTATATACATAGTTATTCTTCTTTCCGATAAATGATACAAATATCTTTTTATCATTTTGCTTATTCAATATTGACACATTATTGTTTGTTTGTCAATTGGTCGAGGTGTGGTTCGGGCTTGTTTGCCGATGCGTCCCCCTCCGATCAATAAATTCAAGTGGGATTTTATTGTGCTTGTGGCCATCCAGTGGACACAATGCCTCTATTTGTTATACTAATCATTAGTAAGTTATTTTTGCGGTTTTACTTTTCTACTCTTTACAGGGATATTTCATGATAAAAGTCTTTCGTACTCTCTCTTTATACTTTTTTGTGTGCGCTTCAACTTTGGCATTTGCCGATTGCGGAGAAATTCGCTGGGATTGGCCAAATATTGATACCGATGCAATAATATTTAAGAAAGATTTTATGCTTGGTACAGCAATATCAATGTATCAAGTTTCCGGTGGCGATGCTTCAAATTGGACGGCGTGTAATTTTGCCAAGGATGAAAAAGGCAACCCACGCATCGCTCATGGACAAATGACCGGTAAAGCGTGTGATTTTTGGAATCATTTGGATGAAGATATCCAGCGCTTGGTTGACATGAAAGTGAAAGCGTTCAGATTTTCCATCGAGTGGGCAGATATCGAACCGCAAGAGGGGAAATATGATATGGCAGCAGTTGCGCGTTATCACAATCTGTGTGATAGATTGCTAGCTGTTAATATTAAGCCGGTTGTTACTTTGCATCATTTTGTTCATCCTTGGTGGTTTGAGCAAAAAGGCGCTTTCGAAAAAGAAGAAAATATCCATTATTTTGTTGAATATGCTCGAGCAGTGGTTGAAGGATTTGGTGATAAAGTCACTATGTGGACAACGTTTAACGAGCCCGGCGTGTATGTATTCCAAGGATATGTGCGTGGTGTATGGCCTCCGTTTAAATATATAGCGCTACCCTTATTGCCATGGGTCGTACCAAGCATTAATCCTCTTTCAGTAAGGCGTGCTGGACGAGTGCTGAAAAATATGTTGCAAGCGCATATTGAGGCATACCAAGCGATTAAGTCATTGCCTCAAGGTAATGATTATCAAGTTGGATTGGTGCACAGCGTTACACATTTTGATCCTTTCCACCCTGGTAATAAGTTGGAAGAAACGGTTTGTCATTATACCAATAATATGTTCCATGATGCGATTACCGAATTTTTTTCCTCAGGTGTATTTAGGTTCGGTCTGCCTATTGGACTCATTAGGTATGAAAATCCAGCTGCAACAAAATCGCTCGATTATTTTGGTATCAACTACTATTCTCATGTGCTGCTCAACATGGGGTTGTCTGACAGAAAGTTTAATCAAGACTACCGATCATTTGAAGTCAGAACCGATATGCCTTATTGCATATACGCAGAAGGTTTATATCGCGCAATACAAGATGCGTCGGAACGGATAACTGCACCACAACATATTCCAATTTATATTACGGAAAATGGTATTGCTGATGGCAAAGATGACCGCCGTGCGTTGTTTATCAAGCAGTATTTGTACGCATTGCACAAAGCAATTGAAGATGGTTACGATGTGCGTGGTTACTTCTATTGGTCTCTGCTTGATAACTTTGAGTGGACAGAAGGCTACACTATGCAATTTGGCTTGTACGAAGTTGATTTTAAAACGCAAACTCGTAGATTGCGTGAAGGTGCAAAGCCTTATTTGGATATTATTAACAGGACATACGCTCAAGCATAAAGGATAAAAATTATGCAGAATAAATATATTAAAGTTTTTATGGTAATTTGTTTAACGATGTCAGCTGGAAATTTGTGTGCGTCGGATGCGGCGAAGGTAAATGAAAAACCTGGTACAGGGCTGATACTAGAATCAGATGTCTCTATTCAAGACTTGCAAAACGCAGTAGAGAATATAACAAAAGATTTGAACTCTGTTCCTGCTTTAGACAAAGACGGTAATTCGCTTAACCTACCTAATGGTGATTGGAAAAAACTTCTTAGGGCCGATGATATAAAACCAGTTACCATAGTGGCAACGAGCATGGTTGATGAGCAAACAACTCCCCAGATGACCATTTTTGGTTACCCGATGTATCATCGTATTCAAAGAACAGTCCTTAAAAAGGAATTTCAGGGATCTTTGAAGAATATAGATAATAAAGGTGACGGTAAAACATGTACATTGCGCTTCAGTACGCGTGGTCAAGTCAGACCTACTGTTATATCGACAGTTCATCGAAATCCTACTCAAATGGGTTATTTGGTAGGTGGTGCGTCAACCCTTGTAACAGCCGGCGCTTTAAGGAGTCTGTTTAAACGCATTGTGCGAAAATAAATTCCCTGTTATGAACTATATGGCCCCGGCGTAAAAACCGGGGTTTGCGTTATCACAAATCTTAAAAATGAGGTTATTCATGTATAAAATTAATTTTTTGTTATTGTTTAAAATCGCTTGTATCGTTATGGCATTTTTTGGACAGACTTTTTCCATGAAGCCGGCAAGGCTGCCTGATAATGTGCAGTATGTAAAAGATATTGAGGCCCAATATATTGACAGAACCACCGGGCGTTCTAGTTTTGAAAAAGAGCATTGTCCATGGGGTGAATCGTCGGATGATGCCGAGGGTGTTTATGATGCTGATCATCCAATTGATCCAGCTAGATATGAAGTGGTAATCACTGTACGTAAGCAAGCTTATACTTTACCAGCACCAGTAGAAAGTTATTTGGCTAATGGTGGTAATATTGACGCTTTTGACGATGCTGGAAATTCATTAGTTATGCGGCTTATGTCACAAGGGAAGCACCAAATGGTTGATTGTTTGCTTGATAAAGGTGCGTGGCCTAATCCAAGGCGCCCGAATAAACCCATGAGCGCGTATTTGCTTGCTGTTACGCAAGGCAATATGGAGTTGGCAAGAAAAATAAAAAATTTGGAAGTTAAGGCACAAAGTGCTTGTGTGACCCCGGTTGCACAAGTAGCGCATGAAGTTTTAGATAAAAAAAGTGAGTAGAGTTCCTATTAGAATCTCTCCATTTGCTAACTGAAATTTTTTATGGTATGGTGGTTATTGTTACGATCTATTTCATAAACTCTTAAATATGAGGTTATTCATGATTAAAATCAATTTTTTTAAGATAATTTTTTCTATCTTAACATTAAGTTCTATGAGCGCCTTTGGTTCGCAAATACTACAAGAGTATACCGCTGAGTCAATTGTACAAGATCCAGCGAGTTTTAAGGATAAAAAAATAAACTTTGGCGGTCATCAATATAGGGGCATTAAAGATGGTCAGATTTGGCCTTTGGCTAGGCAGGTCGTTTTTAAAAGGACATTTCGTTGTGGTACAATGACCGAAGAAATTAATATAACTAAATGTGTGGAAGGCGCTCGTAGTGATATAACGCATGGCAACCGAGCTGTGGTGTCCAGCAGAACCTATATTTCACCATGGGCGAAAAAAGTTGGTATGGCGGTTGGTGGTGCAATTGTTACTGTCGGCGGTTTTGCTTTGTTGGGCATGATCACTAAAGGGAAAAATAGAATTCCAGTATCTCAAGGGAAATAAGGACTTGCAATGAACAAAAACAGTTTCTTCTATCAGAAAGGATATTTTTATGTATAAAATCAATAAACTCTTAATTTTCACCATAACTATGTGTGCATCATTTTGCTATGCCAGCGAGCATGGGCAGGCTTTTAATCTTCACGAACTTATGCAACAAGAGCGAAACTTGAAAAATGAAAACGTTAGACTTAGTGGTGTTAATTATAAAGTGACAGCTGATGAGCTGCATCATTTATATAGTCCTTTGGATAATCTTTCTCGGTGGGTTACGTTAAAAAGACCAATAACTTGTTATTTGAGAACTGAAGAGACCTCTTTAATTCAAGCAGGAAAAGGAAAAATATATAAACCAGCTAACCCGGGCCCGTCACTTCATAGTCATACATTAGTTCAGGGGAAATCAACTTCTTTTGCTGGACCAGTTTTTATGCGCACAAAAAGGTATATTTCTACTCCAGTCAAAGCTGTTGGGCTAGCGACAGTCGCAGGAGCGGCAGGAGCCGTTGGGTTGGGTTATTTTATGTTTGGAGATTGGCGTAAATGATTTTAGCCACAAATGGTGATTATATCGCTTTGAAGATTAAAAAAAGCACTTGAGCATACTATTGTGCTTGAGTGCCTTTTTTTGTCGTAGATTTATGCATAAAGTGAGATAGGATTTGAGGTCGCCAAAGCCCCTGTTGCAATTTGAAATATTTATGATAAATTTGATATTAGTGTAGGTTATTTAATTATTAATCATTTCTATGGAGGTTTATTTTCATGTATAAAATCAATAAGGTGTTAGTTTTGACCATAACTATGTGCGCATCGTTTGGCTATGCCAGTCAACAGGCGCAGGATTTTGATGCCGAAGCACTTATGCGGCAACCACAATTTTCTAAGGGAGAAGAGGTTACTTTTCTAAGGAAACAATATGTAGTTGATCAGGATGAATTACATTGTTTAGAAGAAGGCAATCAAAGTGAGCATGCCGTATCATCAGATCATGCCATGAGCTCGTCCGCTTCTGGATCGGGAAGTTCATCAATACCGGTCTCGCAAGCGGTGACATTATCAAGATGGATTAAATTAAAAGCATTGAACGATAGTAAAAAAGTGTATCTAAGCTCCGTAGGATCTGGAAGTTTTCGTAACTCCGATTTGCCGAATGGTACGCTTGTTGTTGGGGGAGTCTTTGCTCCTCAGGGACCTGTTGCGGTGCGTAAAAAAAGGTTAAAGCATGGTCATCATGGTTCTCATGGTGGTTCAGGATTCTCTAAAATGTCTCTTCCAAGGAAGATTGCTGCAGGCATCGCTGGTGCAGGCGCTTTAGCCGTGGCTGGTGTTTTGGTGGTAGGGGGTGTTTCGGGTCTCTACATACTCGCACAATTCGAGCAAGCTCTTCGCAGGAGATGATTTCAAAACCTCTTTTAGCGCACTGAATGAATAAAATGACAAAAACAAAAAGCACTTGAGCATACTATTTTGCTTGAGTGCCTTTTTTGTTTGCTGTAGATTTATGCATAATTCGTAAAAATATCTTATGAGACGGTACGCCAGAGACAGACCCCAAACCTAAAAAACCAGGTCTTCCCTGACAAATTTGCCATTTGCTAGTTGCAATTTTTTATGTTATGGTGATTATTGATGCGATCTATTTCATAAACTCTTAAATATGAGGTTATTCATGTATAAAATCAATATGTTATCATCTTTGGTGGTTGGATTAATAATGCTGAGCGCTTGCAATAGTTTTAGTGCGCAACCACCAAAAGAGTATTCTAAGCATTCGATTGTACAAGAAGCAGAAAACTTGCAGGGGAAAAGAGTCTACTTTGAAGGCAATTGGTACACAGTTACTGAAGATATTCCAGAGAGAGAATGGAATGATGCCTTTTCAAGGTGGCTGACCCTGAAAAGACCAAGATATTGTGGCACAAAGACTCAAGAAGTAAACGTAGCTTCAGGATTACGGTCTAATGACAATGAAACTTTAGGCAGAAAAACAAATAATACGTCATTTCATGAGTACAAGGGAACCCGTGAAGGTGGGCATAACGCACACATGCGTAGTAGAACTTATATTTCAACATGGGTAAAAGCTCTTGGTGTGGCTTTAGGCGTTGGCGCATTTTGTTTGTTGAATAAACCTAAATCTTCAAATCCAGCAGTTTAATTATCTATCAGAAGGGACATTTTTTTATGCATAAAATTAATAAAATAGTAGCTCTTGTAGCAAGTTTGTGTGTTTTTTATGGTTATGCTGCTCAACCGGCGCAAGATTTTACCCCAGAAACACTTATGCAACACGGAGAAAGTTTGAAAAACAAAGATGTTACGTTTGAGGGTAAAAAATATAAGGTAACAAAAGATAGACTATATCGTTCTTGCCCGTACGATGATCATCATTTGTCGCGATGGGTTACGCTAAGACCGATGCATTGGCATGTGTATGGAGAAGAGGTCAACTTCAGTGCAGGCATTTATATCTATGAGGAACAACGTGTCCGTCCGGCATTGAAGACTGGAAGTTGGTCCGATGGTGCTGGCAAGTGTTGTGAGATTCATATGCGCAAAAAAACTTACACTGCAACATGGGTAAAAACTCTGGGAACAGCGGTACTTGTTGGAGCGGGAGTAGGTATTGGGGCAATGTTAAACGCTAAACCTTCAAATCCAACACAAAAATAACGATAAGGATAAAAAATGATGAACAAAAATAATGTTTTAAAAGTAGTAGCATGTGCAGTATTAATATGCGGTACGCAAAGTTTTTCAAGCAGTCCGTGCGATACTGAATTTATGTCTAAAGGCCATGCAGATTACACAGATCCTCTATTGCCTTCGGCAATGGTGCTGCTCGACGATGGTAAATCTAGTTTTAATGATTTACGTGATCTGCTAGCTCATCCAGTTCAATTTCTTCCAGGAAGAGTAGTTCGTGTCAAGTCTATAGATGATAAAGATTTGAATATTGTGTCCGATTCGTATCTGCTTGAACGTCACGTGGATCTTGGTATTCTTGATCGTTGTCTTGAGCGAAGCAGGGATATAAGTTTTAGCGGAACGCATGAAGCTTCTTTGTGGGGTATTATACCAACGTTGAAAACGAGTGGAACATGTAAGGTTGTTGAACTTTACAGGCAGGATAAGCTACTAAACTGCCGCGTTTTTAATGACACAAAAAAAATAGACAGAAGGCGTGAGGTTAAAGCAATTAAAGATGTAACGATGGGGCTTGCCGGATTGGGAGCAACAGTAGCTGTTGGAGCAGGAATTAAGGCGATGTTACAATCAAAATCTTCAAATCCAAATTAAAAATAACGATAAGGATCAAAAATGATGAACAAAAATAATTTTTTAAAAGTAGCAGCATGTGCGGTATTAGTATGCGGTGCACAAAGTTTTGGTTCACATGAACCTCAAAAATTTAATCGATATATTTTGCCGGTGGTTCTTAAGGACTATAATGGAAACGAGATTTTGAGATTCGATAATGATGAAGCGCTGATGGCCAGTGAGTATGTGCTTGTCCAGGGCAGCGAAGTTGTTTTACGCAACGAGTCATTGAATGTTGTACGTGATTCAGGTATTGTGCGCCATTGGATACCAAATTCAGACCATTTTTATAAAAAAAGAGATATAGAATTTAATAAAACCGATAAAACTTTTTTAAAAATACCTACTCGAAAATTGGTTGCAAGAGCTGATATTGCGGAACGTCATGGGGCAGACGTTGCAGCAAATGCTGAGTTATATTCTTCATGGAATTATCAAAAAACTGGAATTGTCCGTGCGGTGGAATCTGCACCTTATGTAGCTGTTGGTGTAGGTGCCTTGGTGGGCATCGCAGCTCTGGCGAGATCATCAACAGCTGGGCTTTCTCACAATCAAAAACAGGC
>Ga0206866_1038_pt1 | contig 29011 bp, 25 predicted proteins | sample Alteio_BWOrgCont_40_FD_152626 | JGI IMG/M metagenome (GOLD analysis project Ga0206866, IMG submission 152626) | Enriched cells from forest soil in Barre Woods Harvard Forest LTER site, Petersham, Massachusetts, United States -... | ecosystem: Environmental > Terrestrial > Soil > Temperate forest >... | reverse complement strand
GTCAGGCGTTAAGAACCGACCGATCCGCGAGTCGTAGTAGCGCGCAAACGCATAATCGTTGCCCGTTTCCGGGTCGCGCTCGTATCCAGTGAACTTGTAATTCGTTGAACAGGTGTTCCCGGACTGTGGATACTCGGTTCCGTAAGGCAAAAAGTCCGCTTGGTAGCAGGGCGTACCCGATGCATCGGTCACGACGCGCGTGTTGCCAAGCTGATCTTGAAAATAGTAGTGCACGCTGCCTGAGCTAGGATTCGACTGGGCGATCCGCTGGCCCCCGAAAAAAATATATTCGTTGTAACTCGAATTGGTGATGCTTCCGCTGCCGTCCGTCTCCGCGATCGTATTGCCAGCCACATCGCGCCAGTACAGCTCGTAGATCACCGGGCCGCTGAAACCGCTGCTCCCGCAGCTGAATCCCGCTTGTGGCGTAGCTTTTGCCACCCTCAGGCCATCACCGTCATACATGTAGCAATAGGCCCCCGAAACAGCCGTGATAATGCGGTTCTCTGCATCATAGGTATAAGTGTTTACGCCGTCATTCGTCATGTTTCCATTGCCAGACGAATCGTAAGCATATCCCGACGTGCTGATTTGATTCTGTGAGTTTACTGAAACGCTTGGCGCAGGCGAGGAGCATTGCGTCGAGCTAATTTCCCACAGGTTCGCCAAGGCGTCGTCACCCAACGTCGGGGGCATCGCATTGTTGCCAAAGTCTTGTCCCCAACAATATGCTCCCGAGCTCCCACTCGTGGCCGCGGAAAGAACACGGTTTAGCGGATCATATGTGTAGTTTTGTGTTCGACCGCTAGCTCCGGGCAGGTTATTGCTTTGTGTAGCCAGATTGCCATTGTTCCCACTGACATAGCTGAACCCGAAATCCATTATATTCCCGGTTGCAGACGCCCCACACGAATTGGGCGCCGTGCCGCTACTGTTCGTGGCGACGCGGCAGATTTGCAGTCGGCTATTGTAATAAGTACTAGAAACGAGCGACGAACTACTGAGGACGGAAGTAATTCCCCCCTGGGCCGCATACTGGCCGGTGCCCGCATAGCTGATGCTGTTCGTAACATCTTGAGCTGACGTCTGCCGCTCGGCATTGCTGGTCGCGTACGTCACGGTTCTACCGCTTGGATAAACAACCGTTGCAGGCGAATTATCCAGATTGTAAGTATACGTGATTGTGTTCGTCGCACCTTCAATGCTTTTCGATTCGCGCAGGATATTACCGACCGCGTCGTAGGCCCAGGATGCTGTCCCCGATCCGTCACTCATTCCGGTCCGGCGACCAAGGTTGTAGCAGCTCACGGAAAGGCTTAGGCAATTCGTGGAATCGTAGCTATATGCCACAGCGCGAGTTCCGTCACTGTAGGACTTTCCCGTTGGCCGGTTCAGGGCATCGTATGCATACGTTGTCGTGATGCTCTTCGCGTCCGTGCGCTGGCACACGGCAGAGGGGTCTCCGCTGCAAAGCGACCCTCCGGAAGCGGTGTAGGAATAGGAGGTCGTCCCGCTCTCCGGATCAGTCACGGCTGTAAGGCGAGAAAGCATATCGTAGGAATAGCAGCGGCTGTATGTAGAGGAATTGCAAATCGTTTGTGTTCCACCAGCCGACAGGACTGCCGTCATATTGTTGTTCAAGTCGTAGGCGTAGCAAGTGTAGACCGCCAGGCTGCCGCTCGCATTTGGCTCGTCGGTCTCGATCACCCTGCCAAATCCATCCGTCCAGGTCTGGCGCATGTTACCGACCTCGTCCACTCTGAGAATCGGATAGCCGTAGCCATATGTGGAGGAGCACTGCTGCGAGGTTTGGCCTCCGCCTGTGCTCACGCGGGACCCGTAGTACGTCGATACAACTTTGGTGTCTACATGCGTGTCGGACGTTACACGGTCCAAACCATCGTAAGCCAAGGTTTCTCCTCCAGGCGAAGATCCCCGATAGGGATTACTGACGGTCGACAATCGGCCATTGCCGTCGAATGCCTCAACAGCGTATGTTTGCCCGTCCGGGTCGTTCACAAGCGAGGTTGTCTCCACGCGTGGTAATTTTTTCGCGCTGCTGAAAGCAAATGAATCGTGCCGGCACCCGGAGCAACTCGCTGACGCAGCGCCAGTGACCGCGGTGTAGACGTCCATACCCGTCTCCAGAGAGCTGGCGACATCATATTGGGTAAGTGAGCCGACGCTACCACCAGGTAAGACAAGACTCGTGGGACGGCTAAAAGTGGGTGTGCTGACTCCAGAGACGCTGTCGTAGTAGTGGTAGTTAGTCGTCTGGCTGTTGGCGTCCGTTAGGGAAGCCAACTGACCCGTGCCCCAATAGTAGCAGAGCGACACCGAGCCTGAACTGAGCGGCGTGGTTATGCTTGTTGGATAAGCGTTTGTTACGCCGGAAGGGGTATAACTGGTCTGGCTGGTTCCGGTATCGTTATAAAAACATGGCGAGTAGCCGATTGTCGTTTGGTTCGAGTTAGAATCGGTTGAGGTTGCAACCTGCCCTGTTATGTCGTAAGTCGCTGAGGTAGTGAGATAATTCGAAGTGCCGCTGATCAGTCTCTGCACTTGCGTGAGATCCCCGCGCACGGTGTTACTTGTGCCGTAGGCGCTGTCGTGCTGTATCACGCTCGACACGTTCGCGAAAGATGACCCGCCGCAACCTCCACTGTAGTCGTAGCAATAGTTCGTTTTTGCGACCGTACTTCCACTACCATTCGTGACCGTCACGCTTGAAGGACGATTAACGATACCTGCGGTAAGGTAGCTTGAACCATTCAAGTACGCAATGTTCGTAATTCGATTGGGACTGCCCGACAGACTCGTTCCAAAATTCCATTCTTGAATCTCCGTGACGTCGCCAACGCTGCCGGAAACGCTAGAAGGTACTGGTGGGCCGGGGGGATGATTAATGTTGCCGGTAATCGTGGTGTTGTCAAAGGAATAGGCTGTAGTCGCGCCAACATCTCCTCCGGGGATGGACACGAACGTAGTGTCAAGTGTTTTTACGACGAATTCCGCCGCATCAGCGGTCGTCACCGAGTACGAACAGGTGCCACTGCTTACGGTGACGAAGCTGTAGCATCGCATGTCGGAGGCCAGCCAAGTTGTTGACCCCGTCTCGTAGGATATGTTCCCCACCCAAGCGCCGCCGTTCAGAACAAAATCGTAGTAGGTGGTGTCAGAGCTTGGCTTGGTCATCGTGAGCGCCTGTTGACAATCCACCTGACCGCTAACGCAGCTGGCCGACACCGAAGGTGTAAACGTCCACGCCGTCGTACTGTCCGGGGTTGTGAGCGTGTTTACCCACTCATACGTCTGGCCGGCGGAGTCGGTAAATGGCGACCACGTGTAAGATTCCGTTCCGCCGGTGGGCAAAGTCATGCTCCCGATCATACCGTAATGGCCCGCGGTCGTACTCGAATCGTAACTGAAGGAATAGCTCGTGCCGTCCGGAAGCCCAACGGATTGGACTACAGTAATGTTCCCGGAATATTCGGTGATACCCGACATTCCGAAGTTCGTATGTACGGGAGTTGCTGTGTCGGTTGTGACGGTGTAGATGCTAGAGCCAGTGCCTCCCGCCGAATTCAGCACTGTGTAAGTGTAGGTGGTGGTGGTACCGCTGGTGGACACAGCTACAGTTACTGGTGTCCGCCCTAGGGTATCGACGACGTTTCCCGATGCAGCTGAGTAGAGATTTCCGTTCGAGTCCTCAAGTGTGGTTTGATATATCTGGGTGCCGTCGGGGGCATATACGATCGCCTGATTGTAGTTGGTGATCGAGATGGTGTATCCGGATGCATCGTTCGCGATTCCGACGGCATTCGGCTCAGACCAAGGGACGGGGTGGCCCGAGCTATAGCAGGATGGCGTGTTCACCATATCGTGGTGTGGCGGTATGGTAGGGGGACCCGTCGTTGGAATTGGCACATTGAGATCAAATAAGTGCGACGTTCCGTTCGGCTCGGTGTATATGAAATCGTAATATGCATACATGAATGTGCTGGGGAAGCAAACGGGGCCGATTGAGGTCCAGCTCGAATACGTCAGCGCTCCGGTATCAGCGGATGTGACCAAACGCCAACCGCCCCAAGAATTTGCGGCCCCATTTGAAGTCGAAACGTTTGTGGGCTGCCAACTGGAACCCGAGGCGGAGGTCCAGATGTTGCTGTCATATACGAGGGCTACATTGTCTGTACGACCGCCACGCTGCGGGAAAGAGCCCATCGGTATTTCGAGGTGGACTCGGCCATTCGATGCGTCAATAAATCCATTCTGGATGGGAACCTCCGTGGTGAAAGCAGGAACGCCAATGCTTTGGAGGTAGCTCTGGGCCGTGAGGGACGACGGGCAGACGCAGGCAAACAGGGCCACGCAAATGAACTCAAGAGACAGGCGGATGCGCACGATGGGAAGCGTGGCCGTCATGAACTTAGACAACTTATCGATCATTTGCTCCCTCCAAAGGAGTGGATAAGGTCGTTTGGCCCGGTTACTCTTACCTACTGGATTACGAAGGCTGATTCTTGGAGGCCCGTGTTGAAGCTGAATTGGGTAAGCTGCACATTCCAAGTCGGTTGCCCGGACATCGTTTCTCCGATCGACAACGGAACCAGTATTCCCGCGTCGGCGGTATAGTTTGAATATTGAATTTGGTGGGTAATATTCTTGGGCACGTTGTCCTGACTCATCACTACTTGAGAATTCGAGGTGCCGATAAAGAGGTCAATGGTGTGGTACTTAGCCATGGCGTCGTATGTCGTTTCACCCTGGGGATCAAGCTGAATCTGAACGTCGTAAACGGATTGCCCTGCCAGCGTAGTCACACCCTTGTACGCGATGCTGTAATCAGCAGCGCCAAGCGCTGACACAATTTGCAGGTAAGGAAGAATCTGGCTCGCCGGAAACAATGGCGGCTGGTATGGGAATGCGTCACTGCTTGGAATTACCGCAAGTTGAGAGGGAATGTGAGTCAGGGCGCCTGCCTCAGATTTTATTGTGGTTTGTCCGCCATCGATAGCCATTGAACGTACACCACCCGGGAGATTCGCATCGAAGCGAATCTCCGCCGAGCCAAGTCCCAGAATCGTCACGGTGCCTTGCACGTCCTGGTCCCAGTGGTAAGTCACGCTGCCCGTGGCCGTGTAATCGCCCAGCGCGGTGATTGCGGTTACACCCCCGGCAGTGCTGAGAACTTGGTTCAGTATGCTCACTGCCTGCGGGTCCTGCGGCGCAGGAGGCGGCTGTTGGTCCTGCGCAAACAGACTGGTCGAGAACAACAAGGCAACGGCTAGAAAAAGTACAATTCGGCGCACCGTATCCTCCTGACGTAACTAACTACCACCAACGCCCAAGGGAATGGCCCGAGGCCCAGGGAATCGATACTGATATCGCATAAACTACTGTACTGATGAGCCATCTATCAGGACGGCATTATAAGTGTCAAGTTATTTCTGACAATCCCTGTGGAAATTAACGAGGGCGTAATAGACTGGAAAAGAACTAGCACGGGTTCCCAAAGACCACGACGGAATGATCCTGTCCTCCAAAAGTTGTTGTTTGAAAGATTTAGCGAATCGACGGCGCTGCCGCGGGAGATGCTAATGTGGAAATCACGACTCGTACTTCTGATTGCTTGGGGTTTGGTTCTCACGCCACTCTACTCGCAGCCAGAGGAGCGTCACGAGGTGACCGTGGAGGGCATACTGACGCGGGTTGCCGGAATCGGCAGTGAATCTACCGGCTGGGCTATCCGACTCGACGCAAGCATCTCTGTCGAAGGCAAGCCAGTTAAGTCGATCGAAGTGGCCGGGCCGAACCAAGAGTTCCGGAGATTGGAAAACATGCATGTGGATGCTGTTGGAAATATCGTCATCCGACACGGCGTAGAGAGGGGCGCCTGGCCGGTTTTAGAAATCAGCTCGATTCATGAAGCAAAACCGAAATAGCTGTCGAGCCCTTTGTTGTGCCCTGAACTCCAGCAAGTTCCCGGCCTGACTCCAGTGGCTGTCTTCCAAGACTCCTGCGACAAACTATACTTGACAATTCACTGCTGCGACAACATTATACGCCGGCCTTTTCATCCAGCATTTTGTAACTGAAATGCTCGCCTTCGTCCCCAAACCGAAGGGCATGGGTGGTGTGCATGGGTCGAAACGCGAGCCTTCTAGCTCTTTGCCTTCTTGCGTTGTGCCTTCCACAGTCGGTGTCTGCTCAAACTGCCTCCACTTCAAGTATTCATGTGGTCACACGGGCCGACTGGGCTGGGCAGCCGAAGTACCGGCCGGATGAACTGCTGGTTCGTTTTCGTCCCGGGATCGAGCTCCAAACGACTGAATCAATTCACTCGGCATTGCAGGCACGCGTTGTAAAATCCTGGCCAAGCGTCGAAGGACTGCAACTGGTCCAGCTTGCCACCGGGGCAAACCTGCAAAGTACGCTCGCCGCCTACCGCCAGAATCCGAGTGTGCTCTATGCGGAGCCAAACTACGTGGTTCATGCGTTCGAAGTGTCAAACGATCCGTTGCTTCCGGAGCAGTGGGATCTTCAGAACACTGGCCAAAACGGAGGCACGACTGGCGCCGACATTCATGTCACGCAGGCGTGGACCCAAACAACTGGTAGTTCGAACGTGGTTGTCGCGGTCATAGATACCGGCATCGATTATACGCATCCTGATCTGGCGGCTAATGTCTGGTCAAGCCCTTCTGGCTATTCCGGGGCACTTAATGGAGTAGGGATTGACTGCGCAGCGGGCACGCACGGCTTGAACGTCGTGGGTGGCAACTGCGACCCCTTGGACGACAACGGGCACGGCAGTCATGTCTCGGGCACAATTGGCGCAGTCGGAAACAACGATGTTGGCGTGGTGGGCGTGAATTGGACCGTCCAGATCATGACTTGTAAGTTCCTGGACTCAACGGGTGCGGGAACCGTTAGTGACGCTGTTACGTGCCTTGATTTTGTGAAGGCCATGAAGGACCAGGGCGTCAACATAGTTGCCACCAACAATAGCTGGGGTGGTGGTGATTTCTCTCAGGCGCTCGCCGATGCCATCCAAACACAGGAGAAAGACGGAATCCTCTTCATCGCAGCGGCTGGGAACGACTTTGAAAGCAATGATTTTATTCCGCAATACCCGGCCAGCTATTTCCTTCCCAACGTGATTTCCGTAGCGGCCAGCGACCGCTTCGACAATCTCGCATATTTTTCCGACGTGGGATTGCACTCCGTGCATCTCGGAGCGCCGGGACAGGAAATCCTCAGCACGACGCCCAACGACACATACACGGTTTTGAGCGGCACATCGATGGCCGCGCCACATGTGACTGGCGTCGCCGCTCTACTATCAGCGTTTAATTCCAAGCTCGACTGGCGTGCGATCAAGAATCTAATCCTTGCGGGCGGTGACACGGACTCCAGCTTAGGCGCAACCGTTACCGGAAAGCGTCTCAACGCCTATGGATCGATGAGTTGCTCGAATTCCACGGTTACCAACCGGTTGCAACCGACCTTAGATTCCGTCACCGGGACGGCAGGTCAGCCCATTACTCTTGCGGTGCTCAATATCAACTGCGCGCAGCCGTTAGGAACAGTTAACGTGAGCGTTTCACCGGGAGGACAAACGATCGTTCTTGTGGACGATGGAACCGGAGCCGACCAGGCTGCGGGCGACGGCATCTATACTGCGCAGTGGACACCACCTGGGCCGGGAAACTTCACTCTCATCTTCCCGACCGGGAACCCGGTTCAGGTGACTGTGCTCAACAATTACGGAGTCGGTCTTGCCGATCCGACCTATGTAACGATCTCGGGGACGAATCTGAACCTCGGTGACGATGACGTGGCAACCATCGCGTCGCCTTTCCCAGTCCAGTTTGGCGGCGGAGCCTTTACCAACCTCTACGTGAGCAGCAACGGCACGATCAGTTTCACCAACGCGTTTGACGGTTACCTGAACATCTCATTGCCAATGGGTTCGTCAGAATTTGGTCCCGCAACGCAAGAGCTAGCGGTGCAGACACTTGTCGCACCATTTTGGGAGGATTTGTTTCCAGTCCATGGCAGCGACCAGAACGTTTTCTGGGGAGTGGTGGGGACAGCGCCCAACCGCGAATTGGTTGTCGAATGGCGAAACGTGCGCACCTATGATTGCCACGACGACGCCAACGCCACCGTTACCTTCGAAGTTGTGTTTTCGGAAAGCAGCAGCAACTTTCAATTCAACTATTCCAATGCCGTTTTCGGGGATGCGTGCGCTCTGCAGGATTTTGGCAACCGCGCGACAGTAGGGGAGCAGACTACCCAAAACATAGGCACCCAGTGGAGTTACGACCAAATGGCTATAGCGGACGGGACTTCGCTGTTGTGGTCGAGCCCGCCAGCGAGCGTTCCTACGAACCCGATTCCGACGATCACTTCCATCTCGCCAACCGTGATTCCGTTCGGCGCCGGTCCAACCGTAGTTAGTATCAACGGGGCTGGATTTGTTCCTGAGTCGACTTTGGTCGGCGGGCCTGTGCCGATGGTTTATCAGAGCAGTTCGTTGCTTCAGATCACCGTACCATCCGCGAGCCCCAACGATCCGAGGGGTGGACCGTTTCAAATTCAAGTTTCGAACCCGGCGCCCGGTGGCGGTACATCCGGATCGGTCACTCTGACGGTAACTGGTGCGGCTCCGCAGATCACGTCGATATCTCCAGCGAGTGTTCCCGCGGGCAGCTTCGGCTTCGTTCTCACGCTGAATGTGACCAATTTCATTGACGGCTCGGACGTCGCATTCAACCAATCTGGGGGTGGAACGCCAGACGTATTGAGCCCCACTCAGATCACGATTGGCGTCCCGGGCCCGATGCTGACCTCTCCAACGACGTATGACGTCCAGCTCAATTATCCGACCAGCGCAGGCTACACCTATTCAAACAGTGTTCCTCTTACCGTCACGCCCGCAACGACACCGGCTTCAACAACGCAGCCAACGTCCACAACACAAGCACAACCGGCGTCCTCAACGCAGCCGGCATCTCAACCAACAGGCGGGGCTGGAGGTGGTTCGGCTTCGACAGCAGTCCTGACAGTTCCTCAGCGATTCCTCGGTTGGAAATACGCCGACAACTTCGGACCAGCCTACAGTGCACGATTTAAGCGCCCTCGCGCGAATGTCGTACCTTCCGAAGCTACGTCCGAGGGCACTTCTCGGCATGTTTCCGCGCAAACGCAAGAGTCGTCCTCGGCGCCATCCGTTCCGGGGTTCGATTTCCGTTCCTATCTCCCCGCAGATTTCCTGCCTGCCGCCGTTGTGACGGGAGATTTCAACGGGGACGGCAAGATGGACTGGGCAGTCGCAAATGCCGGAAGCAACAGCATCTGGATCTACTTAGGAAAAGGTGACGGTACGGCCCAGTTACCGACGATTATTTCGTTGCGGGGGCTTGCGCCGGTCGCTCTTGCCGTTGCCGACATGAATCATGATGGGAAGCTGGACCTCGTTGTGGGAGAAGCTGACAGCGGAATGGTGGCTGTTTTACTCGGAAACGGCGATGGAACCTTTGAACCAGAACTGCAATTTGCAGCCCCAGGCGCACCGGTATCACTTGCAGTCGCGGACTTCAATGGCGACGGCAACCCCGGAGTGGTCGCCGGCTTGCTTGGAGTCGCGACCAGCCAGCTCGCATTTTTCGCGGGCGATGGCACCGGTAAACTTGACGATCCCATCACCCATCAGGATTTCTACCTGCCCGCAACTTTTTACACTGACACGATCGTAGCCGCGGACCTGAATGGAGACGGGCTGCCTGACCTAGTGACCGTCGATTACTCAACGGGGGTACGGGCATATGTCAATCAGGGAGACGGAACCTTCAAGCTGTCCCAGCAAGTCTTTGTCGATAATGCTCCGGTAGGGTCGTTCACCGCAGCAACGTCGGTCGCACTCGGAGATGTAAACAAGGATGGCTGCGTTGATGCGGTTACCGTGGACACGACCGGGAACGCCACTTTCTTCCCGGGACAGTGCGATGGGACCTTTGATATCTCCAATACTCGTGTCTTCGGCACTGGGATCATGCCGGGAACTGTTGTCCTGAGCGACGTGAACGATGATGGAAATCTCGATTTGATTAGTTCCGGCATGAATCTGGATGGTTACAGGGATATCGGCGACACGAATTCCATCAGCGTTCAGTTTGGGGATGGCACAGGGAATTTCAGTTCTCCGAAGCTCTATCGAGGCAAGACCGGGATGTTCTCCCTCGCCGTTGCTGATTTGAATGGTGATGGATTTCCGGAAGTAGTTACAGCGAATCAGGACTCCGATACCGTGACAGTCTACTTGAACGACGGCAGCGGTTTCGGTGCCCCTGGCGGCAATTACATCGGGTACGTGACCACCGGCCAAATCAATCCGGTCACCAATGCACAGTCCCCGAATTTCGCTCTCATCGATGTCAATGGAGATGGCCACAAGGATCTTGTGACGTTTGAGATAGGCGAGCAATATCCGCTTCCCAATGTGGTAACCGTGCTCTTGGGAGACGGCACGGGAAACTTCAGCGCACCGATAAGGTCACAGATGGGTGGCTCCATATCGAATTTTGCGCTGGCGGATTTTAGGAATCTTGGGTTGCCCGATCTGCTCATGATCGCCGGCGACCAAATCAGCTACGCGAAAAACAACGGCGACGGAACATTTCAGAGGCCCACAGTCACTCTGGTCAACAATGAAGTCCTCAGCCTGTTCGTCACAGGAGATTTTAATGGCGATGGCAAACTCGACGCAGTTGCAGCCGGCATTTTCGATGGGCCTAATGGGGCCCAGGTGTCCCTTGTGCCTATGTTGGGCCAGGGGGATGGCACCTTCGCGCAAAACACTCCGATTCTTCTCGGAGCGGTGCTTAGTCCAGGCAGCAACATCGTCATTAAATCTCTCTTTGCGGGTGATTTCAACCATGACGGGAAACTCGATTTGCTGGTCGGCGGGACCGGGTTGATAAACGCTAGCGATCAAGAAGCACTGTATGAGCTGCTGGGAAATGGGGATGGCACGTTCCAAGCACCGATACTGCTTTTCAATAATTTTGGCATCAACTTTACGCTCGCAGACTTGAACGGCGACGGTTTGCCGGATATCGTCGCAGCCACAGCGGGTCCTCAGCTGCCCACGACCGAATTCCCCTGGACGTACCACATTTATCTGGGAAACCCTGACGGCACGTTCAGTGCAGGTGCAAGCTACGGTCCCTTCCCTGCCGGATTCCTTGAATATATGGGCGAATTCTTTGATTTCGATATCTTTACTGGCGGAGTGAATGATCCCATTAATCCGATTCAACCTTTCGTTGCCGACTTCAACGGCGACGGCATCCCCGACCTCGCAATTTTTGAGAACGGAAACCCGTCCTTATTCAACGCGAATGGAAATTCGGGCTCTGCCTTGGTGAGTTCGATGCAAATCTTTGTCGGCAACGGCGATGGAACTTTTACCCCATTGGGCTACGGTTTCAACTTTGACCGCACGATGGTTCCCCAGTTGGCCGCGGACGTTAATGAGGACGGTCGCGCCGACTTGGTGGAAACGAATCAATACACTTCGTCGTACAACATTCTACTCGCGACAACTGGCGCTGCGTTCGCTGTCGGGCTCGATGCGGACCCGGTAATCGGCGCACAGGGGAAGCTGCACATCGCGTTGGCGTATCCGTCTGCTTCGGGGACGACGGTGCAACTCTCGGCCAGTGATCCGGCGATCGCGATTTCTCCGACTGTTTCGTTTCCTTCTGGCTCCGCGAGTCAGGATGTGCAATTTCAAATTGGCAACAATTTTAACGCGATGCACGTCTTCGCGATCACCGCGCGGCTGGGTGCCGAGTCTCATACGGCATACGGAACAAGCGCGTCGTCCGCTCTGGAAACTGGATTTGAAGCAGCGATTACGATGACCGGAACCCCGGTCATTCTACCGTCGCAATCAACGCCTGATTTTGGGCTTCTCGTCGCCAGTACCGGGGGATATGCGACGACGATTCAGCTTTCATGCCAAGGACTGCCCGCCACGGCCGCTTGCCAATTTGGCCAGAATCCCGTTCCTGTGACCCCTGGCTCGGAAGACTACATTACCCTGATGGTCGCGACGCAGGCCACCATTCTTCCTGGTTCGTACCCTTTCACCGTTGTATTGACGGACGGGGAGGTGACTACGACCGTTTCAGCTACGTTCAACGTCGGCGATTTCAGTATCTCCATCGAGCCGCAATCGCAAACAATGGGAACCACGGACGGCACCAGCTTCACGCTGACCCTGCAAGGCCTGTATGGGTACTCCCTAGCGATTCAAACCACGTGCGGCACGCTGCCGACCGGAGTGGCCTGTCCTCAAGGTCTGGTTGGCCTGCACCCCCCGAATGGACAGGTTTTTCTCAGCGTTAGTTCACAGAATGCGCCGGAGGGTAGTTACACGTTCACGGTGATAGGAACGGCGGGCATTGTAATGCACAGCGCGTCTGCCCAACTTGTTATTACGGGAGGAACCTTCTCGGGCAGTGTTTCCAGCGCATCTGCGACGATCTCCGTCGGCAGCACACAGAACGTCAACATTCAGGTAAATTCGACGGGTGGCTTTCAGGGGCAAGTCGCACTCAGCTGCACGGCGCTCGAAGGGATCAGTTGCCAGTTTGCGCCGCCACAGGTTTCGGTCACCTCTGCCCAGCCTGGTACCTCAGTCCTGACTCTTTCCGTTACTTCTAAGCCCAGCATGATCCCACCCGCGGAAGACAAATCGAGGAGAGCACCACCCGCCTTAGCTCCAGCGCTTTCTGTGTTGGCAATTTTATTCTGGGCCCTATTGAGCTCGTTGCGGCTCGATCAAAACCTGAAAAAACGACGGCGCATCGCGGTAGCAAGGGGAGTTTTTCTTGCTGCTCTGCTCCTATCGTCAAGTCTCACGTCCTGCGGCGGAGGGACCGGAGGAAGTGCCGGGGGAGGAAATGGTGGAAGTACTCCGTTCACTTCTCAAGTCCTTATCCAGGGGACGGTCGGTACGACAACGATTACGCTGGGAACGATATCGGTCACGGTTCCCTAAGTCCGGCACCACGGATTTGAGCATTCCAGACGGATGTAGTTCCCAGCCGACGCGCTGTTCTGTTCTAGTTGATCCAATCTCCGGCCGGCGTCTTCCGCGGCGTCAGGGACTGCTCTAGGGCCTGACGACAGGCTGCCTTTTCGGCGGGCGCCATTCGCTTTGCACTCCGTGAACAGCTTCATCAGATCTTGAATCGAAGCAGTCATGATTTAATCTCCGAACGCTTTGCCAATCTAGAGCAAATAGACATTACCGGTCTTGACCGCCTCGTAGCCGTTGAACGTTGTCTTCGTGGCCGATGCATTAAATGCTTTGGGGTAGTATTCGGCCGCGGTCCTCGGGTCCACCGAATTCAGATGAACGTGCTGAAAATGCATCGGGGCAACGGTTGCCGGCGCCTGCGCGAAGACGGGCCAACAACTCGCTATGGAAGCCGCCAACAGGACTACGATCAACCTCGGGAAGCGATTCCGCATTTCGAAACTCCTTCCGTAGTGCATTTCACACTCTTAGGTGCGGAACGGGCGGCTTATATCACAAAGTGAATCGCCAAAAACAGTCTGTTTCGAAACACCAATGGCGCCAATCGAGTGTGCGTTTCTGATGCCTGTTTATCCGAACGTTGTGCGCTGCCCCGCAAGCTAATAGCCTCATCAACGCGGCTTACACAGCTTCGGTTATTGTCCCCACAAATTCTGCTGTCTTAGATGCGACACCTTTCGAATCGGGCTGCTATGTCTTCTTTCGAGCCCGGAGTTCGATTTGCTCGGAAACGAACTGACTAAGGGCAACTCGTTCAATGCCTAAAGGCTCTAGGCTATCGAAAGCTCGATCAATGAGCCTCGAAGCCTCTTCCTGTGCCATAAGCACCCTGGGCAATAGACCGCTGTCTTCAATTTCTTCGGGTCGCAACTGAACAAGAAGAGCCAACACATCAGGCAGAGTAGCGTCCAACGGCAAATCGACGGTTCGAGCACCGATCAGACGGATCTCAATCTCAGGATGCGAAAAAACCACGCTCGCCACCCGGATCTCCCCTGGCTTGACCGTGACGACCGCAGAATCCCCGCCCAGCATCCGCACCGCTCGGCTAATCCCCTCAAATACTTGAAGGGGCACGCGAGCGTAACCCGAGATGCTGACAACGGCTGGGAACGCCGCGGAGGTGCTCGTGGTCACGAGCTCAACCTCAGATGTTCTTGCGTTCAGGTCCACGAACTCCAGTCGGCTTTTTAGCAACCGACCCGCCAGCAAATACTTAACTGCCTGGTTGAGATCAGTGAGTCGAACGGTGAAAGCAAGAGGTCCATTTCCGCGTTCCATTGGAGTGTTTCCCACCAAACTATTCCGGGGCGATTTTAGGAAGATGCGTCGATCGCGACGGTTGGCCAACTCTGGCAGAGTAGTGCTGATCCATCTCCCTCAAGCTGCGGAAACCGGTTATTTTCATGAGTTGAACTTCGTTTAGTGCCGGTTCACGATCCGCGGGTCCTGGCGAATAGAACATCGAAGTGGAGATCATATTTCCTTCCGAGTCGAGAATGTCTTGTTCTACCCAATAGATGCTGTGAACCAAACACTCCTCGCAATCGGAAGATTCTCGGAGGTCGCAATCCGGATTCTCATGGTCCCACTCAAATCCGCAACTTGGACAAATGTGACTGTGAAACCCTCCAGTCATCAGTGGTGTTCGACCTGAATACCGGTCCGGCAATCTCTCCAAGATCCGATGATAAGTAACCGACACAAGCCAAATGGCGGCAATACACTCCAATACGCGGTGTAACTCGGATTCTTTGGCGTGTGCGCCGAAGATCAGCCTGTCAATCACGACCACGGCGAAGAGACACCCAATGACCACCGCCACGATACCCAAAATGGCTAACGTCGTCTTTAGCCGTTCAAGCATGCCGTCGATCCCTCGGCTTCACAAGGTGGCTCATCAAGATACGAATAATACTCTTAGTAACGTTGCTTGAGAACCGTTAGGCGCTGATACATGAGGAATGCAACCAACTGGAAAGCGGACAGTCCAAGTGAACGTCAAAATGACCGGCGCGGATTTCGACCTTCTGCAAAAGGCTGCTCAGGCTCATTGGCCTGACGCAGTTCTAAGCAACTCGGGCGTCGTTCTGGGTCTTGCGAAGATCGCTGCCAAGAGCGTCCTGGGCAAACAGCAGCCCAAACGTCCCACCAGGAACAGCTGACAGACGCAGTACCTCCCTCGGGCCTCTCAAAGTGATCGGAGCTTTCAGGCCCGATACCCCGGCCAATCCTCAGGCGATCGGTACCGGCACGCCGAAGGCATCGATCGGCCGAAGTGAATCTCGACAAGATTCCGGTCTTGGCCCAGAGAAGCGACTGCCGGCAGAGACATCTGCTGCCCCGGATAATTCTGCACTCTAGCCGATATTCCCTTGACAGATAAACCCAAACAGTTTAGGTTATCACCATGGATCGAGAGGAACTACGACGTTTCACAAGCTGGTTGGGACGCCGCAGCTACAAGGTCCGCGTGGCGCGGTTAGGCATGGCGCGGATCCAGGAAATCGCTCGGACAAACGGCCGGAAGGGCGGCCGGCCACCCGGAAGCCTCAAGAGCACAAAGGAGAAGCCATGATCTATAAGCGTGGCTGCGATAGGAAGGGGCCAAACGCTACCTGCGGCAGATGCGGAGAGCGCGGTTCTTGTGGTGTTTATTGGTACAAGTTCATGTGGCAAGGGAGGCTTATTCGCGAGTCCACGATGCAGGGCAATGACAAGGTCGCGCGGAATATGGAGTCGGCCCACCGCACTTCGTTAGCGAAGGGTGAGGTGGGAATACGCGAAAGGAAACCTGCCCCGATTCTGAGCGATTTCCTTTCCGGCCGCTTTGAACCGTGGGCAAAAGCGCGATTTGAACGGAACGTGCCGAAGACGTGGCTTTGGTACCGTACGGCTATGCGGGCGATTCTGAAGTACAAACCGCTGGCATCGGCTCCGCTGGATGAGATTACAAGCGAGAGAATCGCTGAATTTGCGGCGCACCGCCAATCGCTGAAGATGCAAGTTTCAAGCGTGAATAACGTGCAGCGGGCGCTCCGGCGCATGCTGAGGCTTGCCGTCGAGTGGGGCGTACTCGAAGTCGCTCCCCGAATCAAGATGTTGTCAGGCGAGCGTCGCCGAGAGCGTGTCATTACGCAGGACGAAGAGGCAAAGTATTTGGCGGCCGCTCCTGAGCCTCTGGCTTCGATTGCTGCTGTACTAGCTGACACTGGAATGCGGCCTGAAGAGTGCTTCCGGCTGTGCTGGGAAGCCATTACCTGGGTCAATGGACGCCACGGCACCCTATTTGTGACGCGCGGGAAGACAGCTGCGGCCCGACGTGTCCTGCCAATGACGCCGAGGGTGAGAGCCGTCCTAGAATCCCGCTGGGAGGCCGCTGGGAAGCCCGAGGAAGGCCTGATTTGGCCCGCCCCGACGCGCAGTGGCCACGTCGAAGGGTCGAGCCTCAGAAAGCAGCACAGCAAGTCATTTCTGCTGATTGCCGATGAGGCTGCGAAAAACAACTCGAAGCCGGTGCGCCCGTTTGTGCTGTATTCGTTCCGCCACACGTTTCTAACCCGCCTGGGCGAGTCCGGCTGCGATGTGTGGACTCTCGCGCGGATCGCTGGACATAGCGCCATTGGAATTTCAGCTCGTTACGTCCACCCTTCCGAAGACGCGATGTTCGCGGCCATGTCGCGACTAGGTGGGCACAAAATTGGGCACAGTGAGGAATCGCCACTTCGGGCAGAAGGAATTCAAAGGCAGCTAACTCAGTGATAGGATTGCAGTAGCAGACCACGCGCCCGTAGCTCAGGTGGATAGAGCGTCTGCCTTCTAAGCAGAGGGTCGGGAGTTCGAGTCTCCCCGGGCGCGCCATCATTTCAATCGATTACGGAACTTTGCTCGCCCACCTTGACTGCCGTGGCTACCGTTTGCCTACCAATGCTGATCCGGTTGCACGAACTCGATTAGCGGTGAACGACGGCGACTGCTTCGGGAACTCCCGTCTCAAGTAACATTGCGAATTTCTGGGGGAGCACGGGGCGGCTGAAATAGTATCCCTGCGCCTCGTCACATTGCCGAGCCTGAAGGAATGCCAATTCCTCCTGCGTTTCCACTCCCTCGGCAACGACCCGCAGCTTCATGCTCCGGCCCATGCTGATCACCGCTGTCACGATACTCGCATCGTCGGGAGTGGAAGTGATTTGCCGGACAAACGACTGGTCGATCTTCAACGCATCGATCGGAAATTTTCTAAGATAGCTTAAGCTGGAGTAACCCGTACCGAAGTCGTCGACAGCAATCTGAATACCTCTGTCTCTCAACGATTTGAGGACGGATGCAGCGGACTCGGCGCGCTTCATCAGGACACTTTCCGTCAGCTCGAGCTCCAGATTCTTCGGATCCAGGCCCGTATCCTCGAGAGTTGCGAAGACTCCCTCCAGAAAATCGCCTTCACGGAACTCCATCGGGGAGATGTTCACGGCCATGGTGCCCAGCGGCAGGCCCGCGTCCAGCCAAGCACGGGCTTGCTTACACGCTTCACGAAGAACCCACTGGCCGATCGGCAGAATGAGACCGCAATCCTCCGCGACGGGAATAAAGGTCGCCGGTGAGACAGGGCCGCGGGTCGGATGGGTCCAGCGTAACAGGGCTTCCGCGCCGGTTATCTTTCCGCTCCCGAGCTTGATCTTAGGCTGGTAGTGTAATGAGAACTCTTTCCGCTCCACGGCGCGCCGTAGGCTCTCCTCGATCGATTGCCGCTCCACGGCTCGGACGTTCATGGCCGGCTTAAAGAATTGATAGCTCTGCCGTCCATTTTCCTTGGCCTGATACATCGCTGTGTCCGCATTCTTGATCAGCGCCTCGGCGTCCAGCCCGTCGTCAGGGTACACACTCACGCCAATGCTGGTGGTGACGTGAAGATCGTGCTGATCGACGGAATGGGCTTCGGCCACAGCCTGAAGCATTCTTCTCGCCGTAATGGCTGCATCTTCCGGATGTTCCGTTTCCGAAAGCAGCACGACGAATTCATCGCCTCCCTGACGGCTTACGGTGTCCGAGCTGCGCACACAACCGACCAGGCACTTGGCAATGGATTGAAGAAGTTTGTCGCCGATGGGATGTCCCAAGGAATCATTGATGTGTTTGAAGCCATCCAAATCCAAAAACAGAACCGCAACCTTCTTTGCGTGACGCCCGGCGTAGGCGATCGCCTGGTTCACCCGGTCATTCAGGAGCATGCGATTCGGCAAACCAGTCAGAAAATCGTGTTGCGCCGAATGCACCATCTCGGCTGCCATGGCCCGCGCCGTGCTTACGTCACGAAAGACGATGACGGCACCGGTGGCTTTGCCTTCGCGGTCATGAATCGGGGCTACCGAGTCTTCAATCGGAATTTCCAATCCATCGCGCCTGACGAGGATGCAATTTGCCGGCAGGTGCACGGTTCGGTTTAACCCTACTGCCATGTCCATTGGATTCGGAGTGGTTTCGCGGCTCTCGGCATCCAGTATTTTGAAGACCTCGCCCATGGCATGGCCCGCCGCTTCTTCCGACCGCCATCCCGTCATCTTCTCCGCCACCAGATTGATGAAGGTGATATTTCCCGTGATGTCGGTGCAAACAACGGCGTCGCCGATACAGTTCAGGGTGACTTGCGCGCGTTCCTTTACGACGAACAACGCTTCTTCCATGGTCTTGCGTTCGATGGCGTAGCGCAGCGCCCGCACAAGCCCACGGGTCTCGATCTGGCCTTTGATGAGATAGTCCTGCGCGCCTTCTTGTAACGCCCGAGTGGCGAGCGTTTCGTCGTCCAGGCCCGTCAGCACCACGATCGGGACGCGAGGGGCGGCCGCACGAGCTCGCCGGACTGCCCCCAATCCTTGTGCATCTGGCAGCCCCAGGTCGAGCAAGACGATGTTGAATGGCTCCTGCGCAAGATACCTCTCAGCCTCGCTCATGCTCTCGGCCTGCTTTATTTCGGTCTTGTACGCGCCCGCTTCATTGAGCATTTCCCGGAGCAAACGAGCGTCTCCGGGGTTGTCCTCGACCAGAAGAAGCAACTTGAGCGTCTTCCTGATCATCCGTTTTTCGCCTGCTGGGGCAGCTTGACTTTGGTCAGCCAGAAATCATTGATACTCTTCACCAGGTTCTCAAACGCATCCAACTGTACGGGCTTGCTGAGGTAGCAGTTGGCCTGGAGTTGATAGCTTTTCACGATGTCCACTTCCGCGTCGGAAGTGGTGAGGATTACGGTGGGGATCGTTTTCAAACCGGGATTTTCCTTGATATGGGCGAGCACCGCGCGGCCATCCATTTTCGGGAGGTTCAAATCCAGCAAGATGAGTTCTGGCCGTGGCGCATTGGCGTGGATCCCCTCCTTTCTCAAGAAGGCCATGGCCTCCACTCCGTCCGAGGCCACGTGCAGACGAATGGAGGGATTGGCGTCGCGGAAAGCCTCCTGTGTCAGACGGACATCACCGGGACTATCTTCAACCAAAAGAACCTCTATCGGCATACCTGATCCTCCGATGGCTGGCATGATTCCCTCACACTTTCTGCCAGGTCAAACCGCAACGTAGCGTTCTCTTCAGGTTGAGACTCGACCTGTACGCAGCCGCTACGGAAGCCCGGCATGTCGAAGATTTTGTGAAGCAAACGCACATCTCCAGGCCTGGGTCGGCCGGGAGATGTATCTTGATGAACTTTAAGTTCACGAAACGAGCCTCGGCTGAGGCAGCTTGGCCGCTGTTAGCCAGAAATCATTGATGCTCTTGACCAGATTCTCGAAGGCTTCCAATTGCACGGGTTTGCAGAGGTAGCAGTTCGCCTGGAGTTGATAGCTCTTGGCAATATCTGCTTCAGCTCCTGAAGTGGTAAGGATGACGGTAGGGATGGTTTTTAGAATGGCGTCCTCCTTGATACACGCCAGCACCTGGCGGCCATCCATTCTGGGGAGGTTCAAATCCAGCAAAATAAGATCCGGGCGGACGGCCTTGCTGCGCGCCCCTTCGCGGCGGAGATAGGCCATGGCCTCGACGCCGTCCGAAGCCACGTGCAATTCGACGGACGGATTGGCCTGATGGAACGCTTCCAGCGTCAGCCGGACGTCACCGGGACTATCTTCAACCAAAAGAACCTCTATCGGCATACCTGATTCTCCGATGGCTGGCATGATTCCCTCACACTTCCTGCCAGGTCAAACCGCAACGTAGCGTTCTCTTCAGGTTGAGTCTCGACCTGTACGCAGCCGCTACGGAAGCCCGGCATGTCGAAGATTTTGTGAAGCCAATGCACATCTCCGGGCTTGGGTCGGCCAGGAGAAGTATCTTGATGAGCTTTAAGTTCACGAAACTAGCCTCTGCTGGGGCAGCTTGGCCGCTGTTAGCCAGAAATCATTGACGCTCTTGACCAGATCTTCGAAGGCGTCCCATTGCACGGGTTTGCAGAGGTAGCAGTTCGCTTGGAGCTGATAGCTCTCGGCGATATCCGGTTCAGCCTGCGAAATGGTAAGGATGACGGTAGGGATGGTTTTCAGAATGGCGTCCTCCTTGATGCAAGCCAGCACCTGGCGGCCATCCATTCTGGGGAGGTTCAGATCCAGCAAAATAACGTCCGGGCGAAAGGCCTCGCCGCGCCCCCCCTCGCGACGGAGATAGGCCATGGCCTCGACGCCGTCAGAAGCCACGCGCAATTCGATGGACGGATTAGCCTGATGGAACGCTTCTTGCGTCAGCCGCACATCACCGATATTGTCTTCCACTAAAAGAACCCGTGGGTGCATTTCTCTTGTCTCCAGATGGTTCATGAGCTCCTCTCACTCTCCGCCAGGGCAAAGCGAAACGTAGAGCCTTGCCCCGGCTGCGACTCGACCGAGATACTGCCGCCGTGCCGCTCGACAATCTTCTTGCAGATGGCCAATCCGATGCCGGTCCCGGCAAATTCTTCGCGCTTGTGCAAACGCTGGAACATGCCAAAAATCTTTTCGAAGTATTGAGGGTCGATTCCCAGCCCGTTGTCTTTCACGGAAAATGTCCATTTCTTCCCGCCATTTTTGGCAGCGGCGATGTGCACCCGGGGAACCCCGGGACTCTGGTACTTGATGGCGTTGCCGACAAGGTTTTGGAATAACTGGACCAGCTGTATCTCGTCCGCCCGAACGGTCGGCAAGGGATCGTGAGTCACCTGCGCACCGCTCTCCTCGATCGCGCCACGAAGATTCATGAGCGCGCGTAGCAGTGCTTCCTCACTGGAGGTGTCGAGCAGATCGCGTCCTTTTGTGCCAACGCGCGAATAGGCCAGCAAATCCTGGATCAAGCGCTGCATCCGGCCCGCTCCATCCACCGCGAAGGCAATAAACTCGTCGGCATCGGAGTCCAGCTTTCCCTTGTATCGTCTGGACAAGAGCTGCGTGTAACTGGCCACCATCCGCAAAGGCTCCTGCAAATCGTGTGAGGCGATGTAGGCAAACTGCCCCAACTCCTCATTCGAGCGGTTTAACTCCTCGACCTTGTCCAAAAGATTCGCCTCGGCCTGTTTACGAGCGGTTATGTCGCGGATTGCGGCAGTCACCAGAATGCCCTCGGCGCTTTCCAGCGGGCTCAGCATGAGCTCAATAGGAAACTCGCTTCGGTTCTTCCGCCGCGCAATGAGTTCAATGCCAGTGCCGATCTGCTGCGCCAGCGCTTCCGCCGCGCTCCGCGTACCATCCGCGATCAGCCGTTCCGCGAATCCTTCCGGAATGATGTTCTTCACCTTCTGCCCGACGAGCTCATCGCGGCTGTAGCCAAACTGTTTTTCCGCCTGCACATTCAACAACACAATCTCCCCGGTTTGATTCACCACCACCATGGCATCCGGCGCCGCTTCCAATAGCCCCCGATACTTTGCGCCGGACTCCTCGCTCCCGGACTTGTCGCGCCGGAGACTCCACCCAGCAATAGTGGCGATCAGTAAGCCGAGTATGGTTCCAAGGATCAGGACGGTGGGCTCGACAATACTGCGATAGGAGACCACAACCACGACGAGCAAGGCCAAAACGGCGGACCCCAACGCGAGTTGCGGCTTGCGCTTCACTGCAGGCTTCTTCTTCATCGCACACCTAGCTGGAAGGGGGACTATTCCGGACGCGACTCTGAAGGCTGAAAGGGGGCAGCCTGTAGCCGCGTACCGATTTTATTCGAAGGGGATTTGAGTCTATACTAGCCCTGCGCCCGGTTAAAGAATGCTTTGCTGCAAGGTGTCCAACGGGCTACGGGCTATCCTCCGCTCAGCCCACAGGTGCAACGAAATGAACCGCGGATTCCTGCGGCAACGTGTAGTAGTTCGCCGCAGAGGCCACCAGGGTTCGTGCCACGGCGGCCGGATCGAGTGGTCTGCAGAAAAGATAACCCTGTCCAAATTCGCAACCAAGCGCCTTCAGTAGGGTCATTTGTTCGCGAGTCTCCACGCCTTCCGCTACGACCTTCATGCCCAGGTTTCTTCCAAGGCTCAGAATGGTTTTTACGATTTCCCGGCTTTCACTGCTGTTCAGCATGTCCGCCACGAAGGACTGGTCGATTTTCAAAATATCCAGCGCAAATCTGCGCAAGTAACTCAACGAGGAATATCCGGTCCCGAAGTCATCGATACACAGACAAATACCCAGTTTTCTGAGTTCACTCAGAATTCGCGTCGTACGCTCCTCATCCCGCATGGTCACGCTTTCGGTAAGTTCCAATTTCAGGTTTCCCGGAGCCAGGCCGGTCTCGCCCAAGACCTGGCCAATTTGGCTGACGAGATCCGCCTGCGCAAACTGCTTGGCGGAGATATTGACGGCCATTGTGAACGATGGCGTGCACGGGAATTGCAGGTTCCAGGCGCGGACTTGACGGCAGGCTTCCCGCAAAACCCACTGGCCAATCGACAGAATCAGACCGGTATCCTCGGCCTCTGCGACGAACCCTCCTGGCATTACCAACCCAAACTCCGGCCTCTGCCATCGCACCAGCGCTTCGAACCCGGTGATACGGAAATCGATCAACGAAACGATCGGCTGATAATGGAGTATAAATTCCTGTCTTTCTGTCGCCCGGCGAAGATCCGTTTCCAGGCGGAATCGTCCCGCCGCGGTGGCGTGCATCGATGAATCGCACATTTCATACCGCGCCTTGCCGAGAGTCTTGGCACGCGCCATCGCGGTGTTGGCATCGCCGAGCATATCTTCCGCCGCGCTATAGCCGCTGCCGCTAAACGCAATGCCCACACTCGCCGTGGTGAACATCGTCTGTCCATCGATCGTAAAGGGCGCCTGAATGGTTTGTTGGATTCGTTCGGCCACGCGAATTCCTTCACTGGCATTCCGGATGTCATCCAGCAAGATTGTAAATTTGTCGCCTCCCAGCCTCGCCAGGCCCCCCCATCGGGCTGTTCGGCCGCCCCTTCCGCATTCGATGAACGTAAAAGCGCGTCATCCCGCCGGATGGATCCGAGCAGCCGCTCCGCAACCTGCACCAGCAGCCAATCGCCGACTGAGATACCCAGGCTGTCATTCACGACTTTGAAGCGGTCCATGTCAACGGACAACACTGCGAACTTGTATTCCGGGTGGAGCATTCCCCAACTGACGCAAAGCGTTAGCCGCTCCAGAAAAAATGCTCGATTTGGCAACCGCGTGAGCGGATCATGCAGCGCATCGTAGGTGACCTTATCCTCGAGCTTCAGGATTCGTTCACCGCACCGCAGTCTCGCCTTCAGTTCTTCCAGGTCAAAAGGTTTGGTCAGATAATCGTCCGCGCCCGCTTCGAGGCCTTTGACCACGTCCCCTTTGGATGTCCTCGCTGTCAGCAGAACAATGTAGATGTAGGGATATTCCGAATGCCGGCGGATCTCGCGGCATACCTCGAGTCCGTTCAGCCCTGGCATGAGCCAGTCCAGAAGCGCCAGACGAGGTCCGGTTTTGCTGGCAAGATATTCCAGAGCCATGCTTCCGTTCTCGACGGCTACAACTTCATAGCCAGCCTTCTCCAACGTTTTTTGCAGGAGACGCCGTGTAAGCGGGTCATCGTCGGCGATGAGGATTCTCATGGGTCCGCGTTTTTCGTCCTATAGCGTTCGACAGTGGAGCCTGAAACTTCGAGAGCTCTTGCCTCGTCGATTTCTTGGCCGAAACGAGCCGGCACCGGACAGGCACGCAAGTCCGAGCGGTTTCCCAGGCAACACACCGGATATGGAGAGGCGCCTAAGTTACGAGCTGACGGCGAAGGGGACGCAGCAGCTCGACGCGCAGATTCTTAGAAGGGGTCACTAGTTTCGTTGCGGGGACGCGGCGAGTCAATGCGTTTATTAAGGTGAAACGCGAAACGGCCACTCCTCTAGAAGAGTTCCCGCCACGATACGTTCTTGGCGCGGCCTTCCAACTGCTGGTCGAGTCGGCGCGGATTACATTCCGCTAGCGCCTCGGGAACAGAAGCCTGGGCGTGGCGATACGGCGGGTGCTATTTCCCAGGTGATATGCCTTCGAACGCGTCTGGTAGCGATCTTCAGTCCTGTAGACTCACGCCGACGATTGGATCGAGGACTCCGCTGAGTGACAGCTTCCTTTTCTTCCGCTACTGCTTGTCCCAGATGGTCACATTGTTGGTGGTCTGTCCCTGAGCGTTTTCGCCCGTCCCGGTAACTGTGCGGGTCTTGCCATCCTGGGAAATTGTCCAGTGTGTTTTCCCGAACAGCACATGTTGAACCCCAAACATGGAAACATCGTAGTTGTACGCGTCGATTTTATTCATGGACATGGATTCAAAAGTACTGTCGTCAGGTTTTCCGCCGGCCGTGGCTTCCCAGGGGTACATCTTGCCATCATCAAACATGACGATGGCGTCGGTGTGAGTCGCCTGGCCCTCCGCATTTACGCCATCCGTAATGATCCTGATCCCCCGTCGACGGCCTGGATCTTCGCTATGGTCGCGCTCTTCGGAGGCGGCCCCGGACTGAACTTGGATTTCGCAAGATTCATCTTCCAAGTTCCAACCAACGGGTCATTCTGCGCCCACGCTCCAACAGAAACCAGCATCGCCAGGAAAAGTAGCACCCCTAACCGTGAACGCATGCATCGTCTCCCTTTCTCGTCTTGGTGACCTCTTGCAGCGGCTTATACGCCCGCGGCTATGCAGACGTCAAGGACGCTTGTTGAGCTTAGGATGGAGATTGAGCTGCGCAGCAAATCCACAACTCGGAGAGCCTGTTTTGTGATGCCGGTCGATCCAGTTCCGATGGAGCGTTCTTCACAGCTCTAGATGAGCTTCGACGTGTCGCCGTCGCTTGCTATTTCTTGTTGTCTAAGCCTGCCGGATTGGCAATGAAGTTGGTGTAAGCCTCTGCCTTCGACGGGATGCAGAGCTGTTCTTCGAATTCCTGCGCAGGAATCCACTTGAACGTCGCCTTGCCGAGCAGAAAGGGCTTGGTGTAAATCGTCGGATCGTCAATCGTGACGGTCTGCTGGAGCGTATTGTGGTCCTTGCGCGTGTAGCGTTCCTCTGCCTGCAGAGCGTTGCTGTGAGGATGACCGTCGTTATCGAGCCAGGTGTCGTCCCCGTTCGTGCCAACTGTATCGATCACGAGCGTGTAGTCGCCATCCCAATGTCCCACTGCGTACCCGTAGTAGCGAGATTCTAGCGCGTTCGGGTCGTCGGTCCCCACCTTCTTGGGAAGGGCCCGGCCGTCCATCCAGACCTCGCGCCAGACCTTCTCGTATTGAAAGAGTTCAAATACCTTCGTAGCAGACTGCACGAATTCAAGGCCGCGGACCTCAAAAACGGAGTTGCGTGGGAACCCCAGGGGATCACAGGTGATCAGTGGATCATTCGAGACTGCGACGTCCACCGCGTGAGTCCCCTTGTTGGCAGCGAACAGCTTTTCTCCCAAAGGCGTCAAGGGAGGAAACACTCCCGGAGTGGCGCCAATGCTTCCCGTATAAGCGCCACTTACATCATGCTTGGGGGCGGGTGGCGCCGGCGTGCTATCCGCGCACAGTTGCTGATATAACGTTCCGGGCTGGCCAGCCGAGCCACAGTGCTCCCTGGCCAACTGCTCAAAGGTCTTCGCAGAGGTTTGAGCGAACGCGGCGGACGACAAAGCCACGCTTACAATTACACCGGCGACGAAGCATTGAAGGAGATTTCTCATTCTTGCCTTCCCTCCGGAGCGTCAAACCCGAATGTCGTTCTCAGCTCTCTGGACCCGAGAGAATAGCCCCCCTGCCCCGTCGTGTCAACCGCACGGCGCGCTTGCTTAGAAGGGCTCACTCGCATCGCATCGCATCGCCTATGCGGCGTTCAAGTGTGAATCACGAACGTTGCGTGCGTACGGGCTCGATAGTACGATGGTGTTCACGGACAAGTTAAGTGGAAGCATCGGCTTAGGGGGATTTGAATCATGAAGCACCGAAAGCTCCTGATTTCCTGCGCGACTCTTGCATGCATCTTGGGAATGAATTTCACGAGTGCTTTCGCCCAGCTGCAACAGTTGCCAGCGGACGAGTACCTCCGGCAAATGAACAACCCTGAGCGGGAGCTCAAAGTCCCTGAGGTCATTGCTAAGTTGAGGCTCAAGCCCGGAGACATCGTCGCCGACATCGGTGCCGGAGCCGGTTCGTTCTCCATTCCGTTCGCACAAGCCGTGGCCCCGAATGGCATTGTCTACGCAGTGGATATCGATCAGAAGATGCTCGACTTCATCGCCGCGCAAGCCAAGAAAGCCGGCGTCACCAATATCCGCACCGTATTGGGCGAGAACGATGATCCTAAGCTCCCCGTGAAAACCGTCGACGTCGCTTTCTTTCATCGTGTCCTGCACATGATCGAACACCGCCAAGCCTATTTGAACGCAACGGCGAATTACCTCAAACCGGATGGCCGCCTCGTGATCATCGACAGGAACCCTGAGGATTCTCCAGACAGTTGGATGTGGCTGAAGCAATCGGATGTGGACACTTGGATGGCGGCCATTGCCTTCTATCCCGCCGAAAAGTTCGCGGTGTTCGACGACCGCTATTTCGTCAGCTACCAACGCCCTTATGGCAACAGCGTGCTTCTGAAGAGGCCCGCCCAGAAGCCAGAATGACCCCTGCCGTACAGCCGGCGCGTGTTTACTTTGGCGCCAGGCTGTTCTGAGACTTCTTTTTTGCGTCGTCCAGGCCGGCTTTGCACTGTGTCTGCAGCGGGCCCGCAAGGGAGCACTTGGTAAAGTTCGCAATCGCCTCAGTGAAGTGGCCCGTCATCTGATTGGAAACCGCAAGCAAATAATAATCGACAGGATCGGGAGTAGCGGATAGCTGTACCGATTGATTGAGCTCGTTGATCGCCTCTGGGTACTTGCCTATTTTCGCAGCGATAACACCCAGCCCATCGTGACACATGGCCAGCCTTTCGTTCTTGACCTTGGCGTACGAGGCTTCGTCCATCTCGGCTGGCTTTGGAGTCGAGTTCAACAAATCGATCCCGTGCTTCGCGTAGTCGAGCGCTTTTTGTAACTGTTGCCGCCCGTCCGTAGTCTGGCTGTTCGTCACGCGTGGAATAGCCCACGCCATCAGGGGAAGGACGTTCACATCATCCCCATTCAGCTGGAGGGCCTTGGTACCCGCTGCGATCATCTTTTCGGGCTGATTGATGTTGAGGTACGCCGAGGCTAGCCTCGAATAGACGCCGCCGGCGTAGATGCTGGTGCCGAACTTGGCCAAGAAACCTTCGCCGGCCTCGGCTATGCGCGCGGGATCGCCAGTCATCGCCGCGTCGTAAAAGACCTTGTAGGCCAGGAATTCGGGCCGCCCGCGCGCCGCTTCGCAGATCTTGCTCTGAAGGTACGTCCAGTCCTCGCCCAGGCTGACCGCTGCTCCCAGTTTGTCCACAACCTTGCAGTCCGCGGCACTCACTGCGACGAAAAGCCCCGTCGCAGCGGCGACCTTTCCGTTCTGGATCTGGGAAAAAGGGTGGTTTAGCGCAGCTGCCCGCGCCTCGAACGCGCTCAACTGAAAGAACTTGCTGACGCTGCTACTCTCGGTACACGGTCCACGAGTAGCGTCACACGCATAGAGCCACCACTCCACGCCTTGGATGCCAGCTATAGCTGTCCGAAAGGCAATCTCTGCTTGATCACGGCATTGCTCATCAATCGGGCGGAGCACAACTGCCGGTGACCCCTTCGCACAACTCTGGTCAGCGACACCCCGGCGAGCTATGCCGTCAGTCTCCACCTTCCCGGCGTCGGACACCAGGGATGGGCTGTTCGGCAACTCATATCCGAGATCAAGCTGCCAGCGAACGGATTGCGCTGACGCCGCGCGAGGCATTAGCAAGGCCAGCAGCGTCATAACCACAATGGCCTGCAGGCTCAATTTCGTTTTTATAGTCATATGCTACTGCGATGGCCCACCGGCTCGCTCGACTGGTCCATCGACTGCTGACCGATGTTCCGTGTCATACCTGTAATTGATGAGCAGATGGGCCACATTGGAAGTACCGTTTCCCCATTCCGGGGTTGCCAACGGCTCCGGATTCTTGACAACGATATCGAATTTTCCAGGCGCCCGAAGCAGGGCTTCATCTAAGGTGACTCGCAATTCGGTTGGACTTACGAGCCGGAAGCGCACTGCTCTGCCCTCAAAGAGAACTCGTGTCCGGCGTACAAAATTGAATCCCTTAAGCGTGACTTCGATGGTGCAACTTCCCTCGACTATCATGGTTGGAGCGATCGTCTCGAGCGCAGGCTGGGGCGACTCCACCGGATCCGGAAGCTCGCTCCCCTCGGGTCCCGCTCCTCTGCCGTTCGGCGACCGAAGAGTTTTTTTTTCAACTCCGTAACCCAGATCCATTTTTCGACTGGCGAGTATTCGCTCTCGCTCATGAATGGATCCCCGTACCAGGGGTGATAACC
>Ga0206866_1037_pt1 | contig 29101 bp, 25 predicted proteins | sample Alteio_BWOrgCont_40_FD_152626 | JGI IMG/M metagenome (GOLD analysis project Ga0206866, IMG submission 152626) | Enriched cells from forest soil in Barre Woods Harvard Forest LTER site, Petersham, Massachusetts, United States -... | ecosystem: Environmental > Terrestrial > Soil > Temperate forest >... | reverse complement strand
GCGGAAGCGGACATCAAGTCGCGGGTCCTCTTGCGCAGGGCGCAGACGCTGGCGGTCAACGACCCGGCCATCCATGCGCTTTGGGAGGAGGCGATGCACGCCCCCTCCGATCCGCAGCGCCGCTCGATGCTGGCGGAGTATTACAACCACCTCTACGACAGGATGATAAAACTGGAGCCGACGCTCACGGCGCAGGTCAACATGCGGCGGCAGATCTCGATCACGCGCCTGAAATACATCCGGATTGGCGAGGACGACGTGAGCTTCAACGAGGACTCCATTTTCGCCCCCGCGCCCGAGGAGCCGAGCGGCCCGAACCCGCCGCAGGACGAGAACACGCAGCAGCCGACGCAGTAGAAACGGCTGGATTTTGCCCCGGGCGAATGTATTTTCGGGGTCCTCCGCGGAAACGCGGCGGCAATATCAACGGCGCCTTCGTCTAGGGGTTAGGACACGGCCCTCTCAAGGCCGGTACACGGGTTCAAATCCCGTAGGCGCTGCCCAGGGATGCATCCCTAACGAGATCCAGCCCCGGGCCGTCGCGTAATTGCTTGACCTGGCAGGGCCGCAAGGATGGCAAGCCGTTCGATTTCAGCGTCGGACCGAGGGGCAGATTCCTCGGGATGGATGATTGAGCAGTTCAAAATGAACCGTATCCGTTTCGCCAGGATGAGCGCGCCAGCGTGTACTTGAACTTACTCTTTAACTTGAACGTGAACCCCGGGCTATCGGCTCGACTAAGCCGCAACACTATTATTGGAAATGCTCTGAGCGGACGAAGGCGGCTCCACGGGCCTACTTGTTCGGCTTGAGTGCGTCCAATAAGGGGGAGCCGGCGTTGGTGATCTGGTTCCAATTGACGGCGGCGTTTTTGATCACGTCGAAGCCGCCGTTGACGACGGATTCATCGCCGCTGGAACTGTATTGCCAGCCAATTTCCCTGTAGGAGAGAGTAAAGGTCTCGTAGGGCTCTCCGCCATCGGCGTCGGTGCTGTCGTCGTTGATCGAGGCGATATATACGTCCTTGAGGGCGATCTGGAAGTACGTCTGGCCGGAATCACCGGAACCGGACACGGTGAGGATGGCGTCTTTAATGAGCTTGCCGGTGGCGCAATCGAGAAAAAGGATCGGGGAGTTGCCGTCGATGTTCTTGAAAACCATGAGCGGGGTGAACTGCGACTTGCCTGCCGAAGCGCCGCCGCCCGAATAGGTGGAGAGTTGGGGCTGGACGGCGCCGATCTTGAAGGTGAGCACGGAGATGGAATTGCCGTTGTTGATCCCGCTGGAGGAATCAAAGGCGATGGTGACCGTGATGGTTTGCGCAAGCAGCGCGTGCGCGGAGAATAAGCCGGCGACCAGCAGGCATAGGAGAAATTTCATGTGGAGCCCCCTGATGAGTTCGAAGCGGGATCGTCGCCCGCATGAATTGGGAAGTCGAGGGGAAAGCGCGGCTGCGGACCATGGCGCGCAAACCCGCTCGGGTCGGCGACCTGCGGCTGCCCGTTCATCGCTCACCCTCCTTCTCTTTGCTTCCTTTGCTTCCCTTGCGTCCTTCTGTTCAGAGTCAGGTGCGGGTCAGGAAGCGGGAGTGAAATGAGAGCGTGCTATTTGATCTTTGCGCGGGTGTCCTTGAGGGCTTTGGCGCTGGATTGCAGGGCTTGCAATTCCTTGGGCCAGAGGTCCAGCTCGATGTGCTGGAGGACGCCGGCGCGGCCGACGGCGGTCGGGACGCTGATCGAGACGCCGCGGATTCCGTAGGCGCCTTTGACGAGACTCGAGACGGGGAGGATGCGGCGGCGGTCGAGGGCGATGCTGTCGATCACCTCGCGGATGGCGACGCCGACGGCGTAACCGGCGCCCCCTTTGCGGGAGATGACTTCGGCGCCGCTCTTTTGCGTGCGCTCGAAAAGCTGGGTCTGGAACGTGGGCGTGACGCCGGGAAATTTCAGCAGCGGGAAGCCGCCGACGGTGGCGGAGGACCAGATGGGGACCATCGTGTCTCCATGCTCGCCGAGGATCATGGCGCGGACCTGGGTGGCGGGAAGCTTGAGAGCGGAGGCGATGAGGGAACTGAAGCGCGAAGTGTCGAGCGCGGTGCCTAGGCCGAGAACCTGGGACTCGGGCAGGCCGCTCTTCTCGACGGCGAGCTGGGTGAGGATATCGACGGGGTTCGAGACGACGAGGATGATGGCCTCTTTCTTCAGGCCCGCGGATTTGAGACTGTCGAGGATGCCGAGAAAAAGGGCGACGTTGCGGTTGATGAGATCGAGGCGGGATTCGTCGGGCTTGCGGCGGAGGCCGGCGGTGATGCAGACGAGGTCCGAGCCGGCGCAATCGGCATAGGCGCCGGCGCGGATGTCCTGATCGGCGCAAAAGGCGGCGCCGTGGAGGAGATCGAGCGCTTCGCCTTCGGCGGCGGCCTGGTTGGCGTCGAGAAGGAGGATTTCCTTGGCGATTCCGGAGCACTGGAGGGCGAACGCGGCGCAGGAGCCGACGCGTCCGCCGCCGCCTATGATTGCGACTTTCATTTAGTGGGAAGAGTTCAAGTGCAAGAGCAAGTTCAAGTAAGAGGCGACTTAGTGTAAGTTAAAGTTAATGTGTAAGTCATCCGGAGGACTGATCCGTCCTTTGGCGGATTCAGGTACACGCGGGCGGGGGCCGGGGAGTTAAGAATTACTTGTTTAAGTTTGCGATGATTTCCTCGGTGATTTTTTGGACGAGGGCTTCCAATTGGGCGGCGTCGGCGGTGGCGTTCGCATCGTGCGGCATTGGCGACCAGGGAGTTACGGGAGTCGCGCAGCCGTGCTGGCCGCAGACTTGCGCCCAGGGATCGACTTCGCACAGCTCGGCGGGCTTGAGGTCGTAACGGTCGTCGGGCAGGCCCATTTTCTTTTTGATGTCGAGCAGTTCGGGCAATTTCTCGCAGGCGATCGAGGAGCCGCCGGGAAGCGATTGGGCGTGGATGACCGTCCGGCAATAGGCGTCGGTGATCTCCATCTTGAAATAGGCGTCCTCGACTGATTTGCCCCAGCAGATCACTCCGTGATTGCCCATGAGGATGGATTGATGCTTCGGCGCGAGGGGGAAGATTTCGTCGGCGATCTCCGGGCTGCCGGGAGTCTTGTACGGAGTGTAAGCGACGGTGCCGACGAAGACCTCCAGCTCCGGGATGAGCCGGGGCGGCGGCTGGAGGCCCTTGACGGCGAATGCGCCGGCGTAGCAGGGATGGGCGTGGCAGACGGCCATGGCCTCGGGCGTCGAGCGATAGATGGCGGCATGCGTGGTAAATTCGCTCGAGCGCTTCCACGTCCCGGCAAGCTGGCGCCCTTCGACATCGACCATGCAGAGCATGTCGGGCTTCATGAAGCCCTTGCTCACGCCGGTGGGCGTGACGATGAAGCGGTCGGGGCCGAGTCGCGCGGAGATGTTGCCGCCGTTGCCGTCGCAATATTCGCGCATCCAGATGCGGCGTCCGATGTCGCAAATCTGCTCCTTGAGCGATTGGGCCTCGGGCGAGTTGAAAAGGCGCGCGTCGTCGCCGCTGGCGGCGGCGGACGGAGCGGAGGCTTCGCCGGAGTCGAAGACCACTTTCACGTTGGCCTCGGAGAGGGCGTCCTTGGCGCCGGGCGTGAGGCGGATGTCGCGATTGTAGCGGAATTCCTTCGCGCCGGTCTGGATGAATGCGTCGGCGTCTTTCTTGGCGAAGAGTTTCATGATTCAGGCTTGGGGAAAATCTCGTCGATCAGGAGCGCGCAGTACGCATCGACGGGAGTCGGATTGGGGAACGGGCAGGCGGCTTCGCGGCCCTCGCTGATGGCGATCTGCTGGCCGACGTTTGCGCCGAGTTGATCGTACACGACGATGGCGGGGTCGAATTTCCGCTCGCCGGCCAGGGTCTCGCGCCGCCACGGGAGAGTGAGGAGGAGGCGCTCGCCGGAGTAACGCGGCGTGCGCGCGGAGAGAGTCACGCGGCCAATGACGGCGCCGATTCTCATTGCAGCGCCTCCGGATCGATGATGCCGCAGACGTTCCAGCGGGCGGGGCTGGATTCGTCGGCTACGATTTTGCGGGCTTCGGAGCCGTCGCTCGATATCATCACGCGCTGGCCAATCGCGGCGCCGAGGGAATCAATGACGATCTGCGGGGCGACGTCGGCGCTCTCCGGAACGGCGATGAGGAGGCGCTGGCCGCGGAAGCTGGGATGCTTCACGGTCGAGGTCACGTGTCCGTGGATGATGGCTAGGCGCATGGGACGGGATTAACCGGAGAGTTCAAGTTCAAGCAAGAGGCGAGTTAGTGTAAGTTAAAGTTAAGGTGTATGTCCAAGTACACGCTGGCGCGAAGGGCGGGGCACGTGACTAATATAAGTTTAGGCTTTCTACCATTACGCAGCGGCGGGAGCGGGTGAAGGTCATCGGGGTGGTAACGCCCTCGCCGGTGGGCGTGGCGACGCTGAAGGAGAGGAAGCCTTCGCCGCCAAGGCCGAGGCCGGTCATGCTCGGGCCGTTCTTGATGAAGAGCGTGGTATCGACTTCCTGCGCCATCTTTGTGAGGTTGCGGATGTTTTGGGAGTGCATCACGGCGGTGTGCTTGTAGCCGTGCTCGGCCTTGATCGCGGCGGCGATGGCGGCATCGACGTTCGGGACTCGGACGACGGGGATGAAAGGCATCATCTGCTCTTCCTCGACGAAAAGATGATCGGCGGCGGTTTCGCCGAAAAGGAGCTGCGTGGCGGGCGGGACGCTGAGGCCGATGGCCTGCGCGAGGACCGAAGCGTCGCGTCCGATAAGGTCGCGGCTGACGGTCACGTGCGGGCCAGATTTGCCGTCGGTCGCGTTGAAGGCTTTTTTGCTCAGCGCTTCGATTTGCGCGGAGTCGAGCTGCACGGCGCCGGCGTTTTTTAATTCGGCGATGAGCTTGTCCGCGACGGCTTCAACGACGAAGACCTCCTTTTCGCCGATGCAGAGCAGGTTGTTATCGTAGCTGGCGCCCTGGATGATCGCGCGGGCGGCCCGGGCGAGGTCGGCGGTGTCATCGACGACGACGGGCGGATTGCCGGGGCCGGCGCAGACGGCGCGCTTGCCGGTTTTCATCGCGGCGGCGACGACGGCGGGTCCGCCGGTGACGCAGAGGAGGCGCACGCTCGGGTGCTTGCACATCTGGTCGAAGGTGGCGAGCGTCGGCTTGGTCACCGTGGCGAGGAGATCGGAGATGCCGGTCTCGTTGAAGATGCCTTCATTGTAGGCGCGGATGGCGACGGCGGCGCAGTTGGCGGCGGCGGGATGCGTGTTGAAAACGACGGCGTTGCCGGCGGCGATCATGTTGATGGCGTTGCCGGTGAGCGTGGGAACGCTGTGCGTGGAGGGAGTGACGGCGCCGATCACGCCCCACGGAGCGAAGTCGATGATCGTGAGGCCGAAATCGCCGCTGAATGCCATGCGCTCGAGCATCTCGACGCCCGGGACGAGGTCGCCGCAAATCTTCAGCTTTTCGATCTTATGATCGAGCCGCCCGATCTTCGTTTCGTTGAATTCGATCTGGCCCCATTCGCGCGCCTGCGCGACGCACATGCGGCGGATGACGGCGATGGCCTTGCGGCGCGCGGAGACGCCCAGATCGCGCAGTTTCTCGAAAGAGCGCTGGGCGGCGTTGGCCGCGTCGTTCACGTCCTCGTAAACGCCGAAGCCGCCGCTCCCGCCGCCGGGCTTGGGCGCGGCGGATTGCGATTGGAGACGGGCGAGGACCTCGGTCACGACTTTCGAGACGAGGCGCTGGTCGATCGGGGTCATGTCAGGAGAGGTGCAAGTTCAAGTGCAAGAGCAAGTTCAAGGGGGCGAACCTACGTGGCGCGATAAAGCACCGTTTTTGCAATATCCACGGAATCGACGATGCCGATGATAACGGCATCTACCGGCGAATCCTTGTCCTCGGCGGCCAGGCGGGCGCTGCTGCCCTGGACCACGAGAACCACCTCGCCCCTGCCGGCGCCGAGCGCATCGACGGCGACGATGGTGCTCGATCCCGGCTTGAATTCCGAGGCGTCGGGGGAATCGATGACGAGCGGGCGGACGACGAGGAATTTCGACCCGGTCATCTTCGGGTTTTTCTTCGTCGCGACGACGCTGCCTTCGACCCTGGCGAGGATCATTTCTTGTTCTGGCCTTTGGGCAGGACCACGCCGAGATCGTTGTGAGGACGGGCGATCACGCTCACGCTCACGACTTCGCCCAGGGACTGGGCGGCGTTCTTGCCGGCTTCGGTGGCGGCCTTCACGGCTGCGACGTCGCCGGCGACGCAGACGGTCACCATGGCGTTGCCGACCTGGGTGAGCGGGCCGACGAGTTCCACGTTGGCGGACTTGAGCATGGCGTCGGTCGCCTCGACGAGGGCGATGAGGCCGCGGGTTTCGATCATTCCAAGCGCTAGTTGTGACATAATTTCAATGATGGGTGTGGGTTGCAGTTTCGAGTGTGGAAAGCTTTTGCCAGGCGTTGCGGGCGATGATGAGTTCCTCGTTGGTGGGGATCACGCGAACCTCGATTTTCGAGCGCGGCGAGGAGATCACGGCTTCCGAGCAGCGGGCGCGCTCATTCGCCTCGGCGTCGAGTTCGAGGCCGCAAAAATCGAGATTGGCGCAGACCTCGGCGCGAAGCTGGGGATGATTCTCGGCGATGCCCGCGGTGAAGATGATCGCGTCGGCGCCGTTCAACTCGACGAGGAACTGGCCGATATATTTGCGGATCGCGCCGACGAAGACTTCGAGTGCGGCGTGCGCGTGCGCGTTGCCCTTTTCGCTCGCGTCGACGAGATCGCGCATGTCGCCTGTGGCGAGCCCGGACATTCCCTTCAGGCCGGAATGGGAGGTGAGCGCCTTTTCCACCGCATCGATGCCGAGGCCGAGATCGCGCGCGAGATAGATGAGGGCGAAGACGTCGAAATCGCCGACCCGATTATTCTGCGGCAGGCCGCTCTGCGGGGTCATGCCCCAGCTCGAGTTGATCGCCTTTCCGTTCAGCACCGCGGCAATCGAGGAGCTGCCGCCGAGATGGCAGGAGATGAGGCGGAGGCGATCCGTGCCGCGCAGCTCCGCGCACCGTTGCGTCACGTAACGATGGCTGGCGCCGTGGAAGCCGTGGCGGCGGACGCCATACTTTTCCCGCCACTCGATGGGCACGGGAAAGCGGACGTTGCGCTCTGGCACGTCGTCGTAAAACGCAGTCTCGAACGTGCCGATGCAGGGCAGGCCGGGATGCGTGCGGTGGAAGCTGCGGACGGCGGCGACGTACGGCGGATTGTGCGCCGGCAGGAGCGTGTTGATCTCCTCCATCGCGCGCAGCACGGGCTCGTCCAGCAGCTGCGTGCCGGAGACGTCGCGGGCCATCACCGGCTTGAAACCGACGGCGGCGAGGTGGGAAAAACCGCCGAGCTTCTCCTCGACCAGCGCGATGGCCGCGTCGTAGTCGGGAAAATGGCCCTGGCTTTTCCGCATGGGCTCGTCGCCGATCTGAAATGAATAGAGGCCCTCCTCGCAGCCGATCCTCTCGACGGCGCCGCGCGCGAGCACGCGCTCGGAGGGCATCTCGAACAAGCGGAACTTGAATGAGGTGCTGCCGATGTTGGCGACGAGGATCTGGTTCGGACTCATGGATGCCGGCGCGCGTTGGTTCGCGGACGGGGGGCGCGTTACTTCGCGGGCGGGGCGGCGCTTTTCGTCGTGAGAAATTTGCCGAGCCCAACGAGGTCCTCATGCGGGCGCGGGATCACGTGGACGGCGACGACCTCGCCGATCGCGCCGGCGGCGGTGGCCCCGGCCTCGACGGCGGCTTTCACGGCGGCGACTTCGCCTTTGATGAAGACGGAGACGTAACCGGAGCCGACTTTTTCCCAGCCGATGAGTTCTACGTTGGCGGCCTTGAGCATCGCGTCGGTGGCTTCGAATTGCGCGGTGAGGCCCTTGGTTTCAATCATTCCTAGTGCTTGTCCAGCCATGGCGGTGGTTCCTTTCGAGTGGAGAGTTAAGCGGTGAAAATTAAGCGGTGAAAAATTTGAGCAGTTCGGCGGCGGGGCGCGCGATGACGTGCGAGGCGACGAGAGTGCCGACGCGTCCGGCGGCTTCCTTGCCGGCCTCGACGGCGGCCTTCACGCTGCCGACGTCCCCTTGGACGATGGTCGTGACGAACGCGCCGCCGATGGGGATGGATTTGACGAGTTGAACATTGGCGGCCTTGACCATGGCGTCGCTGGCTTCCACCAGGCCGACGTAGCCGCGGGTTTCGATGAGTCCGATTGCTTCGTTCATAGGGTGTTATTGATTTGGTTAGGGAAAAATCAGGGTTTCGAGAGCTCGACCTTCGAGGCGCGCTCGAGGTCGCAGGCGTTCGCCTCGTCGGTGTCGATGTGCACCTCGAGCTTGAACGAGGGATCGACGCGCACGATCAAATCGTCGAAGCGCGTGTTGCAGCCGTGCGAGACGACCTTGAGGGTGATTTTGTCGAGATGCTTTACGCCGTGGAATTTTGCATCGCTCGGGGACATGTGAACGTGCCGTGCCGCGCGGATCACGCCGTTTTTCATCTCGAGCATGCCTTTCGGCCCCATCACGTACGCGCCGGGCGTTCCGTCAATATCGCCTGACATCCGGACGGGAAGCTCCATGCCAAGCTGCACGGCGTCGGTGAGCGCCAGCTCGATCTGCGTGAGGTTGCGGCACGGGCCGAGAATGCGCAGGTTCGGGATCACGCGCCGGCGCGGGCCGATGAGCGTCACGGTCTGCTCGGAAGCGAACTGGCCCTCCTGGTACAGCCATTTGTGCACCGTCAATTTCGCGCCGGGACCGAACAGGACCTCGAGGCTCTCCGGCGAGACGTGCATGTGCCGCGCGGAACTGTTCACCACCAGCACCGGCGCGGGCTCGGCCGGCCGGGCTCGTCCCAACTGGCTGAAGAGCGCGTCGCGGACGAGCAGCTCGACGGCGGCGCGGCTTGGGATGTTCGGGGAAGTCATTCGGCAGGGGGGTGAATCATCGCAAGGGCGGGGAGAATGTGGCAATCGTTTTCGAATTTGCCGGACTTTCTTTCGAAAATCGGGCAAAAACGGGGCGAAATGGACCTTCTGGAGTCATCGCCGCTCGCGCGGAAGATCCGCGAGGAGAAACCGTTGCGGCGAATCCTGGCGCTGGACGGCGGCGGCGTGCGCGGGGTCTTCGCCATCGAAATCCTGGCCCAGATCGAAAAGCTCTACCGGGAGAAATTCAAGCAACCGGACGCGGTGCTGGCGGATTACTTCGATTTCGTGGGCGGCACCAGCACCGGGGCGATCATCGCGACGTGCGTCTCCTGGGGAATGCCGATGGAACGCATCCGGCAGTTCTACCAGGAGAAGGCGCGGCAAATCTTCGCGGAGGCGGCGTGGTATCTGCGGTGGAAGCACCGCTTCCTGGCGCACAACATCACGAATCTGCTGCGGGAGCAATTCGCCAACGAGGACGGGAGCGAGGCGCTGCTGGATACGCCGCGGCTCAAGACTGTGCTGCTGGCGGCGATGCAGAACGTCTCGACCGGCTCGGCGTGGCCGGTGACGAACAATCCATTCGCGAAATACAACGGGGCGGACAACCCGGAATCGAATCTGAAAATCCCGGTCTGGAAGCTGGTGCGGGCAAGCACGGCGGCGCCGACGTTTTTCGAGCCGGAAACGATCAAGCTGGGGGAGAACACGTTCGTGTTCGTCGATGGAGCGTTGACGCCGTACAACAATCCGGCGTTGATCTCGTATCAGACGGCGACATTGCCCTGCTATAATATCGAATGGCCGATGGGCGAGAAGAGGATGCTGGTGATATCCGTGGGGAATGGGCGGAGCCGGACGGGCGATGCGCTCTTCCTGGCGCAGCGGATGAACATGCTCTACGCCGCGCGCCAGGTGCCAAAGGCGCTGATGGATAACATGTCCGTGCAGCAGGATACGACGTGCCGCGTGATGGGCCGGTGCGTGCACGGCGAGCCGATCAATTCCGAGGTGGGGGATTTGATCGTGCCGCGCGGCGTGAAGACCGTCCCGGAGCGAAGCTTTACCTACATGCGGTACAATAAGACATTCACGGTGAAGGAGATTGACGGGATCAAGGAGGAAACCGGCGCCGGCCTGGAGTTGGACAACCTGAAGCTGATAGACGTGCTGACGAAAAGCGGGGAGGAATACGCGCTCGAGCATGTGAAGGAAGAGGATTTGTTCTGAGGGGCGGCTGTAGGTGGGACGCTTGGAGCGAGAAGGACATTCCGATTGACGTATATACTCACTCGGATATATAATGCGGCATGACATTGATCGAGGTTTACAAGTGCCTTTGCGATGAGACGCGGTTGCGCATCTTGCATCTTCTCTCGAGGCAACGGCTGTGCGTTTGCCATTTTCAGGAAATTCTGGACGCGCCGCAGGTGAAGGTTTCAAAGCATCTGGCCTATCTGCGCCAGCGGGGCATGGTGGAGACGCATCGGGAGGGGTCCTGGATCATTTACGCGCTGCCGGCAAAGCGGTCGCCGGAGTTGACTGCGAATATGAAGTGCTTGCAGGATTGCGCGTCGGAAATTCCGGTTTTCAAGGCGGACCTTCGGCGGATGCGGAAGGCATTGGCGAAATCTCGCGGACCGGTCGCGGGATGCTGTTCCCCGGTTGAAAAGGGCAAACGCGTCAGAGTTCAACATTGAGGATCGCATGCGAAAATTAGCTTCGGAGTGCATTGGAACATTTGCCTTGGTGTTCGCCGGGACCGGGGCGATCGTTATCGATCATGCGAGCGGCGGCGCGGTGACGCATGCCGGGGTTGCTCTCACATTCGGGCTGATCGTGCTGGCAATGATTTACACTTTCGGAGACGTGAGCGGCGCGCACTTCAATCCGGCGGTTTCGATTGGATTTGCGGTCGCGCGGCGGTTCGCCTGGCGCGAGGTTCCGGGGTTTATCGCGGCGCAATTGTGCGGGGCGTTTCTGGCCAGCGGCCTGCTGAGATTTCTGTTCCCGTCCGATGGCACGCTCGGCGCGACATTGCCGGCGGGCCCGGCGATGCAGAGCTTTGTCCTGGAAGTAGTCCTTACATTTCTTCTGATGCTGGTGATTCTCAGCGTATCCACGGGGGCGAAGGAAAAGGGCATTACAGCGGGCATCGCCATCGGCGCCGTAATCGGTCTTGAAGCCATGTTCGCCGGGCCGATTTGTGGAGCCTCCATGAATCCGGCGCGCTCCATTTCTCCGGCGGTCGTGAGCGGTCACCTCGATCATCTGTGGCTCTATCTGGCCGGCCCGGTGCTTGGCGCTTTGCTCGCGACTCCGGCGTGCGCCCTGGCGCGCGGTCCCGGGTGTTGCGAATGATCTTATGAAACCGTTCGTTCTTATACTCTGCACCGGCAATTCCTGCCGGAGTCAAATGGCGGAGGGAATACTCCGCGAGGCCGCCGGCGGCGCGGTTGACGTGGCAAGCGCCGGATCGAACCCAACCGGTTACGTTCACCCGATGGCGATTGAGGTGATGCGGGAAATCGGGATCGACATTTCCAGCCATAGGTCGAAGCACATGAGCGAATTCGTGAATCGCGATGTCCGAACGGTCGTCACCGTCTGCGGAAACGCCGACCAAGTCTGCCCGATGTTTCCCGGCCAGGTGAACCGGCATCATTGGGGTTTCGATGATCCAGGCCACGCGACAGGGACCGACGAGGAACGGCTCAAGGAGTTTCGGCGAGTGCGCGACGAGATGCGGCAAACGTTCGAAGCATACGCAGCCGGATTGACCGACGCGAAAGAGGGAACGGAATAGCTGGTGCAGTAGCGCACCGCGACTCATCGAACCGCGTCAATGCGGCGCCCCCGGACTCGCAAGCGCCGCTTTGGCCTTCGTCAGGTCAGCCAGCGCACCGTCGCGGCTTTGAATCGTCTCGGCCTTGTCTTCCGGACTGCCGTTGCCATAGACCTCCAGTGAAGCGTTGTAGGCATCCACCGATTGCTGGAGCAGGTCCGCGCCGGTGGCGCCCGCGGTTCGCGTCCCCAGCTCGTCCAGGACGTGGCCCAGGTTGTACTCCGCCTCGGCCCAATCCCCCGGATCATCCACCTTCGTATAAACATCGAGCGCGCCGCGGAAGGCGTCGATGGCTCCCTGGAAATCCTTGTTCCCTTCGGCCCCGCCCACGTTCGATCCCAATTGATCGAGGGCGTCGCCGATATCGTACTCCGTGCGCGCCCAATCCCGCGGCATGTCGGCCCTGGTGTGGACTTCGAGCGTACTGCGATATGCCTCGATGGATTGCTCGAGCGCCTTGCGCGCCGTCTCTCCGCTGCCGGCCATCGCCACCCCGGCCAGCGCGTTGCCAAGGTTGCCCTCGGTCGCGGCCCAGACCTGCGGCGCATCGGCCCGGGTGTGGACCTCGAGCGCGCTTTGGTACGCGTTCGCCGCCTCCTGGAGCAGCGCGGCGGCGGACGCTCCCTGCTCGCGAACGCCAAGGTCCAACAAAGCATTGCCGAGATTGTTCTCAGCCGCGGCCCAGTGATCCGGGTCGGCGGTTCTCGTATAAACTTCCAGCGCGCCGCGATCCAAGCCGATGGCGTCCTCCAGCACCTTGTTGCCGCCGGGTCCGCTCGTGTCGCCGCCGAGATGGTCCAGCGCGGTTCCCATGTCAGTGCAGACCATCGCCCAATCCTTTGGCGCCGCGGCCCTCGTGCAAACCTGCAGCGCCTCGAGATAGGCGTCGATGGCCTGGTGAAGCAGCTTCTCTTCCGCGGGGCCGCCGGCGCGTTTGCCCAATTCCTCGAAAGCCGTGCCGAGATTGGTCTCCGTCATCGCCCAATCGTGGGGAAATTGCGTCTGGGTGCGGACTTCGAGCGCATGCTGATAGGCCGCAACGGCCTGCGCCAGCAACCCGGCGCCTTCCGGGCCAGCGGTGCGCTCGGCGAGATCGAGCAGGGCGTTCCCGAGGTAATTTTGCGCCGCGGCCCAATCCTGCGGCGCCGCGCTCTTCGGATTCAGCGCAATCGTCCCCTGGCAAAGATCGACCGCCTCGTGCAGCATCGCGTCCCCCTTCGCAGGATCGACCACCGTGCCCCGGTGCGTGAGAAACAGGGCGAGATCGTTCCTCGGCTCCGCCCATGCGCCCGCGTCGCCGACGACGCTGCGGTACTTCGCCTCGGCTTCATCGAAACGGAACTGCTTCTCGAGCAGCGACGCTTCGAGCAATTCCTCCTTCAGCAGCTTCCGCAACTCCTGCTCGGCCTCGCCCACGCGGTTCTTCTGCTGCTGGATTTGATCCGCGCGGTCCGCGCCGGTGGATTCGAGGAAATCGAGCGCCTCGGAAACGCCCTTCTCCTGCAACAGCTTCGTGGCGGTCAAGTAGTTCTGGCTCGCCTCGCCCTTGTGCGAGGTCTGCTCGATGCTGTCCAGGTAATGGTCGAGATCGGCTAGCTGCTGGTTTTCCTCGTTCTTGATCTGCTCGACCTGCCGCCAATCCGCGACGGGATCGAGCTTGGCGATCAGCTTGCCGGCGTTGTCGCGGATGGCGGCGGCCAGCATCTCGCGCGTCCGGTTCCGATCGTAATGAAACTCCCCGCCGACGCGCGCGGCAGTCCACCAGACGCCGGCGGCGAGTGCGGCGAGAATGATCGCCAGCGCGGCCAGCAGCCCGTAGGAGCGCGAACGGTCCCGCGCGATGACGCCGCGGAGCTTTTCCAACTCGAATTGAAGCTCGCGGACCTTGAGCGCGAGGTCCTCGCGGTCGCGGACGTGGGTGTGGAGCGTTTGCTCGACGGCGACCTGGCGGCGGTATTCGCGCTGGAGCGCCTGCTTCTGCGGGCCCTCGTCATCCGGCTCCTCGTCGTAAGGAAAATCGTCCGGGCAAAGGAAGACGTAGAGCTTTTTCCCCAACTGCCTGGCGATATCCGCCTCGATCTGCGTGTAGGAGCGGCGGGATGCGCCGGGCGGGAGCGTGGCGGGGTCCGGTTCCGCGCCGTAGCGCAGGCCGACGATGTGAATGACGGCGTCACAGCCGGCGATCCGCTCCTCGAGCATCTGGTGGACGGTGCGAAAATCGGGCGGGAAGTTGGCCTGCTCGACCGGGAAGCAGCCCATCGTCAGGAGGCCGTGCTTCACAATCTCGCGCATGGTGCGCAGGTCTCCCGAGGCGGCCGAGACGAAAACCTCCGCGCGTTTTTCCGCGGGGCCGGGAGCGGGCTTGGTCATGGCGGCGCGTGGAGGATGGAAGTTATGCGTCCAATGGGACGAATGGGAATTATGACCGGCGGGCGCGGAAGGGCGCGAGCGGGCTAGTTTGAAGAATCGGGCGCCTCGGCCTGGGACTTCGAGATGCAAGTCTGTGCGGCCGACTCATCGACGCCCGTGCCGAAGCCGGTCATATAATAGATGCCAAGCTGCTGCTCCGCGCCGGAGACGGCGGCCTTCCGGTCATCCTGCCTGAACGTCGCCAACGCGGGGCTGTCGGTCGGGTCGGGCGCGACCATGTCGCTCATGGCGGCGGCGGCTTTGGCAGCGTCAAAGGCCTGCTCGGGGTCGCGCGGCTCGCCAAAGCCGCTGCCGTACATCAGCGCCAGTTGAAGCCGGGCGGCGGGCGAGCCGAGCTTGTCCGCGAGTTGGAAAATCTGCACCGCGAGGGCGCGATTTTGATCCGTCATCTCCTCGGTCATCGCGGGCTGCCAACTCTTCGGATTGAAGTTCTGGAGATTGGTCTCGCCGGCGAGGATGTTCCTGCCGCTGAGGTAAGCTTTGCCGAGATAGTAAAAGAGATCGCCGTCGTTCCTCAGGCCGGCGGCCTCGGCGGGAATGGCGCCATTGGCGATGATGCTCTGGATCAGTTGGGCGGGCTTGTAACCGGCGTTGGCGCTGTCCACGAGGAGCTTTTCGGCGTCCTCGTAAGTGTCGAATCCGTCCGCGGGAGCGACGCCGCGGGTCTCCCGGTTCGCGGTTGATTGCTCGGGAATGTCCTTGTCGCTCCCCTCGCTGAGAAGCCACACGGCGTACCAGCATTTCGACGCCGCGGTGGCGGCGTCGGAGCCGCTCTGCTCGGCGTCGAGCTTCAGGTCATCGACATACGCGGGCGGAGGCGTCGCTTTTGGGGAGGATTCCCCGCCGCCGCCTTCCTGGAGCAATTGGACGAGCTGGTTCGCGAGTTCGACCGGATCGGCCGGCTCCTCCGATTCTTTCTCTTTGCCGGGAGTCTCCTCGGGAGAAGCCTCGGCTTCCCCGCCCTTGGACCGGGCCCTGCCGCCGGCGCGGCCCGAAGCGCCGCCGCCATTGTGGCCGGACAGAAAGTTGGGCGGGGTGAGCATGGGCAGCGGGAAAGCTCCGCCGCCGCCGGAGGAGGAGGATGAGGAACTCTTGCCCGAGCCGCCGTGGCCGCCGCTGCTTGAAGATGAAGAGGAGGATTTGCCCGATGACGATGTGGAGGACCCGCTCTTGCTGCTCCCGCTCGATCCGCTTTTGCCGCTGCTCGAGCTGCCGGAGGATTCCTTGGTTCCGCTGGAACTGCCGCCGGAGGATGAGTGAGAACTGCCCGAACTGCTGGAAGAAGATTGAGCCCGGAGGGAAAGAATCCCCGCCAGGAATGCCACTGCAAGCGCGAGGGCAGTTCTTGCGGTCATAGATCGGTGAGAGGGAGGATAAGGATGCCAGCAGCGAAGATCAAGGATGGGATGGGAGTTACACGCTTAGTTAGGAAATAGTGTAACCGAAGCTGCAGACGAGCCTTTCAGTTCAAGACCCTGGCCGGCTTTCGGGGAGAATGCTTCTTGACAGCGGCGCAAGCGCTCTCGCTTAATCCCGGCGCCGTGAGCGTGTCCAGCGAACCCAACGCGCCCAGGAATCCCAGAAAATCAGCCAGGCCGAAGGGCCGCGCGTTTTGGTGTCCTGCCGCTGTGCTTATTCTCCCCGCAATGATGCTATTGACAGGGTGCGTGGCGTCAACCTTTCGGGGGGACGTGCGGGGATTCACCGAGACTTACGCGCAGGTGTCCGACAGGCAGGTTCTTTATAACCTGGCGCGGTTGAACAACGGGCTGGCGCCTTATTTCCTGACGATTGGGCCAATCAACAGCACCTACCAATACAACCTGAGCAATGAGGCGACGGGCGGGGGCGCGGGAGGCCTGCAGAGAACCTTCAACAGCCAGAACAGCCAGTATCTGCCGGCGGCCACGGGCCTGCTCGCGCCCGCGGTGAACACCTTTACGCACCTCTTCACGCGGTCGTTCAATGTGGGCGACTCACTGACGGGCAGCGTGGAATCGAACCCGGAGTTCACTTACATCCCGCTGAATGGGGACCAGGTGGCGCGGGAATTTCTCACACAAATCTCGCCGGAGATATTCGAGCATTTCTGCCAGCAGGGCTGGCCGATCGACCAATTGCTGCGCGTGCTCGTGGACAGGATCGAGATTCGAACCCCGGACACCGGCGATCTCTCCGTGCTGACCAACTCGCCCACGCGGGGCGATCCGCAGTCGTTTGTCACCTTCCTCAGGGTGTGCGGGGAATTGAGAGCATTGCAACGACAGGGCATCCTGATCATCCGGAACAAGAAAGAGGTCGAATACTTCGGGCAGCAATTGCTCGGCAATCCCTCGGCGAAGGACCTGACCAGCGCGAACACCGACGGTTACAAGTGGTACAAGGTCAGCGAGAACGCCTGGATGATCGGCAAGGAGACCGACACGCTTGTTTTCGCAATTCTCCCGCAGGACGTGGCCAGAGTGGAGGCCGGGATGGAGGGCGCCAGTGTATCCGAGAGGAATCTGGTCAAGCTGCTCGAGACGGGGGTTTCCATCAGCTCGGTCGTTCCCTCGACCGACGCCGCCCCATCGGCCAACGGGTCAGCTTACATCGTCCTGCGATCCGTATCGACGGCCCTCTCCTCGACGGCGACCGAGCAAAACAGCTTCTGGGGCGTCGAGACCGATTATCCGCCCAGCAGCGCGAAGGGAATTCCCGATGACGAATGCCGGCCAGTGATTGAAATGAGCTGGGATAGGTCGAACGTGCCGGATTCCATGAAACCGGAATACGAAAACCTGCTGCCGCCGCTGCTCTCCTGCTGGTTTGCCGGCAAGTATTACAAGATCACCGATCCGGCGCCTCCGAGCCGACAGAATTACCCGCTCGATGAGTGGGCGGACCGGCAGGCGCTCTCGACGTGGAACCGCGACGTCTTCCGGCTGCTGGCGGAGCTCCAGTCGGAGATCGGCGTCGATCTGTCGAAGTATCAAAACGAGGTAATTCAATTCCGGGAGCAATAGCCGGGAGGCCGGGATGCGCATCGCCGTCGTACCTTCCATCTGGTTTGTCGGATTCTCGGGCCATCGTCGCGTCCAGGACCCAGAGAAGATTCTGGGGCTGCTGACCGCCGAATTGCAAAAGCTTCGCGGGCAGGCGGCGTCGCACCTGGTGGGCATCGCATCCGCGGCTATCGGCGCGGACCAGCTATTCCTCCAGGCATGCCGCGCGGAGGCAATTCCCTATGAGGTGCTGTTTCCCTTTCCCGAGGAGGAGTTCAAGAAGGACTTCGAGGACGCCGACTGGCAGAGAACGCTCGACCTGTGCGCCACGGCGCTGAAAGTGCGGCAGGGGGATGCGAATGAGACGCGGCCAAAGGGCTATCTCACGTGCGGAGTAGAGGTGGTGGACCAGTGCGACGTGCTGGTGGTGGTATGGAACGGGCTCGAAGCGGCGGGGGTGGGCGGCACGACGGAGATCGTCGATTACGCGCGCCGGCTCGAGCGTCCGCTGATCTGGATTCATTCCGAGACGTACGAGGTGAAGACCGAGAACCTTCCGGAAAATCCGTTCCAGGACAAGACGATCGCTTCCATGCGAAAATGCCTCGGCCCGGAGAGCGCGGGAACGGAGCCGGCGGAAACGACCCCGCGCGAGGCGGTCGAGCGGCTGTTTGCGAAAGCGGACGAATACGCGACGCGGACCGCGCCTGCGGCGCGGGGAATGGCCGCCGGGATGGTGCTGCTGAACCTGGTGGTCTCGATCCTGAGCTGCGCAAGCGCGCTGGCGGCGCTGGGGCCGCCGCATTCCTGGCTGAGGACGCAGTCGGTGCTGAATGTGACGCGGTTCGTGCTCTTCGTGTTCGTGTTCGGCGTGGCGGCGTCGAAACTCATGAAGGTGCGCCACAGCCAGTGGCTCATCTGCCGGTTCGCAGCGGAGGTGTGCCGCTCGATCCTGGCCACATGGGAGCTGCCGGTCGAGCCGAGCCTGACATCCGACGGCGGCCCGAGCGAATTCGCCCACCTGCTGCGAACGCTCTCCTTCCTGCGCTCGATCAGCGCCGACGCCCCGAAGGAGCCGGACCCCGCCGTGCTCAAACGCTACGTCGAGAAACGCATCGGCGAGCAGATCGATCACTATCGGAACAAATCGGCGGGTCTCGCGCCGCGGGAAAAGTCGCTGCGGACGGTGTTCCTCATTTCCATGATCCTGACGGCGCTGCTGATGGTGGGGCTGATGATCACGCCGCTGCTCTGGCATTGGGTGCACAACATGGGACTCTACAAGAACGTGGCGACCCAGTTGCTCTCCCTCACGCCGATGATCGCCACCAGCGCCCTCTCGCTGATCTACGTCTACGAATACCAGCGCAGGATCGTGCAGTACGAGCGAATGATCCGGCTCCTGACCCGTTACCGGGCGCAAATCCTCGCCTCGCCGGGCGGCGCCTCGCTCGGGGCGCACATCACGCGTTGCGAGCACACCCTGGTGGGGGAAGTGCAGGATTGGTACTATTACGGCCTCTACGGGAAGTAGCCGGGACTCTTTCCAGTTGCGCGGAGGGTCGGGCCGTGACACTTTTCCCGGCCAGGGAAGCGGCTTAAACAATAGGGAAAGGCCGTCTTCCAACGCCAACTTCCGATGCCTGAGGACCTTGACTTTGGAATGACAATTCAGGGCTTTGCTCCCGGGCAAAAGCTTTCGAAGCGCTATTCGCTGAACCGGACGCTGGGCGAGGGCGGCATGGGGGTGGTCTGGCTCGTTCGGGATGAGGAACTTAAGCGGGATATCGCGATGAAATTCCTGCCGGAAATGGTCGTCCGCGACCGGGAAGCGATAGCCGACCTGAAACGCGAGACCAACCGGAGCCTCGAGCTGACGCACTCGAACATCGTGCGGATTTACGATTTCGTGCAGGAGGCGAATTGGGCCGGGATCAGCATGGAATACGTCGATGGGGACACGATGTCGGCGCTGAAGATCGAGGAGCCGGGCGGCTGCTTCAATGTCGAGCAGATCGAGCCGTGGGTCGAGCAGCTTTGCAACGCGCTGAGCTACGCGCACGAGGAGGCGCACGTGGTGCACAGGGACTTGAAGCCCTCGAACCTGATGGTGACGAAGGCCGGCAAGCTGAAGATCACCGATTTTGGGATCGCGGGAACGCTGACGGAATCGATCAGCCGGGTGAGCGTGCGCGCGGCCTCGGGCGGAACGCTGGTCTATATGAGCCCGCAACAGGCAATGGGCGAGCAGCCGTCGGCCACCGACGACATCTATTCGCTGGGCGCGACCATCTACGATCTGCTGACGGGCAAGCCGCCCTTCTATTCCGGGGATGTGATCACGCAGCTTCGCGAGAAGACGCCCAGTTCGATGGCCGAGCATCGGGAGCGGCTGGGCGTCACCGGCAAGGCGCCGATCCCGCCGCATTGGGAAGCCGCCATCCTGGCCTGTCTGCGAAAGGACCCCAAGGAGCGCCCGCAAAGCACGAAGGAGGTGGCGGAACTGCTCTTCAAGCCGATCCCGCCGACGGCCCCGAAGATTTCGCTGCCCGACCTGGCGAAAACGGTGACTTCGAAAATCGCCTCCTTGCCGACGCCCACGCTTCCCACGCTGAAAATCCCGACGATGCCGAAGCTGGATGGGGCGCCGCGCCAGAAGCTGATCGCGGCAGGCGCCGGGGCGTTGCTGCTGATCGGCGTCGTGGCGGGAGCGATCATATGGCTGAACCAGCCGAAGCCGGTTCCCGCAAAGCCGGTGGCGCAAGCGACGCCTGCACCGGCTGCCACGGCGGCGCCCAGCGCGGTCGCAGCCGCTTCGGTCGCGCCAAGACCAATCGCCGCAGCTTCGGCAGCGCCAGTTTCCACACAGCCGAAGCCCACCGCCGCCCCGGTGGTGGCGTCGGCTTCTGTCGCGCCAAAGCCCGCAGTCGCGGCGACTCCCAAGCCGCTCGCCGAAGCCGACTACGAGGCGATGGCCGCGACGAAATTGCTCGAACTGGCGCAGCAGGGGAATGCCGCGGCGCAAGGCCTGGCGGGGCTCTGGTCCAGGATCGGCTATAATTTCACGCTCGATCCCAAGCAGGGAATCGGCTGGGCGCAAAAGGCCTCCGCCGCGGGCGATCCGGTGGGTCAATTCGCGCTGGCCCTCTACGACTGGTACGGCGAGCAGGTTACGCAGGACAAGATCACCGCGACCAACCTCGCGATGAAGGCGCTGCCGCAATTGAACGACCTCGCGAACCAGGGATCGCAGGCAGCGACCTATTGCGTCGCGAAGGCGGACAAGGATGGGATCGGCGCGGCTGAGGATCAGACAACGGCGCTCCGCCTCTTCCGGCAACTGGCCAATAACGGCAGCGTCCCGGCGCAATACGAGGCGGGATTGATGAACGCCAACGGGCTCGGGACGGCGCAGGACAGTGACCAGGCCGGCAAATTCCTCCAAGAGGCGGCGAGCCAAAACCTGCCCGCGGCCCTGCTGGCGATGGCGGCGCTCTACCAGACGGGAGATGGCGTTACGCAGAGCCAGGACCAATCGCTGCAACTCTGGCAGCAGGCGGTGGACGCGGGAAGCGACGCGGCGCGGGTCAGCCTCGGGCTGATCTATGCGCACGGGAAATATGGGGTGAAGCAGGATTTATCGAAGGCGATGGGGCTCTTCCAGGACGCGGCGGAGGATGGAAACGCGGCGGGGCTTTACAGCCTTGGATGGATTTACGTGACGGGTACGGGCGGTGGGCAGGATTTGCAGATGGGCGCCGGCTATTATCAAAAGGCCGCCGACCTCGGTTTCAGCCCCGCAAACGCCTCGCTGGCGCTGATGTACGCGGCGGGCAATGGAGTCCCGGCGGACGCGGCAAAGGCCGTGCAATACTACACGCTGGCGATCACCACCAGGCTCCCGAGCGCCGGGCTGGGCGTCAACCCGCTGGCCGGCGTCTCCACGGACCTCGCATCGCTGCTTGCCTCCGCGACGAACGCGCAGACCTCTTCCAATTCTGACGACGACGAGCCGCCGCCCTCGCCGAACCTGGACCCTGCGCTGTTCGGGACCTGGCAGACCGTCACCGGGTCCGTTCCGGACTCGAAGATGATGCGCATGACTATCTCGAGGACCGCCAAGTACACCATCACGATGATTGAAAGCGGCGATCAGTACGATGCCGGCGCGGTGAGCGGATTCGAGGGCAACCTGATTTCGACCTCGACGGCCAACGGCGTTCGTCTGGCAGAAGCGGCGTACGCGTTCAACGGCGCGATTCTCGAGACTTACAGCCCCGCTGGGCTGCTGAAATGGCGCCGGTACGTGAGAAGCAGCGAAAGCAGTGAAGGCGGCGGGGGCGAAAGCTCAGGGGGCGGCATCAAGTCAAAAATCAAACGTTTCTTGCACCTCTGATCGCTGATAAGATGGGCAACGCGCGATATGGATGACGATCTCGAATTAGGAGCGACGCTCAAGGGATTCTCCCCCGGGCAAAAGCTTTCGGACCGTTACGCGCTCGAGCGGATTTTGGGCAAGGGCGGGATGGGCGTCGTCTGGCTGGTGCGGGATGAGGAATTGAAGCGGGAGATCGCGATGAAATTCCTTCCGGAGATCGTCGTTCGCGACCGCGAAGCGACGGCGGATTTGAAGCGCGAGACCCGGCGCAGCCTTGAGCTGACCCACCAGAACATCGTGCGGATTTACGATTTCGTGCAGGGGCCGAACTGGGCCGGGATCACGATGGAACACATCGACGGCGAGACGCTCTCCGCGCTGAAAGTCGATGAGCCGGGCGGATGCTTCGACGTGGACAAGATCGCGCCGTGGATTGAGCAGCTCTGCCGCGCGCTGAGCCACGCGCACGAGGAGGCGCGCGTGGTGCACCGGGACCTGAAGCCCTCGAACCTGATGCTGACGAAAGCCGGAAAGATCAAGGTGGCCGATTTTGGGATCAGCGGGACGCTGACGGAATCGATGAGCCGGGTGAGCGTGCGTCCGACCACCTCGGGAACGCTGGTCTATATGAGCCCGCAGCAGGCGATGGGCGAACCGCCCGCGGTGACCGACGACGTTTATTCCATCGGCGCGACCATTTACGATCTGCTCACAGGCAAGCCGCCCTTTTACACCGGCGACGTGGTGCGGCAATTGCGCGAGAAGGAGCCGACCTCGATGCAGGAGCGGCGGTCGCGCCTCCAGATCACCGGCAAGCAGCCGATCCCGGAGAATTGGGAAAAGGCGGTCGCGGCATGCCTGAAGAAGGACGCGGCGCAGCGCCCGCAGAGCATCACGGAATTCGCGCTGATGGTCTATGGCTCGGCCTACAAGGTCGAGAAACGCAACGCGCCGCAGCCCAAGAAGCCGGAGCCGGCCAAGCCGCAGGAAAAAACGCCCGCCGCGGCGATGGCAACTCCGCCGCAGCCCGCTTCCTCGTCGAAGGCGATTCTGGCGATCGCGGCCGTGCTCGTGCTGGCGGGGATTATCGCGGTGGCGATGCATTTCATGGGCGGGAAGAAAGAGACGACGACGAGCACCGGCGGAGGAACGGCGGCCACTCCGGCGCCGAGCGCCGCGCCGGCGGCTTCGATCGCGCCCCAACCAGTCATCGCGGCGGCCACGCCCACGCCCGTCCCCGTGATAGCGAGCAGCCCGCATGACATCGAGCAGCTCGACCCGACGAAAGTCCAGCAACTGGCCGCGAACGGCAACGCCGCCGCCCAAGGACTGCTGAGTTTCTGGTACGCCATCGGTTACAAGACGCCGCAGAATTACAAGCTGGCATTCACCTACGGATCGATGGCCTCCGCGTCCGGCGATCCGGTCGGCACTTTCTCGCTCGCCTGGCTCTACTGGACCGGCGCGGGCGTGACGTGGAATACGAGCACGGCGCAAGCCACCGCGGCGAAAGCCACGCTCCTGCTCGCCCAGGCGCCCGCTCAAGGCGAGGCGGCCGCGAACGTCTGCCTGGCGATGGCTTACGGCCAGGGATTGGGTATGACGAAGGATGAGAACAAGGCTTTCTCCCTCCTGCAGGACGGCGCCAATGCCGGATATGGACCGGCCCAGGCCGGGCTGGCTTACATGTATGCCGTGGGAGCGGCGGGCGTAGTATCGAGGGATTGGCAGCAGGCGGGCGCATATTTCCAACAGGCTGCCGATCAGGACGTGGCCGGCGCGATGGTGAACCTGGCGATGATGTATGAAAATGGCGTGGGCGTGATGGCGGACCCGCAAAAGGCGCTCGGCTACTGGCAGCAGGCCGCCGGACGCGGCAGCCCGATCGCGGAGGAGAACCTGGCGCGCATTTACAGGACCGGCGCGGATGGAGCATCCCAGGACATGACGAAGGCGGCGAATCTCTACCAGCAGGCGGCCGATCAAGGCGATGCGCAGGCGATGAGCGGCCTGGCCTGGATGTACGCGAACGGCGAGGGAGTGCAGAAGGATACGTCAAAGGCCATCGCGCTGACGCAGGAGGCGACGCTGACGGGTTACTCGCCCGTCCGCGCGGCGCTGACGCTGCTCTACACCGGCGGGCCGGGAGCGATCCCGCCGCCGATCGATCCTGCGCTCGTCGGGACCTGGCAGGCCGGCTCCGGCGCGCAATCGATGCGCTGGGTGATCTCGCAGGACGGGGAATACCAGCTTTCGGGGATGTTCGGCGATGCGGGCGTCGCGGGGGGATCGCAGGGGCTGCTGGTGATGTCGTCCACCACCGGCAACGAGCGCGCGGAAGTCACTTATGAATTGCACGGCGATACGCTCGACACTTACAGCCCCGAAGGCCCGGCGGAATGGCATTTGCAGAAGGTCAACTCGGATGAGACCGCGGGCGATGAGACGAAGAAGCGTTCGTCGGAGGGCGAGTCGGACCAGCCGTCGTCGGATCAGCCAAGCTCGGGGAGCACGTGGCAGAAAGCCCTCCAGCAATACGGTGGGTATGGAGGGGGCTTCCGACCCTAGGGCCTAACGATATGAGCCAGAGCGGCGATTGGTTTTCCACCATCAAGCAAAACGCCGAGAGCGGCGACGACGAGTTCGACCTCGGCCAGCTTGGGCCGGGCGACGTGCTGCGGATCGTCACGGAACGAACGCGGTATGATTTCCTGATCGTCAATGGCCGCGACGCGGAGTTGCGCACCGACCGGGAGGATCGTCCGCAAGGCCGCGTGCGCATCATGGGCTGCACATTCGGGACATCCGCGACGATCAAGCCCGACCGCATCTTTTGCGGCGGGCATTTTGAGTTTACTTATGAGAACGGAAAATCGACTTACTTAACGAGCCGGATCAAGGAGATACGGTGCTTGAGCAGGAAGGATGGGAGCTAGATCTCCGGCCGGCTGGGTTTCCGTTCATGTCCGTTACGGCACATACTATTTTGATTCGACTTGACCGTTCCAATCGCCGTTAAATACTGTCTGCGACGTACTCATGAAAAATGAGAATCAATAATTATTTTCAGCGTACTCCCCCCGGTCAAAAAACCGCCCGAATGTTGCAACTCGAAGCTAAACTCGGGCGCACCCTCGAAGAAGACTATCGTGAGTTCTATATCGAGAAACAATGGGGGCAAACGCGCCTTGCCAGTCGCTGGGGTATGCCACGCAACACGATCTTTCATTCTAGTAAGCGCAACGGCTCCAGATGCTGGGTCGAAATGCTAAATCTTCCAATACGTGGTGGGGAAGATCAAGCGCCAGCGGCACCACAGCCTCAGCCTGCTTGTGAAGCATGCCACAATGATACGGTGCCGCTTGAGCGAGCGCATTGGTTGGAAGCGACGAATGGGGGATCAAGGTGGAAAGACAATACATTGCTTCTATGTCCTAACTGCCACACAAATCTCGACCGGGGCGATCCCGTTTTGACCGAGAAACTTCGCGCGATCCTTTTGCACAGGGCCGCATCGACAGCTTTAAAAAATGGTCATACCGCCGAACAGCTTCTGACCACTTGTCGCCGAATCATAAATGCTAGAGCATTTCAACTAATAGAGCAGCCGATTTCGAGTCCCGAAGGGACTGCCAGAAATTAGCCGGGGGCGTAAGCCCCCGGTAGCTCGCGACGACAGCGTAAGCCCCGGAGGGGCGAAAGAAAATCACGCTTCAAGGCCACACGACGCAGGCATTTCTGTCGCCCCTCCGGGGCTCGCCACATCAACATCGGTGTACCCGGGGGCTTACGCCCCCAGCTAATTTCGGGCTGGCCCTCCGGGCCAATTGTACCGCCACGATATTTGTTGAACCGCCCTAATAACTCACCCCTCCACCGTCGCCCGAAAAACCGCCGATCCGATGGCAATCTCCTGCCCGTTTGAGATCGGGACGATCTCATTCGGATTCAACTCCGTTCCATTCACGCGCAAGGTCGCGCCCTGGAACGCTTCGATCCAGAAATTGCCCCGGTAATAATGGAACCGGCCCTCGGCCTCGGCGACGCCCGGCAAATTGAGCACGATGGGATTGAGCCGGCTGCTGCCAAAATTCGCGTCGGTGAAAAGCCAGAGCGTGTCGTAAAGCGCGATCTCCGAATTGGTCGGCAAAAACCGGACGGAACCGCGGATGGCGGGCGCGCTCGCCGGCGGCCCGTGCCAGAGGCGCTCGTTCGCGATTTGCACGCCGCCTGGCAGAGTCGATGGGAATGGCGTGACGTCGAGCGCGTATTCCCCGCCCAGGATCAATGTGCCGCGCTGGCGGATTTCATTGTTCTCTCCGTCGCCGAGCGGCAGGCCCTCGAAAGTGCTCTCATTGGTGCTGTGCGCGTCGAAGAGCAGGATGCGCCCGCCTTCGATCCTGCCGAACGCATGGACGCGGCTGAGGCGGCGCGTTTTCTCCTCGGTCTCGGGAGTGCGCGGCCAGAACCAGGTGAGAAAATCGGCGTCCTGCCGCGAGCGTCCGAGCTTGAACTCCGGCCGCGCGACGAGGTGAATGCCGCGGATCATCGCAGCGCCGGCCGGCGTCTCACCCGGATCGAGCTTCAGCTTCGAGCCCGTGCCGACGCTCGAGAGGAAGGGCTTCGGGATCGAGCAGCCGCCGGCGACGGAGGCGTCGATGCGCTTGATGGCGACCTGGCTCACGTCGTAATCCATCTCGAGCGGCACCGGCGCGTAGGCGTCGGGCAGCGTGTAATTGAGCAGATCGTTCAGCGTCTGGACCGCTCCCGCGGGGACGACGTGCGAGATGTTGATCGGGGCGAATTCCGCGCTCACGCCGGTCTTTGCGGACGGGCCGCCGCGGACGATCTGGAGATCGCCCAGGCTCAGGCGGCCCTCGGGGACGACGTTGACGGTGAGCTGCGTGGCGCCGCGCAGGTAATAGACCGTACCCTCCAGGCTGTACTTGATCTGGCAGCGAAGGACGAAATTGCCGCCGCGCGCGCTGTCGATCTCGATCAAGTCGCGCACGCTCTGGCCGGGCGGGATGCGCCGGTATTCCTTGGCGGTGCTCGACGCGAAGCCGTTGGACTCGAGGGAGACGCTGACTTCCTCGAGCGGGGATTCGCCGCGATTCTCCAGCCGGACGCCAATGGTGGAACTGTAGCCGGCCACGAGCACGCGCGAGAAATTCAGCAGCAGTCGCAGCGGCAGGCCGGATTCCTCCGGCAATTCCTTGCGCGCCTCCTGGATGACCGAGAGCACCTTGTTCTCCGCGGCCTCGGCTCGGGCCGGCAGCGTGGCGTCGGGGCGCCCGCGCTCGGATTCCGGCACGCGAACGATCCCCTCGGTCGGCGCGTTCGAGTGGGCGGAATGATGCTCTGGCGCCTCCTCGCGCGGACTCTTATCCACGATGATTTTCACCCGCTCGGCAAGCGTATCGAGATGCTTTGAGAACGGCTCGCTGACGGCGTCGAGCCAATGGACCGAGCCGAGATAGTATTCCATGCTGCCATTCGGCTCGATCTTCTCGATGCGGAAGGGAATGACCGTCATGCCCCTGGCGAAGGCGCGCCCGACCTCGCGCTGGACGTGGGCGGACTCATTGGCGTGCGTCGAGAAGATGAGGACCATGATCGGGCATTTCATCGCCTCCATGATCGAGAGCGACCAATCGGCGCCGGGGGCGATATTGCGCGGGGCGATCCAGCAGGGCACTCCGACCGATTCGAGTTTCTCGCAGATGGCGTTGGCCGCAGCCTTATCGGTGCTCGAATGGCTGATGAATACAAGGTGCGGCATTAGTGCGACCGTATCGAAGGGCCGCGGGCTTGTCGAGCAGGCGGGTATAAGTCCCATGAACGTCATAACGCCCATGGACTGTCGCGCGACTCTTGCACCTTGCAAGACCGCGAAGGCCCCGACCATGCAAGATGCGGTAAATCCAGGGAGCGGCGCGTCGTTGAGTCCGCAGCGTATTCCTTTCATCTCCAATGAGTTGCATCCAGAGCGCGACCGGTGGCATATCCTAAGCTAACCCCGATTGCCCGTGAAGTACCCGTACCGGTCCGGCCCGGCGCGCCTGTTGCAAGGCAATCTTGGCAACCTTGGGGCCGCCACGCGCGCGCAGAGTCTCCATCTTTCGTCGTTTAAGTCGTTTGCGTCCTTTCGAGGCCTCCGCGACGTGAACTAACTCTTTTCGCCACCGTTTCATTATGCGCGCGCTAATCGTTGATGATGAGAGAACGGTGCGGCTGACAATCGGCGCGGCGCTCGAGGCGATGAATCACGGGGTCACGACGGCCACGGACCGCGCCTCCGCGTTGAACGTGCTGAAGCATGCGGACGTCGATGTGGTGCTGCTGGACGTGCGGCTGAGCGATGAGAACGGACTCGACCTCCTCGGAGAAATCCTGTCGCTCTCGCCGCGAATGCCCGTCGTTATCATCACGGCCTATGCGTCGATCGACATGGCGGTCGAGGCGATGAGGCGCGGGGCGTTCGATTATGTGCCGAAGCCGTGCACGCCCGAGCAATTGCGGGGGTCGATCCAGCGTGTCGAGGCGGCGCGAAGGGACCAGCCGCCGGCGGCGCCCGCCGAGCAGCGGCTGGCGGCGGATTTGTCGGAACTCGATTTGACCGAGGGAAGCACGAGCCCGGTGATGCAGGAGGCGCTCGACACCGCTCTCAAGGCGGCGGCGAGCGACGCCACGGTGCTGCTGCTGGGCGAGAGCGGCGCTGGCAAGAGCGCAATGGCCCGCGCGATTCATCAGCGCGGCGCGCGCGCCGCCGCACCGTTCGTGACAATGTCGTGCCAGAACCTTTCGCGCGATCTTCTCGAAGCTGAGTTATTCGGGCACACCAAGGGAGCCTTCGCCGGAGCGGTGGCGGATGGGAGGGGAAAAATCGCGGCGGCGGAAGGCGGCGCGCTGTTTCTGGACGAGGTGGGCGACCTGCCGGCGGAAGTGCAGACCAAGCTGCTCCGGCTGCTCCAGGATCGCGAATACGAGCGATTCGGCGAGACCGCCTCCCACCATGCGGACGTGCGTGTCATGGCCGCGACGAGCCAGAATATGCGCGAGGCGATTTCCTCCGGAAAGCTGCGGAATGACTTATATTACCGGCTCAGCGTGATTCCCATAGCGCTCCCGCCGCTGCGATCCCGGACGGGCGACATCGATCACCTGGTCGAGGCTTATTTGAGATGCTTCGCCATCCAATATGGCCGGCCGATCAAGCGGATGAATCAAGCCGCCCGCCGCAAGCTGCGGCAGTATGAATGGCCCGGAAACCTTCGGGAATTGCGAAATGTCATCGAGCGCGCGGTCATCCTGAGCGGCGGAGAGGAGATTACTCCGGCCGACCTTCCCGATGCGATTCGGTTCGCCACGGACTGTCGGTCGGTGCGGAGATCGACGCTCGAGGAAATCGAGATAGAACATATTCGGCACGTGCTGGCGAACACCGCCTCGCTTCAG
>Ga0206866_1035_pt1 | contig 29389 bp, 23 predicted proteins | sample Alteio_BWOrgCont_40_FD_152626 | JGI IMG/M metagenome (GOLD analysis project Ga0206866, IMG submission 152626) | Enriched cells from forest soil in Barre Woods Harvard Forest LTER site, Petersham, Massachusetts, United States -... | ecosystem: Environmental > Terrestrial > Soil > Temperate forest >... | reverse complement strand
TTCCCAGCGGCACGCCGCCAATGTCGAGCTTTTCCATGTCGCCATTGGCGCGCCGCAAAATCGGGGCATTGTGTCCCGCGTTCACGTAGCTGAGCCGTCGCGTCGCGGGTTCGTACTCGGCAAGAACCGCGGTGGTGAAGCGGCGCCCATCCAGGCTGTGAGCGCAAGCGTAGCGATTCAGGCGCATCACCAAATCCGCGAGCGACGCGCCTTCGCCCGCGATGGTGCGCAGGCTCGCTTGCAACGTGGCCATCAGCAGCGCCGCGGGAATACTTTTGCCGGCGACGTCGGCGATCACGAGCATGAGTTTTCCGCCGTCGGTGGCGGCTGTAGTGGCGAAAAACGCGTCGTAGTAATCGCCGGCCACGGAATTTTGCGGACGCGACGCGAACGCGATTTCCGCACCGGGAACTGGAGGCGGAGCCGAGGGCACGAGCCAAGTCTGAATTTCGCGCGCGATTTCCAGGTCGCGCTTCATAGTTACTTTGTCGGCCAATTCCAGGGAGAGAAGAAGAAGGAAAACCGCCGCGGCGAGGAATTCAAATCTGATGTCCAGCACTTTGATGCCGGAGAAAATCAGCATCACCAGCGCGGCAAGCAGCAGGATGCGGCGTGCGGGAGTGAGCTTGAGAAGCAAAGCCCAGAAAAATTGTTTCGCAACATGGAGCGGTTGGCGCCAGCGCGGAAGTTTTTTGATTTCGTCCCAATCGACGTCGGAGCCGTAAAAGCCGTAACTCGCGCGCGCATCCGCCGCGAATTGCATCCACAAATCGTCGATCTGGCGGCCTTCGCTGACGCGCTGCCAGAAATTGCGCAGGTGCGTGCTGAAATGCTCGTGCGTGCGAGCCGAAGGTGCCGAAGACGCAGCAGGTGGCGTGCTCATCAGCAGAGAGTATAGGTCATTCTTTTTCGTCGCGCTCGTCGCCTGGGTCGGAATCTTCTGAGCGCAGCGAGCCGCCGAATTGCACGGAGCCGAATCCGAAGCGATCGCGCAGGAGGTCCGTGGCGCGCGTCAATTTTTCGAGTTTGGCGCGGCGTTCCGCAGACAGTAGATCAAGTTGCTCCGCGCCGTGCGTCAGGCCGCTTAGGCTCACGCCGAGGAGGCGGATCTTGCGGCTGTGGTCGCGATGCTCGCGCAGAAGATTCTGGAAGACCGCGAAGATGTCGGCGTCGAGTTGCGTCGGCTCGGCAAGCGTTTTCGCTCGCGTGTAGGTATCAAAACCGATGTAGCGAATTGTCAGTGTAAGCGTGCGCGTGGCCAGGCCCGCTTCGCGCAGGCGCTTGCAAGCCTTTTGCGACAGGTGACTGAGCATCGCGGCGAGCGCAGCAGCGTCGTCGGTGTCTTCGCCAAAGGTGTGATTGTGAGATATGGATTTGGGCTCCGCATCGATTATGAATTCGTAGGAATCGCCGCCGCGCGCTTTGCGGTATAGCGCGGTGCCCCACTGCCCGAAAACTTTTTCGAGTTTCTCCAGGGGCTGCGCCGCGAGTTGCTCCACTGTTTCGATGCTGAGCGCGCGCAAGGCGCGTTCGGTCACTTCACCAATGCCGGGAATTTTGCGCACGCACAGCGGCGCGAGGAAGCGCGCTTCGCTTCCCGGCGCGACCCAGAGCAGGCCGCGCGGCTTGGCTTGATCGGCCGCGACTTTGGCGACGAGGCGCGTTGTGGCGAGACCGCCCGAGCAGGGAAGTCCCGTGGTGCGCGTGATGGTGCGAAGAAGTTTGTCGGTGGCGGCGAGCGGCGGACCGTGCAGGCGTTCGGTGCCGGAGAGATCGAGATAGGCTTCGTCGATCGAAACCATTTCGACTATGGGAGAAAATTTCGCGAGGATCGTTGCGACGCGGTCACTCCAGTCCGAATATTTGGCGTGGCGACTATCTAGATAGACGGCGTGCGGACAAAGGCGTCCGGCGGTGCGAAGCGGCATTGCGGAATGAACGCCAAACTTGCGCGCTTCGTAACTGGCGGCGGTGACCACGCCGCGCTGATTAGGCTGTCCGCCAACGATGACGGGTTTACCGCGCAGTTCGGGTCGCTCAAGCAATTCCACGGAGACGAAGAACGCGTCCATGTCGACGTGAAGAATGGAAGCGTCGCCCGGCAAAATTTGTTGATCGACCGGGCCGTGCTTAGCGCGGAAGCGAGCTAGCTCCGGCATGCCCCTAGCCTACGCTTTTCCCTTTTTGTTCGCTAGAGGTTCGGTAGGGTCAAAGGCGCTCGGCGGCGAGGACGCGGGGGATGCCGGCGAGGTCGTTGGTTACGCCGACGTTTGTCCAATCTTTCGCGTCGAGGAGGGGCTGTACGGCGGGGAGGGAATTGTGGCCTAGCTCGAGGACTAAGAGGCCGCCGGGTTTGAGGTGCTGCGCGGCTTGGGCGATTAGGTCGGCGTAGAGTTCGTAGCCTTCTTCGCCCCCGAAGAGGGCGGAAGCGGGTTCGTGGTCGCGGACTTCGCGGGGGAGAGAGGGGGATTCGCGGCGGCCGATGTACGGGGGGTTGCTGGCGATGAGATCGAAGAGGCGTGACTTGTGACTTGTGATCTGTGACTCGTGAACCGCGGGTGATGCGTTGTTTGCGATCTTGCCGGGCTGGGGCGCAGCTTGCTGCGCCCCTACGGGGGAGAGGAGGTTTGCTTCGCGAAAATCGATTCGGTCGGCTACGGCGTGTCGGGTTGCATTGCGCTTCGCTACGGCTAGGGCTGCTGGGGAAGTGTCTGTGGCGACGAAATTGGCGGCGGGCAGTTCTTTGGCCAGGGCGATGGCGATACAGCCGGAACCGGTGCCGATGTCGGCGATTTGGAGGCCTGCGCCGATGGATTTTCGGGGGCGGCCGGCGCGGAGTTCGCGGAGGGCGAGGCGGTCGAGAGCGACTTCGATGACGTGCTCGGTTTCGGGGCGGGGAATCAGGACGTCGGGGGTGACTTCGAATTCGAGGCCCCAAAATTCCTGCTTGCCAGTGAGGTATTGCGTGGGTTCGCCAGTGGCGCGGCGCGCGATCAAATCGAAGAAGCGGCGCCCGTCGGCGTCCGCGATGATTTCCTCGGGATGCGCGTAGAGCCAGGTGCGATTGCGGCCGAGGACGTGGAGAAGAAGCAACTCGGCGGCGAGAGTGAACGAAGGAATGTCCGCCTCGCGGAGTTGCGCGATGCCGCGTTTCAACAGAGAGCGAACGGAATTATCCAGAGACAACTCGATCATCCGAAGAGGCTTTCTTTAAGTTTGCCGCTGGCTTCGTGATAGCCGTACGCCGCTCCCGTACCTGCATATGCGTAACCGCCTACAGCCAAACCACCCAATGCTGAATGTCCAAACGCCGCGCCACCCATGGCGCGCCAGCCAATGGCCAAGGCTCCGAATGCAAAGAACCCGATGGATAAACCTCCGAGGGCAACTCCGCCCACGGCAATGGCCCCTACCGCGATCCAGCCAAACGCGATTCCGCCGATGGCGAGGATGCCGGTGGCGCGCCCTCCGATGGCGATGACTCCGTGAGGAGTGTTTCCGGTGGAAAGCAGCGGCATGCCGCCGATGCGCACCGGCGACTCATAGTTGCCGTGACGAGCAGCTTGGGGCAGCAAGGCAATGCCCAAGAAGAGAGCCGCGAACATGGGGAGTCCGTAGAAGAGCCAAAGACGCACGACGGTTCGGAGATGCTCCCGCGGGTCCCGCGACGACGCATCCAACTTCTTCATCCATTCCGGACCGGGATTGGAACCTGGACGTGTGAGCATAGAAGCCTCCAAGAGAGGATTATGCCTGAGCTAGCTCTTGGTCGAGACGTTCGGCTTCGTGATGGGAGACGAGGGCGTCAACCATGGGAGCGAGTTTACCGTCCATGACTTCGGTGAGTTGGTGCAGGGTCAGGCCGATGCGGTGATCGGTTACGCGATTTTGCGGGTAGTTGTAGGTGCGGATTTTTTCGGAGCGGTCGCCGGATTTGATTTGGCCGCGGCGCTCGCTGGCGATGGCAGATTGCTGTTTTTCCATTTCGAGTTCGTAGAGGCGGGCGCGGAGAACGCGCATGGCCTTGGCGCGATTCTTGATTTGCGATTTTTCATCCTGCTGTGAGACGACCAGGCCGCTGGGGATGTGGGTGATGCGCACGGCGGAGTAGGTGGTGTTCACGGACTGGCCGCCGGGACCGGAGGAACAGAAAGTGTCGATGCGCAGATCCTTGGCTTCGATTTTGATGTCGATGTCGTCGGCTTCCGGGAGCACGGCCACGGTTGCGGCGGAAGTGTGAATGCGGCCTTGCTGCTCTGTGGCTGGAACGCGCTGCACGCGATGCACGCCGCTTTCGTATTTCAGCTTGGAATAGACTTTGTTGCCCTGGATGGCGGCGACGATTTCCTTTACTCCGCCCATCGAAGATGGAGAGCTGTCCAGCACTTCGACTTTCCAGCCTTGCGTTTCGGCGTAGCGCGAATACATGCGATAGAGGTCGCCAGCGAAGATACCGGCTTCGTCGCCGCCTGTGCCGGCACGGATTTCCAGGATGACGCTCTTTTCGTCGTTGGGATCCTTCGGCAAGAGAAGGAGTTTTAGCTCGCGCTCGATGGTTTCTTTGCGGGCGGTGAGCTGTTTTTCTTCTTCGTGGGCGAGCTGCTTCATTTCCGGATCGTCGGCTTCGAGAAACATCTGGTGCGCGCCGACGAAATCTTTTTCGATTTGCTTGTACTCGCGGTGCTTGGCGACGATTTCGGCCAGCTCGGCATGCTGCTTGGCGACCTTTTGGAAGCGCGAAGAGTCGGAGACGAGCTCCTGCGTGGAGAGCTGGTTGGTGAGATCGTCGTAGCGGGCGCCGAGTTGATCTAGTTTTTCTGAGAGCGTGAGAACGGCCATTGGTATTTCCTTTGTACGCGACGCCTTGAACTGAAGGCGTGAATAGTGACTGTGACTGCCGAAAAGCGGGAGCGCTCGCAAAATTGCGAGGTATGTGGGGTCAGCTAATAGAAGGCGGAAAACATCGGAGTTCTATACAAGAATACCGCTGATTTGAGGATCACGCAATTGGATGCGTGCCGTGGTCGGTCGATTCACTAATGATCCAAGCTCCGCAAGTTTGGGCTTAGAACCATCTACCGGTCAGAGCCATTCCGGCGATAATGTTCGCCCCGACCAGAAACCAAAGCTGCAGAACTGCAACGCTGACGGCATACCACCGAAGTTCCTTCATCAGCTAAACCCAGTAAATACCAATACCCAAGGAAAGCAGGGCCAGGGCGTAGGTTGCTCGAAAGCCCCATTGGGTTGGCTCCGGCCCCATTCCCGGCACCGGTTGCCGCCACAAGGAGCGTTGCGGGATAACACACAAATTGCAGAATCGCGATGCGATACCTCCGCTTCCAGATTTCTCGACCAAACGGTTTCTGGATGAATGTCGAAGCCGCAACTCCGGCAATCATAACTGGCGTTATAAAGCGAAACGGAGGCAGATAGAACAAGATCTCGATGCTCCACCAGAGATATGGCACGAACATACATGAAAGATAACATTGCGAATTCCCTGAAACTCTTTCAAACAATGGTCGGTTGCTCGACATAATAAGGGTGTACTACGATGCGGTTGAGTCCATGAGCCAACCGGTGCGCACAATTTCGCAGGGGGATGGCGTGGCGGCTAAGGAGCCGGGGCGGGAGGCGGAGGCCGGTTTTCTTTGGGATTTTTGGTATCCGGCAGTGCGGAGCGCGGAGATACGAGGGAATCGACTGATTACGGCGATGTTGTTGGAGGTGCCGCTGGTTTTGGGGCGGACTTCGGAGCGGCGGGCGTTTGCGATGAGGGATTCTTGTCCGCACCGGGGGATACCGCTTTCTTATGGGCATTTTGATGGGCAGACGGTGGAGTGCAGTTATCACGGATGGCGATTTGATGCTTGCACCGCGCGGTGCGTGGAAATTCCTTCGCTGACTTCACAGGATAAATTGAAGGTGGAGCGCGTTTTCGCGGGGCAGTATCCGTGCGAAGAGCACGATGGGTATGTTTGGGTTTACATGACATCGCGCGACCGCAAAGCGGTCGACAATGCGGCGGGAACGCGGCTTTCGGAGAGCGTACCGGCTGCGCCTTCGCTTCCGGTGTTCAGCAAGAGATACAAGATTACGCACTTGGAGTGCGAGCTGCCTTCGCACGTGGATCAGGGGATTATCGGATTGATGGACCCGGCGCACGGTCCGTTTGTGCATCAATCGTGGTTCTGGCGGAGCAAGCACAGCATTCATGAAAAGGAGAAACAGTTTGAGCCGATCCCTTACGGGTTTCGCATGAGCCCGCATTCGCCGAGTTCGAACAGCGCGCCTTATCAGTTGCTGAAGCGGATTACCGGCGAGGGCGTGACTACCACGATTGATTTTGTTTTGCCGAACATGCGGCTGGAGGAGATTCATAGCGGGAAGATGTGGTTTTCGAGCCGGGCTACGGTGACGCCGGTGCGGCGGGATTTGTGCCGGATTGATTTTGTGGCGGCTTGGAATTTGCCGTTTTTGCCGGTGTTCTTGTTCCGGATGTTTGGGAAAACGTTTTTGCGGCAGGACCAGGAGACCATGATCCGGCAGGCGGAAGGATTGAAGCATGATCCGAAGTTGATGCTGATTGATGATGCGGACCGGCCGGCGAAATGGTACTTCGCGCTGAAGGCGAATTTGTTGGAATCGCGGCGCATGGGGACAAAGATGGAGCATCCGATGAATGGGCCGGTTACGTTGAGGTGGAGATCGTAGAGAGGCGGCGGTTTTGGGAGGACAGCCAGAAATGGCTGTCCCACTGGGAAACAGGCTCAGCGGAGGGCGGTTAGGTCGAAATCGACCGAGACTTCGGGGCCTTCAGGCGGGAGGACGCGAACGGTGACGGTGTCGGAAGTGAAGAGAGTTGCGGGGAATTCGAGGTGAAGGGTGGCACCAATCAGGGTGCAACCTCCTTCGCCACAAAAGTAGTTGGGCTCTCCCCTGTGCCGCTCCGGAATGCGTTCCTGGTCGCCTTCAAAGACACGCGCTTGAACGTCTTTCCAGAAGTCATAAGAGCGCAGCCGATAGCCTTGAGGAGAACCCGATCGCGAACCGGTGGGTACGAAGAGGACCGCGCCGTAGGACCGAGTGAAGAGAATTTCGACGGAAATCTCGACGGTCTCTTCCTGAGCGCTATGGTCCAATTCGGCTTGTTGCGCACTGTAGTTTCCGGCGTAAGACTCCGAGAATCGAACGAGCTGAGCGAAGGGCGTGAGTAAGGTGATCGCCGAAATGTGGGGCCCGGACTTCGGCGGCGGGAGGCGCTTGGAACATTTGTCGAGGAGGTGTGCGAACGAACCGTCGTGGCGCTGGCCCAGGAAATAGGCTTCGCGGACAGCTTCGTCGGAGAGAGGGGAGCTGAACGGGAAGGAAGCGGGCGACGTTAGGAGTACGGCGAGGAGGACCGAGATTAACGGGCGGGCATGAATGGGCATAGGAACTCCGAATACTCAGACGGGGGACACTTCTTAAGACGTGTTTGGCGGGCGAAATGTTGCCAAGATCGGGCGCAGCATGCTGCGCCCCTACGGGATCAGATGCGGCGGTGGATGTTGGGAAAGTCTAGCCAGACTTTTATGCCGCAGAAGTGGGAGCCTTCGGTGCAGATGGGGGTGGTGATGTTGGCGCGGAGATGGCACGGGGGGCCTACGTATCGGGCTAGCTGCGGGTGCACTTCGCGGAGCTGGGCTACTTCGTCTAACGATGCTTTGTAGATTTCTTCCTGGGCGTTGAAGCAGGTGCGCATGGTCCATTTGTGGAGGAGATGGAGGAGGGAGCCGGATTCGACGAGGCGGATGGATTTGGCGTTGGGGAGAACGTAGAGAGCGATCTCGGCGGGGACGCCGCGGTCGAGGAGCTGGTTCTTGGCGGTCCAGGCTTCGTGCATGGCGCGGTCGTAGAGTTCGCGAACGCGGGGATTATTTTCGAGGAGCATGGGGGTGATGTAGTCGGGCTCGTGAGTGTCCGCCAAGGTGAGGAGCGGGCGCGAGCCGGGAACCATGCGATGGCGTTGGTCCTGACTGTCGGCGGTGTGGCTGATTTTTTTGGCGAAGGTGTAATTGGCGTGCTGGAGAGCGCGCATGGTGGGTGCGTGGACGCCGACGTTGAGAGTTTCGAGTCGATAAAGATTGCGGGCGGGATTTAGCAGGCGGTCGATGGCTTCGGCGTCGCTGCATTGCGATTCGGTTTGGCCGAGAACGGCGCGGTAGGCTTCGGCCATTACGCGCGGGGCGTTGGGGGAGTAGTCGACGAGCTTGGAGGTTTTTCCTGCGAGCTTGGCGTCGAATTCTTTAGCGAAGAGTTCGCCGGCAAGGGGGCCGACGTTACCATTTTGTGTTGTCGATGACCGATCCGCCCATTCGGGCATTTCTTCCAGCGGTTCGGTGCCGAAGCGATCGAAAAATTGCGGGTCGATGGCGCGGACTTGAGCAACCATTTCGCCGATGACTGCGCGGGCTTCGCTGGGCGTGTCGGAAGCGGCGCTCATGCGCCAGAGGCGATGGAGCACGATGCCGGACACGGTGTGCACCATGGTGGTGAAGGCGGCAAGCGGAAGAACGTAGCGCGCGATTTCGATGGCGCGCTTTTCGGCGGAGCGCTCGATTTTCTGGATGCGCTTGGGATGAGACATGGGGCTGATGTGCCAGATGTCGCTGAGGATTTCGCGGGCGTCGGTGACCAAGATGGCGGAAAGTTCGCGGTAGTGCTGCCAAGCGCGGGCGATAGCGTGCTCGTAGATGGAGCGGCTGGCGGCGTCGAAGAAAAGCGAAGCGCCCGGGATGTAAGCCTGCGCGCGGTCGAGGCGGACGTAGCGCTGGCTTTGCTGCTCGGAATTGTAGAAGGGATGAGCGTGGAGGAAAGACCAGACGAACTGGCGGGAGATGTTTTCGAGGCCGAATTCGAAATGAGCGTGCTGGTAGACCGTGTGGTGGCCGGAGTAAAAGGTGGCGGCGCCGATGTTGATGCGCTGCTTGTCGGTGATTTCTTCGGGGCCGATCAGGCGCGGGGCGTAGCAGGTGCGGGCGGCGGCGATGGCGGAGTCATAGGGATGGGCCCAGGCGTTGCGGAGGGTGACGCGGGGAGGAGCGGTTTCGACGAGTTCGCCCGGGAGGGGATTTTCGAACATGCGGGATTGCGCGGCCACGGAAAGAATCTAACACAGAGGGCACGGAGAAGAGGGGAGAAGCGTACGTGGCAAATTTTGCAGGTAACAGGGGCGCAGCATGCTGCGCCCCTACGAAGAAGTTTATTTTTTGGCGGCGGTGGATTTGGCGGCGGCGTCGGCGTATTTCTTCTGGAAGCGCTCGACACGGCCGGCGGTATCCACGAGTTTCTGCTTGCCAGTGAAGAAAGGATGGCAGCTCGAGCAGATTTCGACGCGTAGCATCTCGCCCTTGATGGTCGAGCGCGTCTGGAAAGTGTGGCCGCAGGCGCAATGCACCGTGACGGCGTGATAGTCGGGGTGAATACCGGGTTTCATGAGGCTCCATTCTGTCGCGTCCGGTCTGCACGGCGGGTCCGACGGGGTCGGGCCACTACAGCCGCGTCGCTAGGTCGCGAAGCAATCTTTAATGATACGCGAACATTAGATGAAAGCAAAACCAGGGAAGCGTCAAGAATTTTGAAGGTGGGAGGGATTTAGCGTTTGCGGGCGCGCCATTCTTCGGCGGTGATTTCCCAGATTTCGGCGGGAAAGCGGCCGGAGACGTAGTCGCGGTCTTCGGTGGCGACCAGGCGCATGCCTTGCTTTTCGGAGATGCGGCGGGAGGCGATGTTGGCGACGGCTTTGGGAGCGCGGAGAACGGAGAAGTTGAGCGTATTGAACCAGAAATCGGTGACGGCCTCGCAGGCTTCGGTCATCAGACCCTGGCGTTGCCAGGGCAGGGCGAGCCAGAAGCCGCGATTGTCGTTTTCTTTCGTGCGCAGGTCGATGCTTCCGATGATTTGGTCTGGGCTGGTCCTCAGGCGGAGCGTCCATTGCCAGGTTTCGCCGCGCTCGATGGAGGGAAGCGCCGTGTCGCGGATATGGCGGTAGGCGCCGTCGGGGGGATAGGGCCAGGGGACTTGATCGGCGAGATAGCGAACGATTTCCCAGTGGGGAAAGAGGAACTGCAACTGTGGGGCATCAGCAAGTTCCAATGGGCGCAGGAGCAGGCGAGGCGTTTCCAGTGTGGGGGTCGGAGTCGTGCGCCGTCCGATTTCGCTCATTCTTAGAGTCTAGCAAGCGTCACCGATCATTTCTGAACGAGCGCGCACGCGCAGTTGGCAAAGGTGTATGCTGCGGGCGCCGCGGGGAAGAATATGGAGCGCAGACGTGGTTCTATGTGGCTGCGTGTAAAGCTGACGACTTCGCTTGCCGGCGAAAGTGGGTGAGATGAATCCGAAACCCGAAGAGTCGGTGTCGTTGCCCGTTGTGGAACGGGATGCCTCGCGCCGGCCTGATGCCCGGGCGGGATCCCATTTGTTCCCGGCAGGACAGCTCGTTCCTTTCATTCTGGTCACCGTGCTGTTTTTTCTGTGGGGCATTCCCAACAATCTCAACGACGTGCTGATCCGCCATTTCATGAAGTCGTTCGCGATTACGCGCTTTCAGGCCGGACTGGTGCAATCCGCTTTTTACATGGGGTATTTTCTGCTGGCGATGCCGGCGGCGTTCCTCATGCGGCGCGCGGGATACAAGTCGGGGTTTGTTACCGGACTGGTTCTGTTTGGCGCTGGCGCTTTTTTGTTCTGGCCGGCCGCGTTGGCAGGGAGTTACGGCTTCTTTCTGTGTGCGCTGTTTGTAATCGCCAGCGGCCTATCGTTTCTGGAGACGGCATCCAATCCGTTTATTGCGCAGTTGGGTGACGCCAATAGTTCGGAACGGCGTTTGAACTTCGCGCAGGCCTTCAATCCGCTGGGTGCGATCAGCGGAGCCTTAATTGGCACGGTCTTTATTTTTTCCGGGGTTGAGCTGACGCCGCAGGAAATCGCCGTACAACAAGCGCGCCATACTTACGAGGCATACCTTCGTTCTGAAACGCTGCGCGTCGTGAAACCTTATCTCGTTATCGGCGCAATTGCCCTGATTTGGGCGGTGCTTATCGTGCGCACGAAATTTCCGTCCATTCACAGCGAGCACGAAGACGAGGCCGGCGACCGCGGACATCTCCGCGATCTATTGCGCTATCCCCACTTCCTTTTTGCAGTTGTCGCGCAGTTCTTCTATGTTGGCGCGCAAGTGGGCACCTGGAGCTACTTCATTTCCTACGTTCAGGAGTACGCGCATCAATCCGAAAAGGTGGCCGGATATTTTTTGACCGGCACGCTGGCGGCGTTTGGGGTAGGCCGTTTTGCCTCTGCGTGGCTGATGCGCTTCATCAATCCGGGCAAGCTGATGGGCAGCTATGCGATCGCCAATATTCTTCTTGTTGGTGTTGCGGTGCTGATGCCCGGCTGGTTGGGTTTGTGGTGCGTGTTTCTAACCAGTTTTTTCATGTCCCTGATGTTTCCAACTATTTTTGCTCTCGGCCTGAAGGAACTGGGACCAAATACGAAGCTGGGCGGATCGCTGCTGGTGATGGCGATCGTCGGCGGAGCCGTTCTGACTCCCGTGATGGGCTTCCTCTCGGAAAAAACGCACAGCCTTGCGTTGGCGTACTCCGTGCCGTTGCTCGCGTACCTGGTTATCGCGCTCTACTCGTTTTGGGGGTCGCGACCGCGTGTCGCAAACGCGATTGCACGCGAAACTCAGGCAGCCTCGGTCTGGCGCTAGCAATGGTGGAGCTATGTGCCGGGGGCAAACTGGCGGCATCCGCTTGGCCCGAACAGTTACACAAAGGGCAAGGGCTAGTCTGACTACGCACGACAAACGGTTCTTGAACTCATGGCGAGCTCAGTTCCACTTCACTCTAGGAGCGAGCGCAGCTCCGCACGACGTTTGCCCTTAACGTAAAACATTCGAGTCTGTGCCTTCGAGTACTCCTCGGATCGCATGACTCAGAGTCTTCGCGCTATACGGTTTTTGAAGAACCGTCGCACCCTTCTTGACCAGGGAAGTCAAAGATGCTGCCTCGGCTGTGTATCCAGTGGCAAAGACAACTGCAAGGTTGGGCCGAATCGCGGATATCTCCAAATACGCGTCAGGGCCACTGAGTCCAGGCATAACGACATCCAGAATGGCCAGATCTATCTGATCGGGATCAGTCTTGAAAAGCTCGACTGCTTCTGTGCCATTGGTTGCGACGACAACGCGATAGCCAAGCGCTTCCAATACTTCCTGAGCCAACTCGCGAAGGCCTTCGTGATCTTCCGCCAATAGAATAGTTTCGGTGCCCTTTGGTGGAGGCTCATTTGACTCCGCCTTAGCGGGATCCGGTACGCCATGATCGCTCGGGAGATAAACTCGAAATGTCGTGCCCTTTCCAGGTTCGCTGTATACGTTGATAAACCCACCGTGCTGCTTTACGATTCCAAACACTGTGGCCAAGCCGAGCCCCGTACCCTTGCCCACCTCTTTGGTAGTGAAAAAAGGTTCGAAGATGCGCTCGATAGTCGCCGCGTCCATCCCAATGCCTGTGTCGGACACCGAGAGCAAAACGTAGCTGCCCGGCAGTACGTACGTGTGAAGGCGGCAATACTCTTCCTCGAAATCCGCGTTTTGAGTCTCGATGATGAGTCGCCCGCCTTTGGGCATCGCATCTCGGGCATTCAAACAGAGATTCATCAGCACCTGATCGATCTGAACGGGGTCCGCAACTGTGACGCGAAGATTCGGCGCGGGAACAAGACGAACCTCAACGTCTGCTCCTATTACTTTTCGCAGCAGACTGGTTCCTTCCTCGATCAACCCGTTTAGATCAATCCTCCGCGGCTGCAGGACTTGTTGCCGTGCAAACGCGAGAAGCTGGGACGTCAGCCCCGCAGTACGCTGGGCTTGGGCACATATCTTTTGGAGACGTTCCTGGAGACGCGTGCCTGGTTGCGCCTCTTGAAGGGCCAGATCCGCCCACCCCATGATTGCCCCGATCGCGTTATTAAAGTCATGAGCAATGCCACCCGCCAGCCGTCCGATAGCTTCGAACTTCTGTAGCTGTTGCACCTGACGTTCCAGGCGCTTGCGTTCCCGACGTTCTTCCAGTTCTCGGAGCTCACGCTGAACAGCGGGGACCAGCCGCTTCAAATTGGTCTTCATGACGTAATCTTGTGCGCCGTCTTTCAGTGCGGCAACCGCGGCTTCCTCACCCATCGTTCCGGAAACAAAAATGAACGGCACGTCGGATTCCGTTTGCCTCAAGAGTTTCAAAGCGGCGGCCCCGGAGAAATGGGGCATCGAATGATCGGAGATAACTAGGTCCCATTTTTCTTTATTCAATGCGGAGCTCATTGCAGAGGGAGTATCCACGCGCTCGTAAGTTACGTCGTAGCTACCGCGTCGTAGCTCGCGGACAAGCAGCGCGGTGTCGTCTTCCGAATCCTCAATCATCAATACGCGAAGCGGAACACTCATCTATGATCTCCGGGACGGGGGAGGCTCATTGAGAATCAGCCAGTACAAGCCAAGGTGGCGAGCAGCGTCGATGAATTGATTGAAATCAACTGGTTTGCGGACGTAACTATTCGCGCCCAATCCGTAGCCGTCGATTCGGTCCTGCTCTTCGTTCGAAGAAGTTAGGATCACAACAGGGAGGAGCTTCGTGCGCTTATCCGCACGGACCCGCCGCAGCACCTCCAGACCCTCCACCTTCGGAAGTTTCAAATCCAACAACACCACTTGCGGCAGAACGTCTGTGTTCCGGCCAGCATATTTGCCAGTACCAAAGAGATAATCCAGAGCTTCCGCGCCATCATGCGCGATGACCACCTCGTTCTTGATGTTGTTCTTTTTCAAAGCCCGCAGCGTGAGTGCTTCGTCGTCCGGGTTGTCCTCGACCAATAAAATCGCCTTGTCCATGATCTCGATCCCTCCACGAGTTGATTGCGTCATAGGTTAAAGTAAAACGTCGCGCCTTTTTCGACGGCTCCTTCCGCCCAAATCTGCCCGCCGTGCCGGTGAATAATCCGCTGCACCGTTGCCAAACCGATCCCGGTACCAGGAAATTCTGTCGCCCCATGAAGTCGCTGGAAGGCGCCGAACAGCCGATTGGCGTAAGCAGGGTCGAATCCGGCGCCGTTGTCTCGAACGAAGTAGGCCGAGTTCCCATTCTGACGGGTCTTGCCGAACTCGATGCAGGCGGAAGTCTTTTTTGATGTGAACTTACAAGCATTTCCCAGCAGGTTCTCGAGGACGACGCGCACCAGACGAGGGTCCGCTGTCGCCTCGAGGCGGTCTTCGATCCGGAAGTCTATGCGCCGCTCCGGCTGCGCCTCCTGTAGGCCTTCGGCAACTGAACGAGCAAGGCTGCTGAGGTTGACTGTCTCCTTTCGAATCTCGGCCCGCGTCATACGGGAGAGATTCAAGAGGTCGTCAATCAACATGCCCATCCGCTGGGTTGCGGCTCGAATGCGCTGAAGATGAACCTTGCCTTCCTCGTCGAGTCGATCGGCATAGTCCTCGAGCAGAGCCATGCTGAAGCCGTCGATGCTGCGAAGCGGCGCGCGCAAATCGTGCGAGACAGAATAGGAGAATGCTTCCAACTCTTTGTTGGCAGCAGCGAGCTGCGCAGTGCGTTCCTCAACGCGTCGCTCCAACTCATCGTGAGCCTGCTGCAATGCCCCGTCGCGCTCCTGAATCTGCCCCAACATCTCGTTGAACGCTCCGATCAGGATGTCCGGTTCGTCACGTTTACCGGTTGGAGTCGCTCGCATTCCATAGCTTTTCTCGCGAGAGACGGTTCGCGCAATCTCGGCTAAATGTACGATGGGTTCAGCAACGGCTCGCTGAAATATCGATGCGACTAGGAGGGCCGCAATCAGAGATGCCGACAACACGATGGCGGCGATTCCCGCATAGCGCTTCAGGCGGTGGGTCATTTCCCGTAAATCGGAACGAATGTAGACGGTGCCGGTCGGCTTTCCCTCGAACACAATCGTGCGGACCAGCACGAGCTGCCCATCTTTGAACCAATGGGCCTCGGTTTGAGTCGCGGGAACCTTAGGCAGCATCTGGCCTTGACCATTGCGATCACGCCAGTAGGTAGCGAAAGGCCGTCCGTCGAGCGTGTAAATTCCAGCCGATATCACGTTGGGGGCAGCCTTCAACGCCGACAACGTGTTCTCGGCTGCTTGTGGATCATTAAACAGCAGGGGGGAGACGCTGTTGGACCCAGCCATTTGAGCTTGGATCGAGAGGTTGTACACCATGGCCTGTCGAAAACTAACAAGATCGTAGGCAACAAATGCCACACACGCGATACACAAGGCCGCGCCACTGACCAACATGTTCATTCTGGTCAGTTTCTTGGTGATGGAACGGTGGGTAATCCTGGGCATCGTCTGTCAGTCTCCAGCCTGAGAACTCCTTCTCACGCTGATTGCCACCTTGAGCAGTTGCGAACTAAGAGTGAGGCCGGCATGCTCAGCATTCGTCAGGTTGACTTCGAAACGCACTCTGTTCGCCTCCGTTACGAACCGAATCATGCCCCCGCGCCGCGTGAACTGGGAGATGTCACTCACCGTCAGGACACTTGTGTTGTCGAGCGTCGCCAGGATTTCTTTGAGCCGGCTTTCCTCTGACGAGCTGATGAATAGAATGCGGCAACTCACCGCGTCCTGCGGTTTTGTGATGCGCTTAACCACTACCTTTTTGCCGTTGATGCTCTCACTGGCGATGGTCGCATCGAAACTCGCGCCGAAAGGATCCTCACCGAGCACGCAAATGGGGAAGAACTCGCTGGCAGCGGTGACTTTGGCCGGCCATTCAATGAATTTGCCAAAGTTATACAAGTAAGCAGCCTTGACCTCATACTCCGTTGGGCTTGACTGTTGGGCATGTAGGCATGAGGCGCCAACGAGCACCCAGGCGATCGCCAGAGCCATCAATTGAGACAAGTGGCATGGACGGCCACGGTTCACGCACCGTAGCCGGGTGCATTGGAAGGCATCCGTCCAATGGATACGCTTCTCTCTCACCTTTGCCATGATTGCCAGGTCAGTTTGATGTAGCCGCTTCGCTCGATCCCGACAAGAGGGCCGGGGTCACCCCCGGCCTCTGGGTGATGAGGTTGAAACAAGTTCTGCCCCACGACCGAAAGGTCCAGCGACCGAGTGGCGTGCCAACTGAACCGCACATCGGCCGTTGTGTAAGCCCCCACGAGTTGGGCAGGCAGGGCACTCACATAACGAAAAGTCTGATCAAATTCCAGCTTCTTGGGTAAATCCAGAGAAGACTGGATCTCAACCTGGTGATGGGGGCTTGAACCCTGGGTTGAATTTACGGTGGAAGGGTCCAGGCTGCTCGCGCTTTTCTGTAAATCGATATGGAGATATGAATACGACCCTCTTAGCCGCCAAGTGCGCGTCGGGGTCCAATCGGGAGCGATCTCGAATCCAGCCGTGCGGCCTAGCAGCCCATTGCCGAAGAAAAACGGGATGATGGCGTGCGGCGGGGGCGGTGAGCTTTCAGAGAACGGCGCGCCGGGCTCGGCACTCAGGAGATGGTCATAGTTGTTGTAGAAGAAGGCAAAGTCCAAGTGGAACTTGGGCCCCACCAGGCTTCGGTATCCGGCTTCGTAGCCAAGCAAACTTTCCGAGGAAAACTTTCTGTTGCCGATGACCCGCAAAAAAGTCGGCGGATTAGCCGCCAACAGTGCGGTGATCTGAAGGTCTTCTTCGACGCGGGAGGGCGTGCGCACGGCGCGAGTGACGGCGCCCCACACGGTTTGCCGTGAACTCGGCGTCCACAAGAGCCGCGCAGTCGGTTCGATCTCGAAGCCGCTGTAGTTGTTATGTAGGAACTTAGACCCGATGGTTAGCGAAAGCTGGTCTCCAACGATAGGGATTTCATCCTGGATGAATGCGTTGTAGAGCTTCTCCGTATAGTGATTCGGCGTGAACACCACGGTGGGCACGACCGTGGAAGCATTGCCCGAACTCAGGCGCGCACCGAGGCCCCACAGGAAGTCCTGCCGCCCCGGTAGAGTGAGATGATGGATGAAATCGATGTCAAATGTATCTCGAGACTCGGCAAAGCTGGCCTGTCTCCGGTTCGTACGGTCGTAATAAGTTTGCAATTGAACGCTGGACCCTGAACCCAGGTCGCGCTCCCAACGACCGAGCAAATTCCCTCCCCCAAGCTCGGCATTCTGTTCCACGTTGGTCATAAACGGTTGAGAGTAACTCGTGATCCCTACGCGTTGTCCGGCATCGCCGGAGTAGATGTCGCCTTGAAGCGTTAGCTTGTCGGGACTGTGTGTATCCCAATCCGTCCTGAAGCCGGTCTGACCCATGCGCCAGTCATCGAATTGTTTGTGATCGGGATGAAACTCAGGGCCCCGGGTGAAGGCCTTTCCGTATACACGGTAGTTAAAACCCTTGCCGTTGCCAGCGCCGTACCGGAAATTGACAAAGCCTTGATCGACGTTTCCGCCGCCGGTGGATACCAGCGTTCCATGGGTCTCTTGGGCTCTTTTGGTGATGATATTGATCACCCCGTTGACAGCATTTGCTCCCCAGATGGTGCCGCCGGGGCCTCGAATGACTTCGATCCGTTCGATATCCTCGAGCAGTGTGTCTTGGACCTGCCAATAAACGCCGGCGAACAGAGGCGTGTAAACGCTCCGGCCATCGATAAGCACGAGTACGGATCGGGAAAGTGTGCTCTCGAACCCGCGCATACCGAGGGACCACGTATTGGAGTCGACCCGTGCGACTTCAACACCAGGCGCCATGCGGAGGGCCTCCGGGATGCTCGTGGCCCCGGATCGCCGGATATCCTGTTGGGTAATGACGTAGATCGCTGCCCGAGTTCGAGCCGCTTTCACAGGTACCTTGGACGCTGTGGTAACCTCGATCTGGCCGAGTTCTTCCAGACTCACGTGGGTAAGACGCTGCGCGGCTTTTGGGTCCGTCTGCGCGGAATCGCCATGGCTCTCAGTGACCAGGCCGGTCAGCAAGATCAAGGACGTTACGATGCTTGCTATCGCACCACGCCGAATAGATCTCCCCATGAGCCGCTACCACCTTTCATGAAAATCGTAGCAGCCTCATCTGCTTGGTCCGGGTAGGCTCTTTCGCCGTTCGTCCAAGTAACTAATAAGCTATTGGAAACAGTGTTTTTCCAGCCCAGAATCATTCGACTGGGGCTCTCCAATGATTGCCAATACGATGGGGCGAGCGGATTCCGCTGTGGCTCGTCTGCGGCAAAATTCGTGACAAGGAATTCCCGGAAACTAAGAGCTAGAAATCATCGAAAGCCTGCGCAAAATCTGGGATGAGATTCGCCCACTCGTGACGGAACTGACGCGAAAACAAAACTGCATTTAGGCTCGAAGAGTGATGCCCACCAGAGCAGAACTCCGGGTTCGCGAATCCCATACGAGGCATCCTGACCAGATGGATCGCTGGGAGAAACGTACAACCGGGGCAATTCTGAGACTAGGAGGCGCTATTCAGCGCCGTCCAAGCAGCTAGAGAGTCCATGTAGTCTCTCCAATGCACGATCTTTCTTTTCTCAATCGTTACGACCGAGATGAGCCTGTTGTCATAGGACACGCCATTCGAAAGAATCTTGCCGTGCACTTCGTATTCGAGGATCACGACGCGACTGTCCTGAGAGTGGTGCACAACAAGTGCGTCGCCGGAGTGAAGCTTGATCGTCTTGCCGTATCCGGAGAAGCTAGCGATCAGATTGGCTCGACCTCGAATCGTCAAAGGCCAACCGGGGAAGTGATAGCGGAACTCAAAGAATGCGTCATCGGCAATTGTGTCGAAATAATGTTCGCCATCAACGAGACCGCTTAAGCCTTTCTGGATAATTTCGAAGAAGGGATTCAGCGCTTTAAACACAGCATAGTCGGCTTTCGGCATCAACGACTCCTAGACGGGTCAGTCCCGTTTAGCTCGAATTTAGCTCGAAACATTTGGCGAAACGAGGGAAGGACTTTGGGTTTCTCAGTAAAATCGGGAAATTTCAGTTGACATGGCGGAGAGGGGGGGATTCGAACCCCCGGTAGAGGTTTTAGCCCCTACAACGGTTTAGCAAACCGCCGCCTTCAGCCTCTCGGCCACCTCTCCGCAGCGTTGCCGGCAGGTTTGCTGCCGACATTTGTGGAGTATAGCACCAAAGATTGAACCGGCCCCGGGCAAATGACCAAGGCGCCGCGAAAAACACCGACCACCGGCCAATTGCTGCGTCCAAACGGGTGGCGAACTGAGACATCCCTTCGAGGCGAAGAGGAATCTTTCCTTTAATCTCATTTGAAACTAAAATATGGCAGCCTGAGCTTCGGTTGATGTAGGGAGATGAGAGCCGAACGGGCGGCGCCAATGGTTGTAAGATTGGCCTTGGGACGACCGCCAAAGGTCAGACCGCGAAGGATTTAGTCCGCAAGGCGAAACATTCTAAGCGGTTCGAGCGTATGTAAAGTAGCGATGGGACGTAGGTTCGCATAGCTGTCCGGGTTGTCCAACGCCATAAGCAAAGAGGAACCCAATGAAGACGTGGCAGAAGGTGGGGATCGGAGTGGGTGCGGCAGCCGTGCTGGGCGGGATTGTGCTATTCAGCGTCAATCAAGCCAATAAGGGCGTAGTGACGGTGCAAACGGCCAAGATCGCGCCGCAGGAAACGCTAGTGTCGCAAGTGACGGCTTCCGGGGAAATCAAACCGACGACGTATACCAACGTTACGGCGCAAGGGTTTGGACGAATTACCGAGATCTTGATAAAGGAAGGCGATCACGTGAAGAAGGGCGATCGCCTGCTGCTGCAGGAGAATATTCAGGCCAGCGCAGACGTGCAGGCGCAGGCTGCGTCAATCAACTCAGCAGAATCTGGCGTCCAGGCGGCGGAAGCGAGTTACCGAGCGGCGGAGGCGGATCTATTGATGCAGCAAGCGAACCTTGAGAAAGCCAAGCTGGATTGGGAGCGGGGTCAAGGTCTCTTCAAAGACGGTTTGATTGCTAAGCAGGAATTTGATCAGCGCAAGACCGGGTACGATGCGGCGGTGGCGCAGGTGGATTCGTCCCGTGCGCGGGTGCTGTCGTTAAAGGCGACCCTCGACCAAATGCGCTCGCAGGTCATGCAGGGCCGTGCGGTGTTGGTGCACACACAGGATATTCTTCACAAGACGGTCTATACATCGCCGATCAACGGGATCGTGAGCTATTTGCCGGAACGCGTGGGCGATTATGTGGTGCCGGGCATCCAGAACTCGAACGGCAGCTTTTTGATGACGCTCTCGGACATGTCCATCGTGACCGCGGAAGTCAAGGTGGACGAGACGGACATTGTGAGCGTGAAGATGGGGCAGGACGCGGACGTCACGATCGACGCCGTACCTGGGAAAGTATTCAAGGGCAAGGTCACGGAGATCGGGTCGCAAGCGGTTCTGCGCACTTCGGGATTGGCGACGACGCAGTCGACCGCGAGCAATCAGGAAGCAAAAGACTTCAAAGTGGTGGTGACGCTCACCAATCCGCCGGAAAACGTACGCCCCGGCCTCTCCACCACCGCCAAGATCAAGACCGCGGAAAAGAAAAACGTACTGGCCATTCCGATCCAGGCGCTGGCGGTGAGAACGCGCAAGGACCTGGCAGAGGCTGCGAAGAACGCGAAGAAGGAATCCGGTGTAACGCTGGCTGCACCTCCGCCGCCGGCCGCAGGCGAACCCAAGAAAGATGAAGTGCAGGGCGTGTTTGTAATCAACGGCAAGAAGGCGATATTCCGGCCAGTAGAAACAGGGATCACCGGCGTCACGGACATTGAAGTGACCAAAGGTCTGCAGCAGGGCGATGAGATTGTGGTGGGAAGCTACAAGGCCCTGCGCACGCTGAAACCCGAATCGAACGTCAAAATCGATAACTCCGCACCGAAGAAACCGGAAGAGAATCAGAGCTGACGTAGAGAGCGAAGCAGCAAGGAGAAACGCATGCCGGTGGAGACAGCGTCGACGGATTCCTACCGCGAGGATTTGGTCAGCTCCGGAATCGTCATCAAGACGGAGGAGCTTGCCAAGGTCTACGAGATGGGAGCGGAGCAAGTACACGCGCTGCGCGGCATAGACGTGGAGATTCACAAGGGCGAGTATGTCGCGATCATGGGACCTTCTGGCTCTGGCAAATCGACACTAATGAATTTAATTGGATGTCTGGATTCGCCGAGCTCCGGGAGATATTGGCTAGCGGGGCGGCTGGTCAGCGACCTGGATGACGACGAATTGGCGTACATCCGGAACAAAGAAATTGGATTTGTGTTTCAGACGTTTAACCTGCTGCCGCGCGCGACGGCGCTGCACAACGTGGAGCTCCCGCTGATTTACAACGGCACTCCGGCGGAAGAGCGGCTGGAACGCGCGAAAAAGGCGCTCGAGCGCGTGGATCTGCTGGACCGCATGCATCACAAGCCCAATGAGCTTTCCGGAGGACAGCGGCAGCGCGTGGCGGTCGCACGAGCGCTGGTGAATTCGCCGTCCATCGTGCTGGCGGACGAGCCCACCGGAAACCTGGACTCCAAGACCGGCGACGAAATCATGGCGCTCTTCGAGAATCTCCATCGCCAGGGAAATACGATCATTTTGGTTACCCACGAAAACGACATCGCGCAGCATGCCCATCGCATCATCTACATCCGCGACGGCAAAATCGCCTCCGACCAAGCCGTGAAAAAGTAAGGTCATACCAGACAATTCGGCTCTTTTCCTGGCCGCGTTACGCCACTAGTGTGTTCCTTGCAAGATGGGCGCGGCTGTGCCGGCCGGCGCCCAAGAGGGCGGATATTCATGAAAACGCAAACACAAAGTATTGCACCGAGCGCCAGCGATGACGCGTTGAATCTGGCTGCGGAACGCGCGCGACGCTACGTTCGAGAAATCGCCGCGCGTCGAGTTGCGCCTGCTCCAGGCGACGTCGCGGCTTTGGCTGGGTTTCACGAGGGATTTCCGGCAACGGCCAGCGACCCTCAAGATGTCCTGAGAATTCTGGATGAACTAGGTTCGCCTGCAACGGTAGCGACGACGGGGAGAAGATATTTTGGATTTGTGGTCGGCGGAGTGCTCCCCGCGGTGATGGGCGCAAATTGGCTTGCCGGCGCATGGGATCAGAATGCTTGCTTGCGCGTGATGTCTCCCGTCGCCGCCGAACTGGAAGACGTCGTTCTGCGCTGGATCCGTGAAGCGCTGAATTTGCCGGCGCAGTGTGAAGGCGGGCTGGTCACCTGCGCGACCACGGCTAATTTTACGGCCCTGGCCACGGCGCGCTATGCATTACTGCTTAAGGCTGGCTGGGATGTTGCGGAAGATGGAATGTTCGGTGCGCCTCCGATCGAAATGGTCGTGGGGGCGGAAGCGCATGCGTCGATTCTCAAAGCCCTGAGCCTGGCGGGATTCGGGAAGCGGCGCGTCACGATCGTCGAATCAGACGCGCAGGGGCGCATGCGCGCGGACAAGTTGCCGAAGTTAAGTGAGCGCGCCATTGTGTGCGTTCAAGCCGGCAATGTGAACTCTGGCTCGTTCGATCCGGCCGCGGAAATCTGCCGCCGCGCCAAGGAGCAAGGCGCGTGGGTGCACGTCGACGGAGCTTTTGGCTTGTGGGCGGGAGTTTCGCCGAGATACAGGCATCTTACGCAAGGTTTTGAGCTAGCGGATTCTTGGGCAACCGATGCCCACAAATGGCCGAATGTGAGCTACGACAGTGGGATCGTGCTCGTACGGGATGGTGCGGCGCTGCGAGCAGCTATGACAGTGAGCGCCGCCTACCTTGCTCCGGGCACGCGCCGCGAACCGATGCATCACACGCCGGAAGCGTCACGCCGGGCGCGCGGAGTGGAGCTGTGGGCGGCCCTGAAATCCCTGGGACGATCAGGATTGTGCGCGTTGATTGAGCGCACCTGCGCGCTGGCAAAGCGATTCGAGAGCGGCCTGCGCGCGGCAGGGTTTCAGGTGCTGAATGAAGTGGTGATCAATCAGGTGCTCGTGTCGTTTGGCGATGCCGCGACCACGCGCGAAGTCATACGCCGCATCCAGGAGGACGGCACATGCTGGTGCGGGGGCACGGAATGGCAGGGAAAGACGGCGATGCGAATCAGCGTGTCGTCGTGGGCGACAACCGAAGAGGACGTTGATCGCAGTCTCGAGGCAATGGTGCGAATCGCGCGCACATGCGGAGTAAGCTGAGCGCGAGCTGTCCCAGGCGGAAAGGCCCTCAGCGGCTGTGACTGTGCGCCATCGCGGAGGGCTTCAGATCCTCGTGAGTTTGCGGCACGCCTAGATAGGTATGCGACAAGCGATCGTGCCACGTGAGAGCGTCTTCATCCCACCAGGCCCAGAAGAATCCCAGGAAAAATGTTCCCGCCGAAAGAATGTAGCCCGCGCTGCGCAACAGCATTTGCCGCGGTGTCGGCGGATCGCCGGTAAAGCTGGTGACTTGCAGGCCGCGAAACATCATGCCCGGCGTTGTGCCGCCGAAAACGGTGAAGAGGGCGAAATATTGCAAGTACACGATGGCAAATGTTACGCCATAGACCGCGGCGCTGAGCTTGCTGAGCGTGAATTGCCCTCCTAGCGAGCCAAATAGTGCGAGGAAGGCGCCGTAGGCGAAGAGCAGGCACGCGATGTCGATAGCGGCGGCGAAACGCCGTTCTTCGAGCGAGGCCACTGGGTACGCCCCGTAAGTTTCCGTCAGTTCATCCTGGTGAGACCTCGCCAGGCCAGGGGTGCGCGATGCGGGTGGAATGGTCACGTCAATTTCCATGCGGCCGTCTGACTTTTCGCGGCTTTGCGCGTTGCGGCCAATGGCAATAGTGAACGAGAAGTCGTCGGCTGCGACGTTGGGAGTTTCGTCGAGAGCCAACGCGTGCGTGCTGGTGGTCACGGTGCTGTGCTCAAATGGAAGCTGTGATTGATTCGCGCTCGTGGGGCGCCGGCGCTTGCGCGCGCGATACGCCTCCATGCGCATGCTGAGTTCACCCCGCCACGTAGAATCTTGATCCGTTTCAACGGCGATTACTGGGAGATCGGCCACAGCGTCCGGGTTGCTGTTCGCTGACGCGGCCGTTTGACCCGGGGTATTCCGAGGGGGAGAGGCAGAGAAATCCTCACAGGAAAACGTGCCTGGGGGAAATGAAGAATCACAGAAATTGCAGGCGCGCCTGCTTGAGAGCAGTACTGCGCCACACTGCGAGCATGTTTTTGTCACCGGTGCGTTTTGCGCTGCGGACGCTCCCACTCCGGTGAGGAGTGAAACACGACAAGAATAGCACGAGGAAAGGGAAAACAAAGTCAGGGCTTTGCGACGAATGTTTCGTATCAGGCAGCACGAAGAACAGGCCGAAGGCGCAAGGCGCTGGGGCTAAACGTCAATCTGCTGGGCAAGCATATCGCGGCTGAACGCAATACGCCTGTCGAGGGTCACGGCGGCAAAGTAGGTACACTGACCGCGCTCTATTTCGGTCCAAGTCACCAGTGCCGGGATGACACGCGCCAGGGTGGAGCGCACCAGGTTTAGCAGGCGGAAGTAGGTGTTGATGGCGCGTATACGGCCCCGTTCCTCGGGACGCTCGGGGCAAAGGTCCAGGAGCTGGATGACGCGCGCGAAGTCTTCGCCAGAAGCGGTGTTCGGGATGCCCGTGACGTCGCGAACCTCGGCGGACAGAGGCTGCTTGATGGACGCGGCGATAAGCGAGCGGCAGTATGAGATAAAGAACTGCAGCAGCGCAGCGGCAGACAGAATGAATATGAGCGTAGCCATTAGCGTGGCACCACCGCAAGCCGGGCCGGCACCATCCGTGCGTCGGGGGCCAATCGCCAGAATGCGTAGGCCCACGCCAAAGGCAGCAGGCAACCGAACACGGGCACGACGTACGTAAAGAATTGGAGATTAGGAAACATGTTTCCGAGGGCAAAGGTAGCCGCGAACGCGCTGAAATAGATTCCCAAAGAAAGCACCAATTGGATGAGTTGCGTTCGCGTCTCACGCAATTTCAGGATGGCTCCCCATAAAACGTAAGTCAGGACTAGGCCCACGAAGTATAAATTCTGAGAAAGCTCAAAGAAGAAGCCGGTGAGCATCTTGTTGGAGGACTGCTCAACAACTGCGTAGGAAAACAAAGCGGTGCCGACAAGTAGAAGCACCGCCGCAAGCCGCACGTATTTCTCGACCTTCATTTCGTCAAAGACGTGCAGATAAAGGGTGATCAGCGCAAGGTAGAGAAAAATGGTGAGGACTGCATCGGAATAAAAGTAGAAATATTTGTATTCACTGGAGCGCAGACCAAAATGACTGAGCACATAGTAGCGCCCCAAGCTGATTAGGAACGAGAACAACATGTAGATATTCAGGAAGAGATAGCGGCGGAAAGAGTGCTTGGCAAGCGCCGACACCACTACGCAGACTTCTAGGAGGGATCCCAGGAACCAGATCGTGTATCCGATTGAACCAGGCACGAACTTCCTTTCCCGTGCCCGGCCCGCGCTTTACTTAGCGCTGGCTACTTACTGGACACGGAAGGTGGCGGAAATGGCGCCGAACCATTCCTGAACGAAGGCGGCGGAAACGGCGCTGAACCATTCCGGCTCGGCGGCGGAAATGGCGCCGAACCGTTGGCCAACATAACGGCGCCGTCGCTGTGCGCCGCTACGACAGTCTTCAGACCCATCGCTCCTACCAGGACTAGCATGGCTAGGAGTAGTGCGGTGAGCTTACGTGACATTGAGTGCCTCCAAGGGAGAGAAACCCCGAGAGCACTCTATATCTAATTACACCAATGTCAAGCAGCTCACAAGACGAGCCTGTTCCCAAAAAGTACACGTCTTCCCAGTTGAACTCTTCGCCAGGCTTTCGCCCGCGCCGGAGCCTCCTGGGAGGTCGTGCAGGGGCATCGTAAGTTTTACGAGTTGTACGGTCAACGGTACGGTAGTACTAGACATATGGCCCCTTCCGCATGCGATGGCAGGCAAAGGCTCCCGGCTCGATCAGCTCGGCCGGTCCGACTTGCCTCAACCGCCGCAGCCAGACATAGCCGGCAGAGCTCGGTCATCGATCGATTCGCATAACTCGTACTCAACACAAGTCGCAGCTACTCCTTTTATCACACTTCTCGCTTTCCCTTGGCAGAAGCTCCTTTTTGCACGCGCTGGCCACTGGCTAACAGTGTCAGGGATGCTCCCGGTCTAGTCTGTCAGGGATGCGCCCGGTCTGTACCTGGGGCGCACCCCCTCCCCTGGGTTTTTCATAAGTGTTGATTCTAAAGGGTGTTAAAGTCGTTTGTTTTGATACACTTTTGCAAGTGTTGATTCTAAAGAACTTGTATTGCAGCAAAATAATGACGAGGTGCGTTTCGCAAGAGCGGCAAAACGAAACACTAGAGCTACGGGCAGGCTCCAGAAAGCAAAAACGCCAGCAGGCGTGCTGGCGGTGTGGGACACGACGCGCAATGTTACCCGGGTCTTACTATAGGCGAGGAGTAACCGTTTGTCAAGCGAAAAAGGCGAAGGCAAATAAATGACGTCTGGCGGCCTGTCAGGGATCTGTACCACCGAAGTATGTCAAATTAGGACTGTGCCGCGTCCCGCGATGCCCTTGACACCCTCGCTCGCTACTTCGTAGCATGGAAAATTGCCTTTGGGCCGGCGTAGCTCAGTGGTAGAGCGAGGGTCTCATAATCCCTAGGCCGTGGGTTCGATTCCCCCCGCCGGCACCATTCAACCCCACGCGGCTTTCTAGCTACTTCGCCAAGCCCTAAGCAGTCTGGTCGTGCAACCCTGTTTGCTCTCAGCAGCGCGTAACCGCTGCCATGCCTGCTTACTTTCAATTGACACCGGGGAGGCCTTTGGGCAGCATGTGCTGCCCAGTGGCCGAATTCTGTATCGCGTCGCGCGAATTTCCCGCTGCTGTCTTTGTCAACCCACGCGCCGGTGGCGGACGCGCTCGAAAATGCGTGACTCCCATCAAGCGCATCTTCGCCGAGAGCTCATTCCCCGCTGACTTCATTTTCACGGAGAGCGCGGAGGCGCTGGAATCACACGCGCGCACCGCAATCCAGGCGGGTCGGCGCGTGCTGCTCGCGATGGGCGGCGACGGGACGCTGCAGGCGCTGGTCAATGCAGCGCACGGCCGCGAGGTCGTGCTCGGGATTTTGCCCACCGGCGGTGGGAATGACTTTGCTGCTGCGCTGCGGCTGCCGAAGAATCCCATCGCTGCCGCGGCGGCTATTCTTTCGGCTAAGCCGCGCTGGGTGGATGTGCTTTGCGCGCGTACCGCAGACGGAAACCGGCGTTTGTACGTAGGTGGCGGTGGAGTGGGGCTGGATGCGGACGCCGCAGGCTACTCCGCTGCGTACACGCAGCTCCCCGGGCGATTACGCTATATCGCCGCGGCGTTGCGTGCGCTTCGCGAATTCAAGTCTTTGCGGATCAGAGCGGAATTCCCAGGCAGCGACTTGCCGCCAATGCAGGCGCAGGCGCTGCTCGCCGGCGCGCTCAACACGCCGAGCTACGGAGCGGGGTTGCGTCTCGCGCCGGACGCGCGAATTGACGATGGGTTACTCACCACTTTGTTTGTGCGGAACTTAAGCGCGGCGCAGGTGCTCGCTGCCGTCCCCCGGCTACTCGCTCGCGGCGATCTCCCTGAATCGTATGTGACGCGTGTTAGCGCCGCGCGCGTCCGCTTGACCACCGATCGCGAGTGCCTCTTCCACGGGGACGGCGAAATTTTGGGACCGGCACCCGTCGAAATCGAGGTGCTGCCAAACGCAGTGCGTGTCCTCGCGCCTGCTACGCCCTAAATCCGGCGTAGCAACTTCTCCCAGACTTTCCTCGCTACTGCTTTGGCAAAGCGAACGCAACGTAAACGCCGCCAGATGCCGATTTCAAATCCTTGCCGCCTCCAGCCGCAATCACCACGTACTGCCGCCCATTCACCTCGTACGTAGCCGGAGTGGCATTGCCCGCAAACGGAAGCGCCGTCTCCCACAGCAGTTCGCCGGTCGATTTATCGAACGCACGGAATTTCTTGTCGAAACTGGTGGCGCCAATAAAGAGCAGTCCGCCTGCGGTCACAATTGGCCCGCCATAGTTTTCCGTTCCCGTATTTTTCATTCCTTGAGCGGCAAGCTCCGGAAATTCGCCGAAATTAATCCGCCAAAGGTACTCGCCGCTGCTCAGGTTAATTGCGTTGAGCGTGCCCCAGGGCGGAGCAATGGCCGGGTAGCCGTCGGGATCCAAAAATCTGCGGTAGCCCAGGAATCGGTATTTCATTCCCAGAAGTTCGGGTCCGACACTGCGGAGTTCCTTGCTCTCGCCGTTGGCCAGAAAATCGACGAGCGTGATCAATTGCTCCCCGGAAAGATTCGGAAACCCCGGCATTCTGCCCTTCCCAGACTTGATCGTCGCGGTGATTTGGTCGGCCGCTAGCCGTCCTGCGATGCCGATCAGCGACGGAATGGCAGGCGGGGAACCGGCCATCTTGTCGCCGTGACAGACGCTGCATTGGCTCATGTAGGTTGCTTTCGCACCGCTGGAGCCGGTGTTTTCCGCGAGCCCAGCCATCCACGCCATCTCATTAGAATTAATGTAAATCATCGCTGTCTCCGGATCGATCGCGGGACCTCCCCACTCCGCGCCACCTTCGAACCCCGGGAAAATAACCGTATCCTTTCCCACACTGAAGGGAACAAATTGCCCTTCGCTGCGGGATTTTCGGAATTGCTCGACTGCCCATTGGTGAACTTCCGGCGTGCGGTTGGTCAACATTTCTTCAGTGAGAAGCTGGCGCGCGTAGGGCGCGGGCCTGGTGGGAAGCGGCTGTTCGGAAGCCGCAATTTCGCCAGGAATCGTACTCGCGGGATATTTGTGATACTCGATGGGAAAGAGCGGCTTGCCGGTGGCGCGTTCGAACACATACACAAAACCCTGCTTGGTAGTCTGCGCCACGGCGTCCACGTCTTTTCCGTCGCGCTTCAGGGTGAACAATACGGGAGCGGAGGGAAAATCGCGGTCCCAGAGATCGTGCTTAACGCCCTGGAAGTGCCATATTCGTTCGCCGGTTTCTGAATTCAGCGCGATCAGGCTGTTAGCGAACAAATCGTCACCGATGCGATCCGCGCCATAAAAATCAAATGCCGCTGATCCGGTGGGGACGAAGACGATCCCGCGTTGCTGATCGACGGCCATCCCAGCCCAATTATTGGCCGCTCCGCTGGTTTTCCAGGCGCCAGCGGGCCAGGTGTCGCGGCCAAATTCGCCATCGTGCGGAATGGTGTGAAACGCCCAACGGAGTTTGCCGGAGCGCACATCGTAGGCCCGCACATCACCGGGGGGAGC